>Ga0265327_10003392_pt1 | contig 15306 bp, 6 predicted proteins | sample 41621metaG_FD_202089 | JGI IMG/M metagenome (GOLD analysis project Ga0265327, IMG submission 202089) | Rhizosphere microbial communities from Carex aquatilis grown in University of Washington, Seatle, WA, United States - 4-16-21 metaG | ecosystem: Host-associated > Plants > Roots > Rhizosphere >... | reverse complement strand
TAAAGGAAAAGAGGTTTGTGGCAGTCGATGTGGCTATTCGAATTTCAGCTTCAGCAGCTTCTGCGCAACCGGCCGCAAGTGTTCGTCCGCGGCGGACTCTGATGCGCCGCCGCCGAAACCGCTGCCGGTTCGATGGAGAAATTCGAGTAAATCCTGCTCGGATCGACTGCCGGCCAGTATTCGCAAAATCGGCAGGATGTAATGCGCTTGCACATCTTCCGGCATGAGGTCTTCAAAACCGCTTGGGTTCCAATCGGTTTGCAGAATCTCGCGAATCGCCGTTTGTATGTCGACGGGTCGCTTGCGTTGAGCATTCTTGTTAGCCTTCATTGTTGTATCTATTGTGAGCAGCCTCATTTTAAATCTCAATCGGCTAAAGCCCGAAATACAAACCCCTTTGCCACTTGCGTTCTTTCGACTACGCTTGCGCACGCAGTGAAAGTAAAACTCGCATACGGACGTGATCACATTGTTGTCGATTTGCCTGATGACCGCACGACAGTCATCGAGCCATCGCACAATCCAGCATTGGACGACGAAAAAGGCGCGGTTATGGCCGCATTGGCCAATCCTATCGGCACCAAACCTCTGCGTGATTGGATCAAGCCGACGGACCGTGTCGTTATCGCGTTTACCGACCTGACTCGTGCGACTCCAAATCACCGCCTCATTCCGTGGCTGCTTGAATATTTGAAATTCGTTCCGCGTGAGAACATCACGTTGTTGAACCAGTTGGGCACGCATCGACCGAATACGCGGGAAGAGTTGCAAAAGTTGCTGACCACTGATGTTGTTCGAAATTACAGGGTCATCAATCACGAGCCGGAAAATCCCGATGCTCTAGTGCAATTTGGAACCACGCGTGATGGCACACCCGCGTTATTGAATCGCACGCTCGCACAAGCCGACGTTCGTATCATCACCGGTTTTATTGAGCCGCATTTCTTCGCCGGTTTCAGTGGAGGCATCAAAGGCATCATGCCCGGCTGCGCTGGGTTGGAAACTGTGATGAGTAATCACGGCGCGAAAAATATTGGCGACCCGAAAGCAACCTTTGGCATCACCGATGGCAATCCCTTGTGGGAAGAACTGCGCGACATCGCGCTGCGCATCGGGCCAAGTTTTCTGCTCAATGTCAGTCTTAACAATGACCGTGGTATCACCGGCGTGTTTGCCGGGGACATTCTGCAAGCGCACAAAGTTGGTTTTGAATTCGTGCGCAAGTCGGCGATGCAAAAGGTCAAAGCGCCTTTTGAAATCGTCGTTACCACCAATAGCGGCTATCCGTTGGACTTGAATTTGTATCAAGGTGTCAAGGGTATGAGCGCCGCCGCGCGCATTATTGAGCAGGGGGGCACAATGATTTTGGCGTGTGAATGTTGCGAAGGCATTCCGCCGAAAAGCCCGTTGGAAAAACTTCTCCTGAGCGCGAAAAGTCCGGAAGAGATTCTGACGATGTTGAGCACGCCCGGTTTCGTCCGTCCTGAACAGTGGCAGGCCCAAATCCAGGCGCTCATTCAACGTCGAGCAAACGTTCTCCTGCACAGTTCCTTGCCGGACGATATGGTGCGTCGGGTATTCCTGACACCGTGTCATGACATCGCAGGAACGGTTCGCAAGAAACTGGCCGAGCTCGGTCCCCAGGCGCGAGTCGCGGTGCTGCCCCAAGGTCCGCTGACGATTCCCTATTTGGGTTAAGCTAGCTTGACGGGATTGCGGAGTTTAGCTTCACTTTTGCGGCGGTTTGCGCAAAATGCCCGCCCATGGAACGTGTGATTCTCGTGCGAATTGGAGGCGCGCTGGCGATTGCGGCAACTTTTTTAGCCGCCGGTTGCGCTACTTCGAATACCGACACGAGCGTCACGATGGGGCCAGCCTCCACATCATCTATATCGAATTCTGTTCCGCCTGTGAAGCCCGTTCCATCTGTTGCACCTATTTCTAAGCCACGCACTAACCCGCCTGTCGCGTTAGTAAAGCCAGTTCCTGCGCAACCGGCTAAGGAACCGGAACCGATTCGTGGGTGGGTTGGCATTGAGCGTTGGGCGCATTCGAATGGAGTAGGGCAACTCCATGTGGTATCCGGCGGGCCACAGCCTAAGCTCGAAGTTATTGCGGCAACTGGCCGAATGGAGTTTTCCGTCGGCAGTCAGTTTGCAAAATGGAACGGGCTAAGTTTCCTCCTCGGATTTGCTCCCCAGATCGTCGCGCATGAAATCACCGTGAACGGACTCGATCTCCAGAAGAGTCTTTTACCGCTTCTCCAACAGCGTCCGGTGACATTGCGCGGGCATGTAATTGTCATCGATCCCGGTCATGGCGGTGACCAGCGCGGGACAAAAAGCGTTGTTGGCAATAAGTTTGAAAAGGATTTCACTCTCGATTGGGCATTGCGGTTGCAGATGTTGCTAGCGAGTAATGGCTGGAAGGTTTATCTGACGCGCACGAACGACGTCGATATTCCATTGCACGATCGCGTCGCTATTGCCGATCGCGCGCATGCGGACCTGTTTTTGAGTCTGCACTTCAATGCCGGTTCCAGTAACGGAACGGAATCGGGCATCGAGACGTATTGCATGACACCGTTCGGCATGCCGGCGAATCTCACCCGCGGTTATATTGATGATCCATATTACAATTGGCCGAACAACGCGTTCGACCGCGAAAATTTTACGTGGGCGATGCGATTACATCGGTCTTTGATGAGTGCGATGACGACACCCGATCGCGGTGTGAGACGGGCTCGGTTTATGGCGGTATTGCGAACGCAACGGCGGCCTGCAGTTTTGGTTGAAGGTGGTTATCTTTCGAACCGGCACGAAGCGACTTTGATTAACACGCCCGAATATCGGCAGAAACTCGCGCAGGCAATCGCCAACGCGTTTCCACCCATCCCAAAGCAATGAGCGCACCCGGGAAAGTTCTTGTCACAGGCGGAGCCGGTTTTATCGGGTCGCACCTGGTGGAGCGTCTGTTGGGCGATGGGAAAGACGTCGTGGTGATTGATGACCTCTCCACCGGACGAAGCGAAAATCTCAACGCGGTGAAGCAGCATTCGGGGCTCACGTTTATTCGCTCGAAAGTTTCGGAATGCAGAGAACTCGCGAGCATCGTTGCGCAGTGCGAGAGTGTTTATCACCTGGCCGCCGCGGTTGGCGTTGAACTGGTGATTCAATCGTGTGTTCAGTCGATCGAAACGAATATACATGAGACCGAAGTGATCCTGCACGCAGCGGCTCAAGACCGTGTTCCGATCCTGCTCGCTTCGACGTCTGAGGTGTACGGTAAGAGCAGCAAGCCGGCATTTTCAGAAGACGATGATCTGCTGATCGGACCGCCAAAGTTTTCACGCTGGAGCTACGCGTGTTCGAAATTGATGGATGAGTTTCTGGCGCTTGCATTCGCCGGTGAACGGCAGGTTCCTGTGGTCGTGGCACGTTTATTCAATACGGTTGGCCCAAGGCAAACGGGGCAATACGGGATGGTCTTGCCCAGATTCATCGCGGCGGCAAAACGTGGTGAGCCGTTGCGCGTTTATGGCGATGGGAAACAGACGCGGTGTTTCTGTTACGTGAAAGACACGGTGGAAGCGCTAGTGCGTTTGCAGAATTCTTCGGCCGCGCGGAATAGCGTGTTCAACGTGGGAAATCCCGAAGAGGTCAGCATTCAAGATTTGGCGAAGCTCGTTCTTGAAATCACTCAATCGAAATCGCAGATCGAATTTGTCCCTTATGAAAAGGCGTATGCGCCGGGATTCGAGGACATGCTGCGACGCAAGCCGGTCATTGAGCGCTTGGTCAATACCACCGGCTTTACTCCCTCGACTTCGCTGAGACAAATCGTCGAGACGACTGCTGAATCTTTCGCCTAACCGGCTAAAGCCGGAACTACTAGCCGAGGCCGAGCTTCTGGAATTCGTTTTGCAATTCGACATTGAACGCCTGCAAATCTTCTTCTGACGGCTTGTAGCCTTTTTCCGGTGGCACAATTCCCAGGCGGCCAGTTTGGTCGAGGAACCACTCCGCACCCTTGCCGTCGCTGAAAGTAACTTTGCCGCTGACGAGGGCGCCGGGACGGGCGATTTGGTCGACGACAACTTTGACCTTGCCGGGCAGGCCGGGTTCCGGAGCAACTCCTTCAGCCGGTTGTTCTGCCTCGGGCAATTTCGGTTGGGCCGGGGGTTCAGGGTCCTTTGGCTTTAGCTTGAGATCATCAACCAGCATTCGCACCTCGAGATAGGTCAGGCGCAAGCCCAGCTCTTTTTCGAGCCGATTCTGAATTTCGGAGAGCTTTTGGCCTTCGTTAATCCACTGCGTCACCTTTTGTTTTTGCGTCTCGTCGAGTTGCATACCAGTCAACATAACGCATTCTTGTCGTGAATATCAAATTTCCCATTCAAATTTCAAATTTGTGAGTTGGCTGCTCATCTTTTACAATCGGCGCTAGTGCGAGAAACGAAATTTATCCTGGAGGTCGGCGACTGTGTCGAGCGGATGAAGACTCTGGCCGAGGGGTCAGTGGACCTCGTCGTGACCTCGCCTCCTTACAACCTTGGGATCAAATATCGCAAATACGAGGATAAGAAATCGCGTGAGGATTATCTGAAGTGGTCGTGCGAATGGGTCTCCCAGGTGAAACGCGTATTGGCCGAACGCGGGTCGTTTTTTCTCAATCTAGGTGCGTCACCATCAAACCCGCTCCTCCCGCATGAATTGGTTGTGGCATTAAAGTCAGAGGTGGGGTTTGTCCTTCAAAACACGTTTCATTGGATCAAGTCGATTACAGTCGAAACGAAAGACGGACGGCAGATTTCCACAGGCCATTTCAAGCCGCTTCAGTCGCAGCGCTACGTGAACGATTGCCATGAGTACATTTTCCATCTGACCAAAAGCGGTGACACGCCGCTTGAACGGTTGGGGCTCGGTGTGCCGTATATGGATAAGTCGAACATCAAACGGTGGGCGCACACGGATGGACGGGATGTGCGATGTCGTGGAAATAATTGGTTTATTCCATATAAAACAATAGTCAGTCGCTCAAAACAGCGCCCGCATCCGGCGACGTTTCCCGTCGAACTGGCGGTGAACTGTATCAAGATCCACGGACTCAGATCGGGCATGATCATGCTCGATCCTTTTGTTGGCATCGGTCATTCCGCTGTCGCGGCTCGGCAATGTGGTGTTTCAAGTTTTATCGGTTATGACATCGATGCGGAATACCTGGCAGTGTCGAGGTCGGCTGTCAAAGGAGAGGTAATAAAACCGGCCAAATCGCTCAGGCTGAAACAGAGCAAGCCGGGTGATTCCATGCTGTTTGACCTTGGACCCCTTGGCTGAACAAAAGACGCTTGCTCAGCGGGCCGATTAAAATTAAAGTTTTTGAACCTTGGGGCGCGCTTAGCTCAGCGGTAGAGCATTACCTTCACACGATAATGAATTACGAGGGAGTGTGCTATGGAAGATGTGCTATTGTGCTAACTCTCGTCACATTTTCCCGGAGCAAAGCTGAGATCCTTTTACCAAAGTTAGTCACACGCTTTCAAAGCTGTGAAGATACTCAAGCAAACTGGCGACGACAATAAGACGTACGCCTTTTACTTACCCCTGATTCCGCAAACTAATTCTTAACATCTGGATCGCATAGAGCCTTCTCTGCCGATGCGTTTATTGCGCGCTTGCCTGAGGGATGCGACACCGTGACTGGCGAACGCGGCGCAACGTTGTTCGGTGGGGAACGTCAGCGACTGGTCGATTGCCAGGGCGTTGTTGAAAGACGCCCGGATCCTAATTTTGGACGAGCTCATCAGCGCCTTGGATGCCGAAACGGAAGATGCGTTGCTGCGTGCCCTGCGCGCGCTGATGAAAAACGCACTGCGTTCATTATCGCGCATCGCTCGTGGTGTTGAACGCGGGTGAAATCGTCGAAGTCGGGACCGAACAGGAATTGCTGGCAAAAGACGGTGTTTACGCGGGGTTTTACAAGGCGCAAAGCGTTTTATCTCAATGAGAAGTTCACGTTAGGATATCCAATTGTTATTTTAGTGCAGTCCTCTTGCCGCCTGACTTTTACGGTCTCTCCGTTCCGCGTTCTCAAGTGGACTTTTTGCCGGGCTTTTTCCAGTTTAGGGTGGCTTTGGCCTTTAATTCTTGCACGAGTTGTTGGAGTTCGGACTTTTTTGAGAGGTTCACTTCTTCGCCTGGGTCGGACTGCATGTCGTAGAGATATTCTTCGCCGTTGTTATAAAAGAAGTATTTGAATTTGGCAGTACGTATCATGCGTCCGGCAAAACCGTCCCGGTAATTTTCTGACAAGGCGTAACGTGCGGTACCGTCGTCAGTGCCTGTCATCACGGGCAACAGGCTGCTGCCCTCGAGGCCGACGGGTTTGGGCAACTTGCACAGGTCGCAAAGTGTCGGGAAAATATCCATGTTCATCGCGGGAGTTGTGATCACCTTGCCTTGCGGAAGTTCTTTGGGAAACGACCAGATAAATGGAATGCTGGCAGAACCATCGTAAAAACTGTTTTTGTACCAGATGCCGCGATCGCCAAGCATTTCTCCGTGGTCGGCGGTGTAAATAATGATCGTGTTGTCGCGCAGGCCCAGGTCGCCGAGCTTTTTGAGGATGCGACTGTATTCGTCGTCCACGTAGGTGACCATTCCATAATACATGGCCTTGGCGCGCAATATGTCGGCGTCAGTAGCTTTGGCGTGTTTATAGCGTTTGCGTTCCGCTTTGGAAACGGCCGGCAAGTCGTCGATTAGATTTTGTGGCGCACGGGGTGGAGTGACTTTTCCTTTGTAGAGATCGTAATATTTCTGCTGGATAATGAATGGGAAATGAGGCCTGGCAAAAGAGACGCCAAGGAAGAATCTGTTGCCTTTGTTGCGCTCCAAAAATGAAAGCGCTGCGTTGGCGGTCACGTGTTCCGGGTTTTGTTCTACCGGCCAGGTCGCGGTTCTTGCGTCCTGCGGCAAACGTTCCGGGCCGCCTTCGCCGTCACTATCGGGACTGTTTTTCTTTTTGACGTCTATCACTTCCTGGAACCGTGGATTTCCCCAGTGGGTTTTGCCAAGCCACGCTGTTTTGTAACCTGCCTGGTTAAAAACATCGGCGAGGGTAGTTATTTCATGATAGGCCTGGTTGTCGGTGTTGCGGAAGCCGAAGGCTTTCAGATGGCATGGCATCCGACCGCTGACAAACGACACGCGCGAGGGGACGCAAATCGGATTTTGGCAATACGCGGCGGTAAAACGGACCCCTCTGGCAGCGAGTGAATCGAGCGTCGGCGTTTTAACCAGTGGATCGCCGTAACAACCCAAAACGTGCGGCGTGTGCTCGTCGCTGATGAGGAACAGGACGTTGTAATTGGGAGCGGGTTGTGCCGTTTCGGCGGTGACTGTAACGGAACCAACGACGGCTAGCAGCAGAACGACTGATAAAGACAGGAACTTGTTCACGGTGTTGAGCAACATCTTATGTTCGGAATTTGTATCACGAACGCAAGCGGCGCGCCGTCACTCGTACGGACGATGCGCGGGCAAGCCAATAAAGTTCACTGCGAACGTTCACCCTAATCCGTCCACTCGCAGCGTAAGAGGTCACTCATATGAGCGATAGACGATTTCGGGCGGTTTTGACACGTTCAGGTTGAACACTACGAAAGCTGCATTCAAAGCACCAATCAACGCGTACGAATTAACACTAACAGTTACAAGTTTGATTTGATTGCCCGTCCAACCAAACCCATTCGGATTCTATGAAAAAAAACCTCACCCCAGTAATGTTTTTGTTTGTGCTTTTTGCGCTATGCAGTGTGGGTAACGCCGCGAGCCCCATGTTCTGGTCGGCCAATGGTTCCACCTTGGGTGGAACTGGCACATGGGACGCCACAACCGCGAATCGGTTTGGCACGTCGTCCGCCGGCCCGTTTACGTCCGCTTGGAATAACGCCAACGGCGATACTGGGGTCCTTGCTGGCACTCCTGGGACGGTCACAATCTCGAGCGTGACTGCCGGTGGCCTCACGATGACAAACTCCGCAACCGCCGCGTGGGCTTTTGGAACCACTGGCACGTTGACCCTTTCGGGGAGCACTCCGACCGTTTTCCTGGATGGCGCCAACAACAGCAATGCAACAACGAACTCGGTCCAAATGAAATTTGTCATTAGTTGCGCTGGGACATTTACCAAGACTGGTGGCGGCTCGTTGGCTGTAAATAATACAGGCATTACCATCGCAAAGCTGGCGGTAAATGGCGGTTCGATGGTTACAGGTGCTAACACGCAAGGTAGTGATAGTCTCAAGGCAATTATTGGAACGGCCCCAGCGTCGTTGGCGACCGATTGTATTACACTGAACGGTGGGGGTATAGGTTACACGGCAGTCGCCACCATTCCGAACCAACTGACAGGCACCAATCGTGGAATTACTCTTGGGGCAAACGGCGGTTGGTTTGGGTTTAATCGCTCGGGGTTTGGCGTAACGATTGATGGTCCGATCACAGGAGTGGGTGATCTTATTTTTCCAGGCAAAACTGAGTGGCCCGGCCAAGCTCTTGACAGTTCCTCGTCTCTTTTCACAATTGCTAACACAAACAATAATTATCAGGGGCAGACCCGAATCTCTGTTGGCGAAGTCCGATTGGGCACCAACCAGGTTCTGCCGTCCACGACGACGATTAACATCAACGACAGCACCGGCTTGGCTGGCACCGGCAAACTAAACTTATTCGGGTTTACCAATCGCGTCACGAAGGTCATCCTCGACAGCACAGGTGCTTCATCGATTATTGACTCCGGCGGCACCGGAGCGAGCCTGGGTCTATACGCGAACGAAGTTGAATTGCGGAACAGCACGGCTGCTCCAGCGGTTAGCGCGACCCTGGCAGGTAGTGGCACGTTGCGCAAGACGGCCTCCGGCACGATCTTGATTAGCAGCACCAACACTTACACTGGTGACACTAGCATCGAGGCAGGAACTCTTGTTCTGACAAACAACGGGACTATTTCGGGGTCGTTTAGCAACAGCGCGAATATTGCTATTTATGCTGGCGCAATTTTGAAGGTCACCAACCGTCTCGACGGCAAACTCACTATCGAACCGGCGCAGAATTTAAACGGTAGCGGAACTATCCACGGTCCTGTCGTCCTCAAGGGAAATGTTAAACCAGGAACGAACGGATATGTTGGCACACTGAACGTTGTCGGGGACACAGCGTGGAGTGGTGGGTCGAAATACACCTGGGATGTTAACCAGGCCGGCGGCACGGCGGGTGCGGATCCGGGTTGGGACCAACTCAACATCACCGGCGGGTTGACCATTACAGCAAGTCAAGGCAGCCCGATGACTATTTACGTGACCTCGCGAACACTTGCTGATGCAGTTGGTCCGGTCTCTGATTTCAACAATGGAACTCAATACAGTTGGAGCATTGCCAAGACGACAACCGGCCTTACCGGCTTTGATACCAACGCGTTTGTAATTGATGCCTCTGGGTTCAGCAACCCGTTGGATCCGTCCGGGGTATTCCGAGTCACGACCAACGCAACCGACATTCTCCTGGTGTATGCGTTGAGGGATTCCCAGACTATTACATTCAATCCTCTATCGAATCAGGTTTATGGCGACACGTTCGATCCGGGTGCGACGACGTCATCCGGTTTGCCTGTGACTTACTCCATCGTGTCTGGTCCTGCCACAGTTTCGGGCAACAACGTGATGGTAACAGGTGTAGGGAGCATCACAGTCAGGGCCTCGCAGGCGGGTAACACCACATATGCGGCTGCTGCAAACGTTGATCAAACCTTCACCAGTTTAGCTGCGCCGCTGAGTGTCAGCGCTGCCGCTGTTTCGCGTGCTTACGGTTCGTCCAACCCATCGTTCACAGCAACCTATACTGGCTTCAAATTGAGCGAGACATTGGGAACAAGTGATCTGACCGGTGCTCCGACATCGGGAACATCGGCGACTTCCAGCAGTGTGCCAGGCAACTATCCAATTACAGTCAGCGCCGGGAGCCTAAGCTCAAGCCATTATGCGTTGAGTTACAGCGCTGGAACGTTGACCGTCACCCAAGCGGTGTTGACGGTTACGGCGGATAACCAGAGCCGATCGTATAACACAGCCAATCCGACATTTACTTATACGATCACAGGATATGTGCTTGGCCAGAACTCCGGTGTCGTCAGCGGCACGCCAACCCTGAGTACGACGGCGACCATCGGCAGCAACCCGGGGCAATATTCGATTTCAGTCACTCAAAACACCCTGTCGGCGGCCAATTACACATTTGCATTTGTTAGCGGAACACTGACGGTGCAGGGTTTCCCGCTGACTGTGACGGTAGTGAACACCAATCGCGCCTATGGCGACGCCAACCCCACATTCACGGTCACGTACAGTGGTTTCGTTGAGAGCGATAACGCAAGCGTGGTCAGCGGATCGCCGGCTTTTACAACTACGGCCACGAACACAAGCACCGTTGCTGGCAGCCCCTACACGGTTTCCGCGTCGGTGGGGACACTGACGGCAGCGCGGTATTCGTTTACAACTTTTGTGGATGGACAATTGACCATTACCAAGCGGCCGTTGACCGTTACGGCCAATAACACCTCAAGAGCCTACGGCGCTACGGATCCGACCTTCAGCGCGAGCTATTCCGGTTTTGTTAATAGCGACAATTCGTCGGTGGTCCAGGGTGCGCCGCAATTTTCGGCAACGGCCACGGCGATCAGCACCGTCGCGGGTGGTCCCTATGCGATCACACCGTCGCTGGGAACTCTTAACGCGGACAACTATTCGTTCAGCAGCTTTGTTAATGGGCAGTTGTCGATCACTCAAGCTCCGCTAAGCGTGACGGCTGACAACAAGCTGCGCGTGGTTGGAGCAGGTAATCCGACGTTCACCGGCGTCATCTCTGGTAATCTAAACGGCGATAGTTTTAGCGCCACCTACAGCACGCCTGCCGACGTAAATAGCCCTATCGGCACCTACGCGATTGTTCCGGCTTTGGTGGATCCCGACAGCAAAGCTGGCAACTACAACGTCGCCTTGAACAACGGAACGCTGACGGTTACGAATGACCCGGCGATCACCGGTCAACCGACCAGTCGCACGAATGTCGCTGGCACGACTGCGACTTTCACCGTGATCGCAATCACCGCGACCACAGTACAATACCAATGGCAGAAAGGCGGCGTGAACCTCGCTAACGGGACGGATTCAGTGTTGACGCTCGCCAACGTTTCTCAGACTGATGCCGCCTCTTACTCGGTTATTGTCAGCAACCTGGCCGGTTCAGTCACCAGTTCATCTGCCAAACTGACGGTGATTGATCCGATAATCATCACGTCAGGCCCAGCCAATACAACCGTGCCCTACAACACTCCCGCAACGTTCACAGTCCAGGTTACTGGCACGTCGCCCAAATATCAGTGGCGCAAAGACGGAAACAACCTGGTCAACGGTGGCAATATCGCTGGAGCAACCACAGCCACCTTGAGTCTTACCAACGCAACGTCGGCGGACCTCGGTAACTACAGTGTGGTAGTGACCAATCTAGCCGGCGCGGTAACGAGTGGAACGGCTGCCCTCAGTCTGTCTGATCCTGGCATCGTCACGCAACCAGCTAGCCGCACCAATAATGTTGGCGATAACGCGTTCTTTTCAGTCAGTGCCGGAGGGGCCACGGCTCTGGGTTACCAATGGAAATTCAACGGCAACAACATCGCTGATGCTACAAATTCTGCTCTTAATATAGCTGTGAGTGACAGCAGTAACGCGGGATCGTATTCTGTTGTGGTCACTGACGGCAACGGCAGCGCCACCAGTTCGGACGCGTTGCTTTCGGTGTTTTTCCCGACTCGGACAAAAATCGCGCAATTTAATTTCAATAGCACGTCACCGGACGGCAACGTAGCAACCGGTGCGACGACTCCTTCGATTGGCTCATTCACGCAGACGATTGTCGGAACAGCCACCGCCAATGGTTTTAACACGGGGTCGACGTCGGATCCGAATATCTCAGACAATTCCAGCCGTCGCTGGAATGGTTTTCCGGCAACTGCGCCGAATAAGACGACCGGCTTGAAGTACGCGATCAACACGATGGGCTATAAGAACATTGCGTTCACCTGCGAATTATGGGTGACGACGCGTAGCTCGGCTTATTGGCGCGCCCAATGCAGCGTTGACAATGGGACCAATTGGATCGATCGCGGAGTCATTAACAGATTAAATGCCGGTGGCTTCGTCTATTTCGGCGACGATTTGACTTCGGTCTCCGGGGCACCAAACAATACGAACCTCCTCTACCAGATCGTGGCGGAGTACGAATCCACCGCTACCGGGAGTGGCACAAATGCTTATGTGTCAGTTGACCCGACCTCAACGTTCAACCCCAGCAGTTCTCTGTTCGGTATGGACCTGCCGACGTTTTTGGCAGACGTCTATTCCCCGCCGGTCGTGCAGTCCTCGCCGACAAGTCAGACCGTGACCGCCGGCGACACGGCGATTTTCAGTGCATCCGCTTCCGGACTTGGGGCTACGGTTGTCTGGAAGAAAGATGGTAATAACATCGGCGCCGGATCGGTATCGACGTCTGGCGGTGTGACCACTGCTACGTTGACCCTCGAGAATGTTCACGTTGGCGACGCGGGTGCTTACCTGGCGAGCTTCAGCAATTCAGATGCTTCCGGCGTTAACAGCAGTTCAGCCACACTCACTATTACGCCAGCGTCGCTCACGATCACTTCGGACAGCACGGGCAAAGTTTATGGCGATGTCAATCCTACCTTCACTGGTGGTGTTTTGGGTCTGCTTTCTGGAGACAGCATCTCCGTGTCTTATGCAACTGCGGCGGATGCCTCCTCCGCGGTTGGCTCGTACGACATCACCCAAACGATCGACGACCCTGACGGAGTTTTGGCCAACTACTCGGTCACGACGAATAATGGGTCGCTTACTGTTACTGCGGCTCCTCTGTCGGTCACCGCTGACAGCAAAACTAAAGCAACGGGCGCGCCGAATCCGTCGCTCACCGGCACCGTCCAAGGGCTTAGAAACGGTGACAATATCACAGGTGCGTTTACGACCTCGGCAACGGACGCAAGCCCGGCAGGAGATTACACGATTGCGGCGGGAATCAATGATCCCGATGGGAAAGCAATCAATTACAACATCGCATATCACAACGGAACTCTGTCCGTTGTTGATGTGCCTGCCATTACTGGCCAGCCTTCAAGCCTCACAAAGGACTCCGGAGACAACGCTGTTTTCACTGTCACCGCTTCCGGCGCATCACTGGCTTATCAGTGGTATAAAGGCAATGCGCCAGTCGGCAATAGTGGAGAATTTTCGGGCGCACTCAGCAGCAGTTTGACGATTACTGCTGCTACGGTGACCGACACAGGAAGTTACTACGTGGTCATTACAAATGCGGTGGGCGGCGTCACAAGTTCGAATGCAACGCTGACCGTCCAGTCTGCTCCCGGTCTTGCCGTGCAACCGCTGTCATCCACGAACAATGCCGGCACTGCCAAAGTATTCAATGTCAGCGCGACTGGTGCTGCGCCATTGATATATACCTGGTATCGCGGCGCGTCGCCCCTGAGTGATGGCGCGGATATTACCGGCTCGGCGACGGCAAATCTGACTGTTGGCAATTTGCAGCGAAGCAGTTCGGGCGATTACTCTGTCGTCGTCACCAACGATTTTGGGTCAGTAACCAGCGAAACGGCAACGCTTACGGTGATTGATCCTGCTATTCTCAGCGATCCCGCCAGCACAGCGCTTACGGGCGGGCAAACCACCGTGCTTAGCGTGACGGCAGAAGGAACTCCGACGCTCCATTACCAGTGGTATCAGAGCAATACCGTCGCGCACACCGTCGCCAAACTGACGGGCAAAACCGCGTCAACATTGACCATCGGTCCCGCGACTGTGGCGACTGCGGGCGGCTATTACTGTGTCGTGACGAACCAACTCACCGCACCGAACAGTGTCACTAGCGCGGTTGCACTGGTTGTCGTCTATACAACCGCTGAACTGATCATTAATACAGACCAGGGCACCGGCACAGGGGCCGTCGCTCACGTCGGCACCATGAAGTACGGAACGGTCGCCAATCACGCGATCTTGCAGATGGGCCGAACCTATACCGTCAAAGCGACCGCTGCCAGCAGTTGTATCTTCAGCAATTGGACCGATGGCAATGGGAATGTTCTCACCAACAGCAGCACGCTGAAAAACTTCGTCATGCAATCGAACCTCGTGCTAAACGCGAACTTCATGACGAATGCGGCGGTGGCAGCGGGTGTCGAGGGCAAATACAACGGGCTCTTCTACGAAACAGTCAATAGTCAGCCCGATATCAAAGTCGCATCTGCGGGTTTGTTGAGTGCTTTGAGTGTTAAAACGAAAGCGCAAATCGGACCGAATGCTACGACTGTCGGTTACGGTCCGGTGAGCGGAAAGTTCTTAATCGATGGAGCTTCCAAACCTTTCGGCGGCATTTTTGACCTGAATGGAGATCTAAAGAAGAGCGCAAAGCTCGAGCAAGTCATCATTTCGCGCTCGAAATTGGGCAAGCCCGATTTGGCGGTGAATTTGCACATGGATTTGAACGGCGCAACCAAGCAAGTCACCGGTACGATCTCGAATATGACCGAAGGCGGTTGGGTTGCTGATGTGCGCGCCGACCTTGCGGCAACCGCCAGTGTCACCCATTACACAATGGCGATAGACCAAGGGACTAACACCGCTGAAATCTCTGGTGGCTTTGGCTTCGGCACCGTGTCCGGCAAAACTTCGGGCATGCTTGCGCTTGCCGGTAAAGTTGCCGATGGCCAATCGATTAGTCAGTCGGTCGCTCCTGACGTGCACGGCAAATGGCCGCTCTACGTCAAAATGTATAACGGAGGCGGCCTGTTGCTCGGTTGGCTCGACATGAACAGCGGCGCGCCCACTGGCGATGTCACATGGATCAAGCCCGGCGGTTGGTCGAGCCCGAAAAATATCAACTACACGAGCGGATTTACTAACACGTTCGCCGTAGCCGGCTCCGGTTACAATGCACCCGCGGTAGGCACTCGCATCCTGACCAGCGATTCCAATAATTATGTGGTAACAGCAACTGATATTGGCAATGGCACAGCGACCAACCTCTCTTGGATCGTAAACCTGACCACAGCCAACAAATTCGTAGTCATGCCCGGCAGCGCGACAAACGCTTTGAGCCTGACCATCAAAGCGGCCACTGGCGAAATCGGCATGAAATTCCGGCCGACAGCGGCCGGTGCCCGATC
>Ga0265327_10003391_pt1 | contig 15307 bp, 14 predicted proteins | sample 41621metaG_FD_202089 | JGI IMG/M metagenome (GOLD analysis project Ga0265327, IMG submission 202089) | Rhizosphere microbial communities from Carex aquatilis grown in University of Washington, Seatle, WA, United States - 4-16-21 metaG | ecosystem: Host-associated > Plants > Roots > Rhizosphere... | reverse complement strand
CCAAATGTATATTGAACGTATTGCTTATTTCAGACAGAATCCACCCGGTGATAACTGGGATGGCGTGTTTACCTTTCAGACTAAATAGTGGGTGATCAATGAGGGTCAAAGTCCTAGGTTGTAGTGGAGGAATCGGAGGTGGTCTCAGAACTACTGGATTCGTTGTTGACGACGATATTCTCATTGATGCGGGTACTGGGTTAAGTGATTTTTCCATTGAACAGCTTGTTAAAGTCGATCATATCTTTGTTACACATTCCCATCTGGATCATATTGCCTTTATCCCCTTGCTAGTTGATACCGTATTTGGAATGAGGGATGCTCCAATTTCGCTACACGCCACAAAAGAAACTTGGACGATTCTAAAAGAACATATTTTTAACTGGAAAATATGGCCAGATTTCAGCGTGATACCGCATGAAGGTAATCCATTTCTTGTGTGGGAAGAAATTACTGTAGGCATAACAAAAGTGATTAAAAATAGGAAGATTACGCCCATCCCTGCTAATCATGTTGTTCCAGCTGTTGGGTTTCATCTGGAAGGTGAGCATTCCAGCATGGTGTTTTCTGGAGACACAACAACTTGTGATGCTCTTTGGCACTATGCCAATCAGGTCAAGAATCTTAAATCTTTGATTGTGGAAACTGCTTTTAGTAATGCTGAATTAAGTTTGGCCGAGCTATCTAAGCATTTCTGTCCTTCCTTGCTTATCGATGGATTAAAACAACTCAATCATAAGCCTAACCCTGCGATTTATATCACGCATCTGAAGCCTGGAGAAGGCGAGTTGATTATGCATGAGATAGAGCGGGATGCTCCTGAATTCAATGCTCGTGCATTGGCTAATGGGCAGGTATTTGACCTCTGAAGTGGTAGGAATTAATTATCCATGGCATCTGTAGAGATATCGATTTTGGCTGGACTAGAGCCAATGTCTACACTTTCACCTGGTCGACTGAAAGAGCTGGCCAGCCTCTGCTTCGTTGAGAAAGTCAGTAAAGACATAGATCCATTACGCATGAACGTTATGAAGAGTGCGCAGGCACTATATCTTCTGAAGGGAGATTTAGGCATGCGGTTTGAAGACGGAAGCAAACGGATCCTGCGAGGAGGCTCGGAAGCAGCTAAACATTCGATAGATGCCGGCCGGATTCATATCAGGGATACGATCGCATTGTCTGATGTCGAAATTGTCCGAATCGATTTGGACCTGTTGGATATTATGTTGACTTGGGATCAGCTCGCTGGGTATGAAACATCAACTCCAGAATCTAAATCAGTTAAGTCCACAGGTAAGGATGAATCTCGGGGTGCTGGTGCTTGGATGTCTGACACGGGAGTGTTTAGTGCTGGTAAATTACAGACAGGGGTATTCAGTCTTTTACCACCTGCGAATATTGAGGAAATGTTTAAGCGCATGACCCCACTTAACGTCAAAGCTGGGCAAGTGATCATCACGCAGGGGGCTGAAGGAGATTATTACTATTTGATAGATCAAGGTGCAGCGGTAGTTACTCGTGTTGCAGCAGCAGGTGATTCGCCAGTAGTTCTCGCAGAATTAAACGCCGCTGATGCATTCGGTGAAGAAGCTCTCGTCTCAGAAAATAAGCGTAACGCTACGATTACCATGAAAACGGATGGTAGGCTTTTACGGCTAAATAAGACAGACTTTATTGAGTTGTTGAAAGCGCCTTTAATACAACATGTACCAATGACTAAGGCCGAAAGCATGGTCAAGAATGGAGCTATTTGGCTAGATGTACGGTTCCCTTCAGAGTATAAATTTGATCATATCGCGCATGCAGTTAATGCACCACTTAACGAAATCAGGAATATTGTGTCAAATCTTGATAAAGAGAAACAATATATCGCTTATTGCCAGACTGGACGTCGAAGCTCAGCCGCTGCTTTTATACTAGTGCAGCAGGGAGTCAAGGTTTTTGTTTTAGAGGGTGGGACGAGAGCAAGTCGGAGTGTTTGAAAGGCTCCGATATGATTAAGCAGCCAGACATACTTCCGTAGCTACAACTTTTCTCTATTGCAGATCGAGCTTCTTCTGTATTACCTAATCTCTTTAAGATAATGCCTTTTGCAAAATATGCATTAGCGAGATTGGTATTAAACTCTATGGCTTTATTGATATTGTTAAGAGCTTCCTGATATAGACCTAACTGGAATAAGGCGATGCCTTTATTCAAATAAGCCTCTCCCAATGATGGAGTAATTTTGATTACTCTATTGAAATCTAATATAGCTTCTTCCCATTTTTTGTCTCCAAGCAGCGCGTTTGCACGGTTGTAAAATATTCTGTTTGCTCCAGCTATGTTTTCATCTTTGAGTAAAAGTCCAGCGTCATTCCAAAGCCGATAGTTATCAGAAAATACCCATAGTCGATTCCAGCTAATGGCAATTAATATTGAGCTAATAATCAGCCCGGTGATGATGATTTTTTTAGGTGGGTAGGCTGCTACCCAGATTGATATCAATGCAGAGCTAGGTGCGAGCCATAAATAACTTCTGTAAAGAACGAAGGGATCCTGAATGCGCACTGTCGTCAGTTCAGTTAAAAACAGCAGCCATGGGGTAATTAATGTAAAACCACACAATGCCAGTTTTATATTTCTATTGAACAATAGTTTGAGACTTAATATGCCATATCCCAGAAATGCCAAACCCTGAATCAGGTTGCTGAGGCTATACCAATAGCTATTAAATACGACTCGGATGTCAATTGACATCCATGCGGGATTGGGAAGTAACCATAGCAGCAAATACTTAAAAAATAGACCGCATTGTGTCAGTATGCTCAATAAGTAAACATGCTCAGTCGTATTTGAGATTTTTTGCTGAGCTAATAAAGCAAGTGAATCATGTTCATACGTTGTTGCAATTACGCCTTTTAGTTTAAGTGTAATCAATATGCCAATTAAAGACATTGCAAGAAAGCAAATTGCAATTTTTCTATATGAGATTTCAGTATCTCTATAAAGAATCGTGAGTGGAATGATTGCTGCCATTGCCATCAAACTATGCTCTTTTGAGAATACAGCTAGAAAGTAAAAGCCGACTGTCGCTATGTACCACTTATTTTTGTTGGATGATAGTGCATTCAAGAAGCTGATCATCATACCAAGCATAAACGCAGTTGCTAGTAAGATGCTTTGCTGGATGACATAGCCTACCGCATAGACTGCAACCGGGTGGCAGGCGAATACCAAAGCACTGAACCAAGCTTGCCATCTATATGATTGATCGGTCTGTTGCAAGGACAGGAGTTTTTGAGATAACTGAAAAATGAGTATGACGTTTGTAGTGTGTATTAGTAGATTAATTAAGTGATATACGTGCGGGGCATCGTAAAAAAAATGCCAAGTCCAGCCTAAGCTCAGATTCGATATTAAGCGTGGGTTGAGATGTAACTGGGAGTTGGCTAGAAAACTGGAGGCTGCATTAGAGAAAAAATTTCGATCATCAAAAAAAAATGGATTCGATAAAAATGGTAGATAAACCAGACAAGTGATAATAAATAAGGAAATTAATATTCCTCTATTTCTATCTTTTAAATATCTGATGAGTGCAGTTTGGATGTTCATCTAAATCCAATAGGTAATAAAAAACCCCCTTAACTTAAAGTTAAGGGGGTTTTTTAGAACAAATTATTTATTAAGTGTAGAAAGTACAAGTGGATTTGTTGATGTAGTCGTTACGGTCCATTTAATCGCTGTGTTGCCAACTGCTGGTGTCCATGTCACAGTTGTACCATCAATCGCCGGGGCATTTGCTTTGATATTTTGTACTGTGGCTACGATTGCACCTGTAGCTGCAGTTACATGGATTGCTGATACTTCACTAGTCGTGGTTGGTGCGCCAGCAAGTCCCAGTGTCGTCCATGCATCAGCTGTCAGTGTAGCCAGACTGCCACCATTGTTATTTGAAAACTCAGCAATAGCCTGCTTTACTGGGTCAACAGATGTTGCAACCTTAGATAGCTTAGCGCGAATAATATAGTCTTGGTAAGCTGGAATCGCAACTGCAGCAAGAATACCGATAATTGCCACAACAATCATCAGTTCGATCAAGGTAAAACCTTTTTGTAAGTTTTTCATAATTTCAAGCCCCTTCAAATTTAAAAAATGTTGCTAAGCTCGAATCGAGCAGAGCGTGATATGTTACGAGCAACCTTCATGCCAATAAGCATAATTAGCTTTAAATCTACTCATGACAGCTAGTTCAAGTTCATTGAGATTTAATAATAAACCTAAATCACAAAAAATTATGCTTTTAATTGGCAGTTTGTGACAAATTTTGTCACAAACTTATTGGCTCTCAGCTACAGTCTTCAGATTGGGCAGGCCGGCATCAAACACACCCTCAACTGCTTTAATGGCAGTTTCATCATCCTGTCCTTCAGGGATTGGTGGATTGAGCTTGTAAACTCGATAAAAACGACCTACCCAGGTAACTGTAGTTTCGCCCTCACCAGGACCTGCCTTAACTGTCATGTAAGCGTTGTAGTCAGCAACTGGTAGTACGCCCTCTACAATTTCATAACGTAGTTTCATGTCTGTATCATCAGCACTACGCAGTTTTTCGTAAATGGTGCCGCCATTTTTTAATGTGAGCAGGCGGAAAGTTTCACCTTCTTTTGTTTCAAGTTTTGTGCTGGCCACCAGAGGATGCCATTTTTGCATATTGCCAAAGTCCTTAACAATTGCCCAGACTTTAGCTGGATCAGCTTTGATGGTGATGGTACGTTCGACTTTTTGTGGTGATGGGCCATGTGCAAAAGCTGCGAATGGCATTATTGCGAGTGCAATCATGGCTATAAATTTCTTCATTCAAGTTCTCCAAAAGTAATAAACAAACTGAATCCTGACAGGATCCTTAATCAATGTTGCGCTTGAATCATAAATTGACCGAAAGCCCTGCTTTGGATTCCTGTAGGGATGCTTCCGATTAATTTGTTACTTCTAGCGTCTATCACTGAAACTGAGTTGTCGCCCCAGTTGGCGACATAAATTCTATGGCTATCATTTTCATAACTAACACCCTCAGGATAGCTACCTGTGGGGATAGTGGCTATTACTTGCCTGGATATGAGATCAATCACGGAAATATTGTCCCCCTGAGTATTGCTCACATACAGAAAAGCGCCATCAGGTGAGCTACTCGCACAATATGGATGATCGCCAACTGCGATTGTATAAGAATGTCCGTTGTTAGTGTCTATGACAGACACTGAATTCGCTTGCACATTGACAACAAATAGAAGATTTCCATCTTTGTTGAGATTTAGGCCATAAGGGTGCTTGCCAACCACAATTCTTGATGACAGTTCTAATGTGCTAGTTTTGATGACGGCAACTTCATTGGAATCACGATTGGCGATATAAAGGGATTTGCCATCAGGGCTGACAATTAGGCCAGCAGGAGATTCGCCACCAGATAGGAATCGCCTGGATTGTTTATTTTCTGTATCAATCGCCAGTATGTGGTTGTCATACCAATCAGCAACGTAAAGAGTTTTTTCATCAGGTGAAAGAGCAAGGCCGACTGGAGAACCGCCAGTGACTAACTCATCAATCACGAGATTGCTGGTAATGTCTATGACGCTGATAGACTGACTTTCAACATTCGATACATATACTCTGTTTTTTGATTGAGCTACCGCTACACCAACGGGGCCCTTGCCAACGTTGATTGTAGCAGTTACCTGATTTTTTTCGGTATCAATCACAGAAACACTATTGTCACCTTGGTTGGTGATGTAGGCATAGCTACCTGCTAGGCAGGATGATGCTATGCATATACACAGGTTGAAAATGATGAGTTGGAGTAGTTTCAATGGTTTGTTATTAAGTGAAGACACAAGGGAAAAACGTAAACGAATTGGATTAGGTTGACGCGCGAGTATAAGTCCCGGCTTTAAATGAGGTCAAGAATAGCAATATGCAGACTCAATCAATAAACAATCCTTTCATTGAACAGCAATTTATGGAAAAATTGCATTAAATTATTTGGGTTTTTTTCTCATGATAGACCGCGATGGATATCGCCCGAATGTAGGCATTATTTTATGTAATGCCAGCAATCAGGTGTTTTGGGGTAAACGCATTCGCGAGCACTCCTGGCAGTTCCCGCAAGGTGGTATAAAGCAGGGTGAAAGCCCTGAAGAGGCCATGTACAGGGAGCTGATGGAAGAGGTCGGCCTGCGTCCTGAGCATGTAAAAATTCTTGGTCGCACACGCGACTGGTTGCGCTATGACGTCCCTAATAACTGGATCAAACGCGAATGGCGTGGAAGTTACAAGGGGCAGAAGCAAATCTGGTTTCTGTTGCGGATGGTAGGTAGGGATTGCGACGTTTCCTTGCGCGCTAGCAATCACCCCGAGTTCGATGCTTGGCGCTGGAGTGAGTACTGGGTGCCTTTGGACAATGTCATTGAGTTTAAACGTGAAGTTTATCGTTTGGCTTTGAATGAACTGGCGGCACTTTTGAGTGGAAACACTCGCAAGAAGCATGCTACTCAGGTTGAAAAACAGACAGACGGTGTGAAGCACCTTAATCCGTCTGTTTAAGAGCTTTTACACGCTTACTTTCGTTCCCATAGATTCACCCATTTGAATTGCTTTTTCTCCAACCCAGTTAGCGTTAAATTCTAATGCGTTCGTTGGGAATAGCATTACCACAGTCGATCCAAGCAGGAACCTTCCCATTTCTTGGCCTTTTTTCAGCATGATGTCTTGATTGCTATAGTCCCAGTTACGAATGTCCTTTGAGCGTGGCGGGTTGACTATCCCATGCCAGCTAGTTGCCATGCTACCAACGATAGTTGCGCCTACCAGTACCATTACAAATTTTCCAATATCTGATTCAAATGTACAGATCACTCTTTCATTCCGGGCAAATAAACCCGGAACTCCTTGTGCAGTCGTCGGGTTGACTGAAAATAAATCACCTGGGACATAGGTCATAGCCGTCAATCGACCGTCATAAGGCATGTGTATGCGATGGTAATCTCTGGGGCTTAAATACAAAGTTGCAAAGCTACCGTTCTCAAACTTTTTTGCTAATCGGCGATCGCCAGCAAGTAGGGTGGCTGTTGAGTAATGATGCCCCTTTGCCTGAAATATTTGATCAGCAACAATATCGCCAAGCTGGCTAATCGCACCATCAACGGGGCAAATGAAATCAGTCGTTGCCAACGGGCGGGCATCATCACTTAGTGCACGAGTAAAGAAATCATTGAATGTTTTGTAGCTGACAATATCAGGCATGGCGGCTTCGCTCATATTGACTTGGTAGCGTTTAACAAACCATCGAATGACGATGGTCGTTAATCTGCCTGCTCTGGCGTTTGCCAGCTTGCCTGCAATGATAGTGATTGCTTGTTTGGGGAGTAAATACTGTATGAATACTTTGAGAGACACAATGAAGCCCGGTTGATTAGTTAAACGATTATAGCGAATAATTAAAAAGGGGCAGGACGTTTTGCGTCCTGCCCCTTTTTTTGATGTTACTACTGATTAGTTCTTGGATTGATCAACCAGTTTGTTCTTGCTGATCCAAGGCATCATTGAGCGCAATTTGCTACCTACTTGCTCAATCTGGTGGGCAGCGTTCAAGCGACGACGAGCAGTCATTTCTGGGTAGTTGGTACGGCCTTCCAGAATAAAGCGCTTGGCGTATTCACCATTTTGGATATTGGCCAGAGCTTCTTTCATTGCCCAGCGCGATTCGTCGTTGATCACCTTAGGGCCAGTCACATACTCACCATATTCAGCATTATTTGAGATTGAATAATTCATGTTGGCGATACCGCCTTCGTACATAAGGTCAACAATCAACTTCATTTCATGCAGACATTCAAAGTAAGCCATTTCCGGGGCATAGCCGGCATCAACTAGAGTCTCAAACCCAGCCTTGATCAACTCAACACAGCCGCCACAGAGCACTGCTTGTTCACCGAACAAATCGGTTTCTGTTTCTTCGCGGAAGTCAGTTTCAATGACACCACCCTTGGTACCGCCATTTGCTGCTGCGTATGAAAGCGCAATATCTTTGGCCTTGCCAGATGCGTCTTGATAAACAGCGATCAGAGATGGTACGCCGCCGCCCTTGACGTATTCGGAGCGAACAGTGTGACCTGGGCCTTTAGGGGCGATCATGATTACGTCCATATCTTTGCTAGGCGTGATCTGGTTGTAATGGATATTAAAGCCATGAGCAAATGCAAGTGCAGCACCTTTCTTCAGGTTAGGTGCTACTTCAGCATGATAGATACTCGCCATGTTTTCATCTGGTAACAGAATCATGACGAGATCTGCAGCTTTAACTGCTTCAGCAATGTCCTTAACAACGTGACCAGCATTTTCAGCCTTGGCCCATGAACTGCCTTCCTTACGTAGACCAACTGTGACGTTAACGCCAGAGTCTTTCAGGTTCTGAGCATGCGCATGGCCTTGTGAACCGTAGCCGACGATCGTGACGTTCAGTTTTTTGATGATTGATAAATCTGCATCTTTGTCGTAATAAACTTTCATTTGATTTCCTTAAACACAATTCTTGATAATAATTAAATGATTAAATTTTGAGGATTCGGTCGCCACGACCAATGCCTGAGGCACCAGTGCGCACCGTTTCCAGAATAACGGTCTTGTCCATTGCTTCGAGGAAGGCATCAAGCTTGGAGCCGTCGCCAGTCAACTCTATGGTATAGCTACCGTCAGCCACATCGATGATGCGACCACGGAAAATGTCGCACATGCGCTTCATTTCATCGCGTAATGCGCCAGTGGCCTTGACCTTGACGAGCATGAGTTCGCGTTCGATATAGCGACCATCATTCAGGTCTAGTACTTTCACAACATCTACCAGCTTGTTGAGCTGTTTGATGATTTGCTCGATCACTTCTTCCGATCCGGAGGTGACGATAGTCATGCGGGACAGCGTAGGATCCTCGGTAGGAGCTACGGTCAGTGATTCAATATTGTAAGCACGTGCTGAAAAGAGGCCGGCAACGCGTGATAACGCGCCAGCTTCGTTTTCCATGAGCAGGGAGATAATATGTTTCATCTTATAACTCCTCCGCCAGTATCATTTCAGACAGCCCTTTACCATTCGGCACCATCGGGAATACGTTTTCCTTCTGGTCGGTCAGGAAATCCATAAACACCATGCGCTCTTTCAACTTCGGGCTGAACGCTTCTCTCAAGGCCGGCTCTACATCTGCCGGGTTCTCAATACGCATGCCTACGTGACCATAGGCTTCTGCCAGTTTTACGAAGTCAGGTAATGCATCCATGTACGATTCTGAGTAACGATTGCCGTAGAAGAACTCTTGCCATTGACGAACCATGCCCATGTAGCGATTGTTCAAAGTCACTACCTTGACGGGTAGATGGAACTGTTTACAGGTAGAAAGCTCCTGAATACACATTTGGATAGAGGCTTCGCCAGTGATGCAAGCAACTTGTGCATCAGGATAAGCAAGCTGAACGCCCATCGCATAAGGCAAACCAACGCCCATGGTGCCTAGGCCGCCTGAATTAATCCAGCGGCGTGGCTTATCAAATTTGTAGTATTGAGCAGCCCACATCTGGTGTTGGCCAACGTCAGATGTAATGAACGCATCGCCATTGGTCACTTCCCACAGTTTTTCAACCACGAACTGAGGTTTGATGATGGCACTGGATCTATCGTAATTCAGACAGTTTTTACCACGCCATTCTTCGATCTGCTTCCACCACGACGCAAGAGCAGCCTGATCTGGCTTCCCAGAATCAGCTTCTAGTAACTCGTTCATTTCGGTCAACACGGATAAAACATGGCCAACAATTGGCACATCAACTTTTACTCGTTTTGAGATAGAAGATGGATCTACGTCAATATGAATAATGGTGCGGTTTTTACTGAAAAAATGTTCAGGATTGCCAATTACGCGATCGTCAAAACGCGCGCCAACCGCAATCAGCACATCGCATTCTTGCATCGCCATATTGGCTTCGTAAGTGCCATGCATGCCGAGCATGCCGAGGAACTGTTTGTCGGTGGCAGGATAGCCACCCAAGCCCATTAGGGTGTTGGTAATCGGGTAACCGAGGGCGCGAGTCAGCTTGGTCAACTGCTCTGCAGCATCACCAAGAACAACGCCGCCACCAGCATAAATCATAGGGCGTTTTGCATTCAGTATCAGGTTCACAGCCTTCTTGATTTGACCTGAATGGCCTTTCAAGATTGGGTTGTACGAACGCATCTCGATCGATTTCGGATATGAAAACTCGAAATACTGTGCTGTGATGTCTTTAGGCACATCAACAACTACTGGCCCCGGACGGCCGCTAGCGGCGATATAAAAAGCCTTCTTGATTGTCGTCGCGAGGTCTTTAATATCCTTCACTAGGAAGTTGTGTTTTACGCATGGGCGAGTAATCCCAACCATGTCGACTTCCTGAAAAGCATCCATGCCAATCGCAGGGGTTGGCACTTGGCCGCTGATCACGACCATAGGAATTGAATCCATGTAGGCAGTTGCAATGCCGGTTACAGCATTTGTGGCACCAGGCCCTGAGGTGACTAGAGCAACACCAACTTCACCTGTCGCACGTGCGTAAGCATCTGCAGCATGGGTGGCAGCTTGCTCGTGACGGACCAAGACATGCTTGAAATGGTCTTGATTGAAAATTGCGTCGTAGATATTAAGAACCGCGCCGCCAGGATAGCCAAAAACGAATTTAACGTTTTCTTCCTGAAGACAGCGGATAAGAATTTCTGCGCCCGTGATTTTTTGATGACGGTCTTCCATAAGTATTGCTTATTTTGGCTGTTAATTTGTGAACCCTAAACAGTAACTGTTTGAGTAAAAATGGTCAAGGCAAAATCAGCTAACTGTATATGGAATTGCGGAATTTATCGAAATCGAATCGCTGTGTGATTAGATATTGCTGCAGAAATTACTTTGCTGGTGATGGTGGAGAACCGCAAGCTTACACATGCGGCTTCAACTTTATTAAGCTTTAATCAAGAGGAGGTGGGGCAACTTTAAGTAGTTCATCTACTGTCGTGATTCCGGCAGCAATTTTCTCAGCGCCATTTACCATTAACGGCTTTAGCCCTTCTTTGTAAGCTTGTTTTTTGAGTGTGTCGAGATCAGTTTCATTGGTTATCATTTTTCTTAGAGAGTTGCTTAAGGTGAGCATTTCATAAATCCCTGTGCGGCCACGATAGCCAGTATTCCTGCATTCCAGACAGCCGCAGGCTGTATATACAGTTTCAGGTTTTACTAATTTCCACGGGCCAACAATTTCATCCCATTGTTGTTGGGTGATCGTGCTTGGTTTTTTGCAATCGGGGCATAGAGTACGCACCAGCCGTTGTGCCATGATGCCAAGCAATGCCGAATGGATAAGGTAGGCAGGGACACCCAGGTCAAGCAGGCGAGTGACGGCGGAAGGGGCATCGTTGGTGTGTAATGTGGACAAAACAAGGTGACCAGTAAGCGATGCCTGAATGGCCATGTCTGCTGTTTCTACATCACGAATTTCACCCACCATAATGATGTCTGGGTCCTGCCGTAGCAGAGTGCGTACGCCGTCTGCAAAGAGCAGGCCGATATTGGCCTGAACCTGCATCTGGTTGAATGCTGGCTCTACCATTTCAATCGGGTCTTCTACGGTACATACATTCACTTCGCTGGTGGCGATATGTTTAAGGGTTGAATATAGCGTCGTGGTTTTACCTGAGCCGGTAGGGCCAGTGACCAGAATGATGCCATTAGGTGTGTGAGTCCATTCTTCCCAAAGCGCTGCCTGATCATGAGAAAAGCCGAGTTCGATAAAGTCCTTTACCAGAATATCGGGAGAGAATATCCTCATCACCAGTTTTTCGCCAAAAGCGGTAGGCATGGTCGATAGCCGTAATTCGATCTCCGAACCCTCTGGTGTGACGGTCTTGATACGGCCATCCTGTGGACGGCGCTTCTCGACCATATCCATACGTCCTAGCAGCTTGATTCGGCTGGTAATCGCATTCATGATGTTAGAGGGGAGCTGATAAACCTGATGCAGCACTCCATCAATACGGAAACGCATGATGCCCATGGTGCGTCTGGGTTCAAGGTGTATATCGCTGGCGCGTTGCTCGAAAGCGTATTTGAACAGCCAGTCAACGATGTTGACCACATGCTGTTCATTGGCATCGAGGTTCTTGTTTTTCCCTAACTCAACTAGCTGTTCGAAGTTTTGTACACCAACAATCTGTCCTTCTTTTGCTGTGTTGGCGATATTGATGGAGTTCGCAAGATTGTAGATCTCGGGAAGGTAACGGTTGATTTCGAGAGGGTTGGCGAGCACTAACTTGATGCTCATCTTGAGCACGCGTTCCAGATCAGGAATCCACTCTGTCAGGAACGGCTCAGCAGTCGCCACGGTTGCTTCACCATTGGCTACCTTGACTGGCATGATTTTCAGGCGCTCAGCATAAGCCTTTGAAATAACTTGTGAGATAGAACCGAAATCCAGTTTCAGTGGGTCAACATGGTAATAATCAAGACCACATCTGGCTGCCATCCACATAGTCAGGGATTCAACTGTCAAGGTGCGGCTTGGTGCACGTAAATCTTTCCACTTTTGCTCGCCAATGACCACCAGTGGATGCAAGTTAGAGCTATCCATTTTGCGGTCTTTGTACAATAGTTCAGCGTGGGTTTTATCGACTACGCCATCGTTGACAAGCATACGCAACACATCACCCAAAATGAGTGGCCCGCTTGCTAGTTTCACTGGTGCTGCCGTTTTGCTCATGATTTATACCTTAGTCATTTTATTGCTCATGAAAAACGCATGGATAAGTCGATAGCATGTATGTTTTTGGTCAAACTGCCAACTGAAATACGTTCCACACCGGTTAGCGCTATATCTCGAATATTCTCAAGAGTGATACCACCTGAAGCTTCCAGTATCGCCTGGCCCCTATTTAACTTCACCGCTGCCCGCAAATTATCCAGCGTAAAGTTATCAAGCAGTATCAGTTTTGCCCCGGCACCAATGGCAGTTTGCAATTGATCCAGTGATTCAACTTCAATTTGTATGGATACATCTGCGTCTATTGCAGAGGCAGCATTTAAAACCTCGCGGATTCCGCCTGCTGCAGCGATGTGATTTTCCTTAATGAGTATGCCGTCATACAGACCGATGCGTTGATTTGCTCCACCTCCGATTAGTACAGCGTATTTTTGAGCGAGACGCATGCCCGGGATGGTTTTACGTGTATCCATGACTTGGGCTCTAGTATCTGCAATCGCTTTTGCATACAGCCTAGTTTGCGTAGCTGTGGCAGAAAGTGTTTGTAGAAAGTTGAGGGAGCAGCGCTCTGTAGTCAAGAGCTCTCTGGCTTTGCCCGTGATGTTGCATAAAGCTTGGTCAGTGTTTACTTCCTGCCCTTCAGTCACTAGCCAATCAATTTTGCAGGAAGGGGCAGTTAGGCGAAAGCAGGCGTTTGCCCAAGGGATGCCACAAATCACCGCAGGCTCTCGCACGATAATCGTCGCAGAGGCAGTTTGTGTGGGAGGAATCAATTGGGCAGTGAGATCGCCACTACCAATGTCTTCGGCAAGTGCCTGTTGTACTTGTCGTTCTATCTCGACCTGCAAGGCGGCGCTTAAACCAAAAGTGGGCAATGAAGTATCCATAAATTCCATTATAATGCAGCACATGTATCTTAATAATCAAAACATATGAAACTCTTTTACACCCTCAATAGCCCTTACGCCCGCAAGGTTCGTGTTGTCGCTGCAGAAAAGCGTATTGAAATTGAAATGGTGGAAGTTGTACTTTCTGCCCCGGACTGTGTAGTTTCTGAATACAACCCTTTGGGTAAAGTGCCTGTACTGGTACTGGATGACGGAGACTCATTGTTTGACTCACGTGTGATTGCTGAATATCTCGATCACCGTACTCCCGTGATGCATCTGATTCCGCAGGAACAGAATTTCAAAATCAAGGTAAAACGCTGGGAATCTCTGGCTGACGGCATATGTGACGCTGCTGTTGCGGCGATTATAGAGAAGCGTCGGGCAGATAATATGCAGGATTCAGCCGCAATTGCCAAGCAAATGCTCAAGGTAGAACGTGGCCTCAAGGCCATGAGTGAAGATTTGGCTGACAGCAAGTGGTGTGTGGATGATACCTTTAGTCTTGCCGATATTGCATTGGGTTGTGTGCTTGGCTATCTGGATATGCGTTATCCCGAGATCGGCTGGCGGAAACAATATGCCAATCTTGCGAAACACTATGATGAAATGATGAAGCGGCCCTCCTTCAAGGACACTGTTCCTCCGGGCAATTAGCCCAATTTCTAAATGGCGGCAGTAATGATGCCGCCACCCAGACAAACCATACTTTCATAGACGACTGCAGATTGCCCCGGCGTAATGGCCCATTGTTTTTGGCCAAAACGTATCTCCGTGTAATCGCCATCCAGCTTATCGATCTCACAAGGCGCATCAGGTTGGCGATAGCGAGTCTTGGCTGCATAAACCCAATGCGTTTCTGGCTGTCGGCCGGATATCCAGTGCAGCTGGCTGGCTTTTAAGCCATCATTCAATAGCAGTGGGTGCTCATGTCCCTGCACTACAACCAGCACATTCTTTTCCATGTCCTTGGCCGCAACAAACCATGGCTCACCGTTACTTTCGCGTGAGCCGCCAATTTTCAAGCCTTGACGTTGTCCGAGTGTGTAGTACATCAAGCCGTCATGCTGGCCTACCACTTTCCCCTCTGGCGTTTGCATTTCGCCTGGTGTGCGTGGCAGGTAACGACTCAGGAATTCCTGAAATGGACGTTCACCAATGAAGCAGATGCCAGTCGAGTCTTTTTTCTCACTAGTAGAAAGGCCGGCATCACGGGCAATTTCGCGCACTTCGCGCTTCAGTAAATGGCCCAAAGGGAATAGCGTTTTTGAGAGTTGTGCCTGATTGAGTCTATATAAAAAATAGCTTTGGTCTTTACTGCCATCTTCAGCTTTGAGTAGCTGGAACAGGCCATTCTTTTCGCGAACCTGTGCGTAGTGACCAGTCGCAATCATATCGGCGCCCAGACTCATGGCATGGTCGAGGAAGGCCTTGAATTTGATCTCAGCGTTGCAGAGAATATCCGGGTTGGGGGTGCGGCCAGCCTGATATTCATCGAGGAAATTCTGGAATACCCGCTCCTTGTATTCTTTGCTGAAATTGACAGCTTCAATCTCAACACCAATTTTGTCTGCTACTGAAACAGCATCAATCAAATCCTGCTTGGATGAGCAGTATTC
>Ga0265327_10003390_pt1 | contig 15309 bp, 17 predicted proteins | sample 41621metaG_FD_202089 | JGI IMG/M metagenome (GOLD analysis project Ga0265327, IMG submission 202089) | Rhizosphere microbial communities from Carex aquatilis grown in University of Washington, Seatle, WA, United States - 4-16-21 metaG | ecosystem: Host-associated > Plants > Roots > Rhizosphere... | reverse complement strand
TTTCATGTGGAGTACATACCAAACGAGCCGTATTTGTTGATACCACGAGTTTCCTCGGAGCAGCGTAGATTCATTCCCATCGGCTTCATGCAACCGGATACGCTTACTAGCGATACATCGCTAACTATTCCGAATGCCACCCTGTATCACTTCGGCATTCTGACCTCCACCATGCACATGGCATGGACGCGCTACACCTGCGGTCGTTTGGAAAGCCGTTATCGTTATTCGGCGGGCATCGTCTACAACAACTTCCCGTGGCCTGAACTCCCTTCCCCCGCAGGCGGGGGAAGGGCCGGGGAGAGCGCAGCGAGGGGGGCGCAGCCGGGACTGTCAATGGCAGCGGATTCCTCCAATGACCCTCACCCTAAATCCCTCTCCCGCCTGCGGGCGAGGGACTTGATCGAATCCGCCGCCCAAGCCGTGCTGGATGCCCGCGCGCAATTCCCGCAAAGCTCGCTCGCCGATCTCTACGACCCGCTCACCATGCCGCCCGCACTGGTCAAAGCCCATCAGACCCTCGACCGCGCCGTGGACGCCTGCTACCGCAAAGCCGCCTTCGCCAACGACGCGCAGCGCGTGGAATTTTTGTTCGAGCGCTACCAGCAACTCACCAGCCTGCTGCCCGCAGAAAAGGCGAAGCCGAAGCGAGCAAAGAAATCACCATGAGCTGCTACAGCTACCGCGTGTACATTGATGAGTCCGGCGAGGAGGGATTTGTCTTCAAGCCGGATGGCACGGGCAGTTCGCGCTGGCTGATCCTTTCTGCCGTTATCACACGACGCGAGAACGATTTGCAGGTGGTCAGGCTGATGGAAAAAACCCGCGAAATTCTGGGACGCCCACCCAAGCAGGCGCTGCATTTTTGCAAACTTGGCCACCCGCAACGCATCGCATATGCGCGGGAGATCGCGCAGGCACAGTTGCGCACGGTGTCGGTGCTGATACACAAGCCTTCCATCCGGGAGCCGGAACGGTTCCAGTCGCAGAAGCACTTGCTCTATCGCTATGCCTGCCGCTATCTGCTGGAAAGGGTTTCCTGGTTGTGCCGCGATCATCGCAAGGCCGATGCGGGCGAAGGACGAGCCGAGATCATTTTCTCGAACCGCAGCCAGATGTCTTATGACGAGCTGCGCAATTACCTGCGCAAGTTGCGCGATGAGACCAGCGATTTGTCGGTGAATGTCGATTGGTCTGTGATTGATCCGGATTTCATCCGGGCGGTGGAGCATTCACAATTGGCCGGGCTACAAGTGGCGGATGCCGTCGCTTCCGGTTACTTCGCCGCAGTCAATCCGAACCAGTTCGGCGACACGGAGGATAAGTACGCGCGCCTGATGCTGCCGATCTGTTACCGCCATAAAGACGCGCTGCTGGGGTATGGCTTGAAATTCTGGCCCGGCGATTTCGAGGCGCTGAAAAAGGAAAACCCCCAACTCGAAATGTTCGCTGGGGGTTTGAAATGATTGCAGGCCCCAAGTTCGAGGATCCCACCCGTCAGGGCTGCCGCTGTCGCCAGCGACCTCTACACGCCTTGCGCTTGCCTGCAGGAGAAAGTATAGCGAACTTTACCTTTGGAGTGTGCGATTTTGAGAAAGCAGCTGATCCTGCCAGTTGCACCGATCTCATCGGAGGTGAGGTTTGACGACAAAGTACTATAGATCAGCCCGCGCCCTCGCCGCCCACCTCGCGCGCGGCGGTCTCATCGCCTATCCCACCGAATCCTGTTACGGCTTGGGTTGCGATCCGCACAACCGTAGCGCGGTGTTGCGCTTGCTGAAACTCAAGCAGCGCCCGCAGCATAAAGGCCTGATCCTTATCGCCAGCAACTACGCCCAGCTTGCGCCCTACCTGCAAGCCCGCACCCTGTCCGAGCAAGCCACGCTGCAATACGACGGCGCGCAGGCGATCACTTACCTGATGCCTGCCAAGGCCAGTTGCCCGCGCTGGCTGCGCGGCGCGCATGACACGCTGGCGGTGCGCATCACCGCACATCGCGGCGCGGCGGCGTTGTGCGATGCGCTGGGCATGGCACTGGTTTCCACCAGCGCGAACTACAGCGGCGGCAAGTCGGCGCGCACGTATGCGCAATGCAGAAAATTATTCGGCGAACGAGTGTTGGTGTTGCCGGGGCGCGTGGGCAAACGCAAGAAGCCATCCACGATACGCGTGTGGGCGGATGGTAGAATCGTGCGCAAATAATTCACGGGTAAGCTATCTCCTCTCCCTAGGAGGGAGAGGATTATGGAGAGGGTGGAAGTTATGCGTCCCTCTCCCCCTGCCCCTCTCCCGCTCGCGAGCGAGGGGAGTAGACCAGAGGAAAGCATGGACAGCAGCGCAGTCAAAAAATACTTACTCGAATTGCAGGAACTCATCGTCGAACGGCTGGAGCAGGTGGACGGCAAAAAATTTATCCGCGACAAATGGCAGCGTGAGGCGGGCGGCGGCGGAATTGGTGCGGGCGGCGGAATCTGTTGCATCCTCGAAGAAGGCAATGTGATCGAGCGCGGCGGCGTGGCGTTTTCGCATGTGCAGGGCAACAAGATGCCCGCCTCGGCCACCGCGCATCGCCCGGAGCTGGCGGGTTGCAGCTGGGAGGCGATGGGCGTGTCGCTGGTGATCTATCCGCGCAACCCTTATGCGCCGATGTCACATGCCAACGTGCGCATGTTCATGGCGCATAAACCCGATGGCGAGAAAGTTTTCTGGTTCGGCGGCAGCATGGACCTCACGCCGTATTACGGCTTCGAGGAAGATGCGGTGCATTTTCACCAAACCTGCAAGAACGCGCTTGATCCTTTCGGCGCGGAGCTGCATCCGAAATATAAAAAATGGTGCGACGAATATTTTTTCCTCAAGCACCGCAACGAACCGCGCGGCGTGGGCGGCATCTTTTTCGACGACATGAGCGAGCCGGATTTCGCTACCTGTTTTTCCATTCAGCAAAGCGTGGGCGATCATTTTCTTTCTGCCTATGTGCCGATTCTGGAGAAGCGCAAAGACATGCCTTACGGCGAACGCGAGCGCGACTTCCAGCTGTATCGCCGTGGACGCTACGTCGAATTCAATCTGGTGATCGACCGCGGCACCATCTTCGGTTTGCAATCGAACGGTCGCACCGAATCCATCCTGCTGTCCATGCCGCCGCTGGTAAAATGGCGCTACGACTGGCATCCCGAAGCGGGCACGCCGGAAGCGGAGTTGTATGAAAAATTTCTGCCACCCAAGGACTGGGTATAAATGCAATCAACAAAGGAGAATTCGATGCGTATTACAAACTGGCTGGCAGCCTTCGCCGTCTGTTTAATGCTATCCGGCTGCATCAGTCTGCACGTGTTTTAAGTCAAACAATCCATGGACGCACGTTGACTTGTAGGGGCGCGATTCATCACGCCCTTTTTGCCATCTGTAGACTCAGGGCGCGATGAATCGCGCCCCTACCGGGCGAAGAGCACAGAATTGCCGCTCACCATCGAATCATTCTCCCTTAGCGATCTTCTCCACAATCCGTTCCAGACACCAGGCCGCTGCGGCCATCCCTATGGAAGCGGTGACCGTCACCGACGAGCCATAACCCGAGCAACTCAACTTACCGTCGATGCATGACCTTTCCTTCCTAGGCGACTCGTCGACAAACACGCACGTTACGTCGTACTTGCCGTGCTTGCTTTTTTTGTTGGTCTTGCGCGGCAATATGCCGAATTCCCGGCGCAGCCGCCGCCTCACGTTCAGCAGCAAAGCATCGTGAGCCGTCCTGCCCAAATCGTCCTGGCGCAAATTTAGAGGATTGCTTTTCCCACCCGCCGCACCGCACACCACCAGCGCAATAGCGTTATCGCGGGCGTGTGCAATCAATGAAGCTTTCGCGAGGGCGTTATCGCAGGAATCCACGATGGCATCGAATACACCTTGCGGAAACAAATCGCGAACATTTTCCGGCGTCAAAAAATCGTCTATGGCGCTCACCTTGCAGTCCGGATTGATGTCGCGTATCCGCGCTTCCAGCGCCAGCACTTTCGCCTTGCCCAGCGTGCTGTCCAGCGCCTGTATCTGGCGGTTCACATTGGACACGGCGACATGGTCCATGTCGATCAACGTAATGTTTCCGATTCCGCTACGCGCCAGCGCTTCGACTGCCCAGGAGCCGACGCCGCCGACACCCACCACCGCCACGCGACTGCGATGGAATGCCAGGCGCGCGCCTTCTCCATACAAGCGATCTATGCCGCCGAAGCGGCGTTCGTGGTCATCGTCGAGCGGGGGATGCGGCGTAGTCATGGTGCGGCAAAATGTGTTCCGAGTTTGGGGAGCGCGGACAATACATTCTCCGAGGTGATACGCGCAACCTCTTCCAGCGATATGCCGCGCAACTCCGCCAGCGTCTGCGCGATGCGCGGCAGATATTCCGGTTTATTAGGCGAACCGCGTTCCAAAAAATCTGGCGGAATATCCGGCGCATCGGTTTCCAATACGATGTTTTCCAATGGCAACGTCGCAGCCAGTTCGCGCAAGCGCGTGGCGCGCGAGTAGGTCATCGCGCCGCCGAAACCCAGTTTAAAACCGAGCTTGATGAACTCTTCCGCCTGCTGGTGGCTGCCGTTGAAGGCGTGGGCGATGCCGCGAACTTTGTGCTGGCGCAAATGCTTGAGCACGGTGTCCTGCGCACGACGGATGTGCAGCAACACTGGCAAATCAAATTCGCGTGCCAGCTTCAATTGCTCCACAAAAAAATATTCCTGCCGCACTTGGTCGTAGTGCGGAATGAAAAAATCCAGCCCGATTTCGCCGACCGCCACCGTTGCGGGCTGAGCCAGATACTCGCGCAACACATCGAGGTCAGCGGGCACGGCGCGATCCGTATACATCGGGTGGATGCCGTAAGCGGGCGCGCAATTCGAGTATTGTGCGCTGAGCGTTTGCACCGCAGCGAAATTGGCACGTTCTATTGAAGGCAACACCAGCACCGCAACGCCTGCTGTTTGCGCATCGCGCACGACAACATTCTGCTGACCGCCGAATTCAGCGGCGTCGAGATGGCAGTGGGTATCAATGAACATTGGGTGAGGCCCGACAATAAACAGCGCTATGTTAAACTTGCCCAATCAATTTAGCGAGACAACATCATGTCTGGAAACACACTCGGCACTCTGTTCACCGTCACCTCCTTCGGCGAATCGCACGGCGCGGCCATCGGCTGCATCGTTGACGGCTGCCCACCGGGGATGGAGATTTCTGCCGAGTATATTCAGCATGACCTCGACCGGCGCAAGCCCGGCACTTCGCGCCACGTCACCCAGCGGCGCGAATCCGACACGGTGGAAATTCTCTCCGGCGTATTCGAAGGCAAAACCACTGGCACGCCCATCGCCTTGTTGATCCGCAACGAAGACCAGCGCAGCAAAGATTACGGCAACATCGCCGACACCTTTCGCCCCGGCCACGCCGACTACACCTACTGGCAAAAATACGGCATCCGCGACTATCGCGGCGGCGGCCGCGCCTCGGCCAGAGAAACGGCGGGGCGTGTGGCGGCAGGCGCGATTGCCAAGAAATGGCTACACGAAACCTACGGCGTCATCGTGCGCGGCTATCTCGCACAACTCGGCGAAATCGAGATACCGTTCAAGAGCTGGGGCGACCTGCACGAAGAAGGCAACAGCTTCTTCGTCGCCGACGCGAGCTATCTCGCGCAACTGGAAGACTACATGGACGCGCTACGCAAATCCGGCGACTCCATCGGCGCGAAACTCAGCGTGGTGGCGGAAAATGTACCTGTTGGTTGGGGCGAGCCGGTATTCGATAGACTCGATGCCGAGATCGCCTATGCGCTGATGAGCATCAACGCCGTAAAGGGCGTGGAGATTGGCGCGGGCTTCAATTGCGTCACTCAGCGCGGTAGCGAGCACGGCGACGAACTCACGCCGGATGGATTTTTATCGAACAATGCGGGAGGTATTTTAGGCGGCATCTCCACCGGGCAAGATATCGTTGCGCACTATGCCGTTAAACCCACCTCCAGCATTCACATCCCGAGGCGCTCGATCAACAAGGCGGGCGAGCCGGTGATGGTGGAAACACATGGTCGTCATGATCCTTGCGTTGGGATACGCGCTACGCCGATTGCGGAGGCGATGGTGGCGTTGGTGTTGATGGATCATGCGTTAAGGCATCGCGGGCAGAATGCGGATGTGGTTTGTGAGACGTCGAAGTTACGTTAGGCATATCAACGCATGAAGCGAATTCATGAGCTCATCAAAGAAGTTCGTCATGCACACCCAAAGGACACGTTCTTCCAAAATTTTGAGCGCGTCTTAGAATCATGTGAAAGCACGCGCGCCCAGTACAAATCATACAACAACGTTCTATGTGTGCTTGATGAAGCCTCTTGGCAGAAGCTTAAAGAGAAGGCCATTGAACATTATCTTAATTACAGAAATGGCCAGCTCAAGCAAGGTTTTTTCAATCAACTCAACGAGGCATTTGCGTATGCATTCCTCGTTCGCCGTGGCTACTCGAATATTTGCTTCGTTCCTGAAGATGGCACTCCTCGGCCTGACTTAAGCTATCAAGACAGAGGAAGGCAATGTTACTGCGAAGTAAAAACCATGGGCCTTTCAAATGACGAGATTAAACTCCGCACCGTTGCTCATCCGGTTGCTTACTCCGCTTATCGGCAACTCAGCGAAGGATTCCTCAATAAACTAGGCGACCACCTTTGTCATGCACAAGAACAGATTGCCTCGCAAGGCAGTGATGGTTTGGTTTATGTGGTTATGCGGTTTGATGACTTTACTCTCACTAACTATCCGACCTATCGAAAACAGTTGGTGAATTTTCTGCGTGAATATCCAGAACAGGAGATATTTCTGCGCATGGGGATCTGCGGGACTCGCAGAATCCACAACGGGCATCAACTCAACCCACTGCAAGATGCACACCGAGCTAGTGAGCTGCGGAGCGAAACATACGCAACATGGTAAAGTGGCCACTATTCATAGCTGCTATCTGGAGGCTCAAATGAAAAAGATTCTTTGGGGCGTATTGCTGTTGACTTCAACTGTCGCATTTGCTGGCGGCTCACACAACGTAAGAGGACATACCCGAAGCGACGGTACTTATGTGCAACCTCATATGCAAAGCAATCCTGACCAGCGTCGCAATAACAATTACAGCTCACAAGGAAATTACAACCCCAAAACTGGGCAAGCAGGTAATCAGCGCAATGAATATAGCAACCCACCTCAATACAATAATAGTTACAACAATGGGCAAGGGCGACAGTTAAATCAGTTTTATGGCAACCCACAAAACTGATTGCTAACTAGAACAACCCCGCTTCGGCGGAATTTTTTACTGACTATAATTTAGTCCAGAATTGGGTATGGCATTTCCATGCTGAGTGAGGATTAAGAGGAAAGGGAGAAATCACAATGCGTAGAGTTATTTTGATGATGTTGCTGGCTGTAGGGGGTTGTAATGTGGCTTGGGCTGGAGACGTTGAAGATGGCTATGCTGCTTATGAACGCAGAGACTATGCGACAGCACTGGAAAAGTTTCGCATTGGCGCAAAGAGCAATAATAAATTTGCGCAAATGCTTCTCGGCACTATGTACGAAAACGGTGAAGGCGTAACTCAAGACTACACTGAAGCAATGAGGCTATTTCTACTGGTAGCCCAGCAAGGGGATGTTATGGGGCAATTTACAGTCGGTCATATGTATGCAAATGGACTAGGCGTAGCACAAAATGACACTGAAGCCGCGAGGTGGTGGCAACTGGCGGCGCGACAAGGGTATGCGCAAGCGCAACGCAACCTCGGCATTTTCTATTACTACGGGAAAGGCGTAGCACAAGACTACGTGTTAGCACATATGTGGAGCAATATCGCCGCCTCTTCTGGAGAAGCAGGTGCGGCTGAAATCCGAGACAAAGCAGCAAATCAAATGACCTCGCAGCAAATCGCAGAAGCACAAAAGATGGCGCGAAACTGCCAAGCGCAAAACTTTAAGTGTGCAATTGAATAGCTGTTGATTAGCGTAACAAATACAAGCTCACCATGCAGTACGCCAGCTTGGTGCAAATACTCGAAGACTACTCGGCGGCGCACAGGGGAAGAAAGCAAAGCAGTTTTGTGTGCGCTACGCGCACTATTTTTTGCGTTTGGCGAGGAGGGCATGCCCTCCTCGCGGTTTTGAGGTTTGATTTTAGGTTTTGCTTTTGCTTTTCATTCCCCTGTGCGCCGCCTCGATCAGCCGCAAGCAAGCGGAGGGGTAGGCGACAACACGCCGCGTAGCGGCTTGTTGCGGCGGAGACTAACCTTCAGGTTATGTCGTAGCCAACACGTTATGTTTGAGCTCCGCAGGGAGGCACGGTTTGTGTGCCTCACTAGGGCGAGTTGCGCAGCCCCGCTTGCTTGCGGCTGATCGAGGGTACCCGTAGGGCGGCAAACCGGGGTCGCCTTTTCTTGGGTTACTTTCTTTTGGCGAAGCAAAAGAAAGTAACTGGCTGCCGGGCCACCCCCGGCGAAGTTGATTTACAGGTATCGTTTAATGCAAATAATCACCACCGTCTCCGACCTACGCGCAAGACTAGCCAACGAACAATCCATCGCCTTCGTCCCCACCATGGGCAACCTCCACGAAGGCCATCTCGACCTTGCGCGCATCGCGCGCGAACACGGCTCATGCGTGGCAACCAGCATCTTCGTCAACCCCTTGCAGTTCGGCGCAAACGAAGACTTCGGCAAATACCCGCGCACCTTGCAAGCCGATTGCGCCAAGCTGCAAGGCATGGCAGACATCGTGTTCGCGCCGACCGAAAACGAACTCTATCCGGTGCCGCAGCAAGTGACAGTAGTGCCGCCGCTGGAAGATGAATTATGCGGCGCATTCCGCCCCGGCCATTTTCGCGGTGTGGCGACGGTGGTGCTGAAGTTGCTCAACATCGTGCAGCCACAGGTGGCGGTATTCGGCAAGAAGGACTACCAGCAACTGTATGTAATCCGTCAGACAGTGGAGCAGTTGAATCTGCCGGTCGAGATCGTCGGCGGCGAAACCGTGCGCGCGCCGGACGGGCTGGCGCTGAGTTCGCGCAACCAGTATTTGGGGGCAGCCGAGCGAACAGAAGCGGCATTTCTATATCAAACGCTGACCGCGATGCGTCAGGCCATACTGAATGGCGAGCAGGATTTCGCCGCTCTGGAGCGACAAGCAGAGCAAGCGCTAACCACGCGCGGCTGGCAGGTAGACTATGTGGCGGTGCGCGCTCAGCGCACTTTGGCACGAGCGCAAAACGGCGAAAAAAACTTGGTGATCCTGGCGGCGGCGCGGCTGGGACAGACAAGGTTGATTGATAATCTTGAAGTTTGTATATAATGCGCGCCTTGTTTTGGCAGGGCGGATAGAACCCGCCCCACCGTTTCACTGGAGAACGATTTATGCAACGCACCATGCTCAAATCCAAATTGCACCGTGTGCGCGTGACGCGCTCGGAGTTGCATTACGAAGGTTCGTGCGCAATTGACGATAATCTGCTGGAAGCCGCCGACATCAAGGAATATCAGCAGATCGATATTTACAATGTCACCAACGGCGAGCGCTTCACCACTTACGCCATCCGCGCGCAACGCGGTTCGCGCACCATCTCGGTGAACGGCGCGGCAGCGCACAAGGCCAATCCGGGCGACATCCTGATCATCGCCACTTACGCGATGTATTCCGAACTGGAATTGCAGAAGTTTCATCCCCAGCTCGTCTACGTGGATGAGTTCAACAACATCATCGGCCAGCGCGACCACATTCCGGCACAAGCCGCCTGATTAAATTCTGCCGTTGCAATTTGTTGCCGCACCAAGCCGCTGCTGCGGGTTGGTAGAGTTGTCAACGCCGCTCGGTCCACCACAACATGGATGTCGCCAGCAGCAGGAACATCAAGGGCATGGCCGTGGCGCTCAACAGCGGCTGCCAGTCGTTGAGCGCGCCCAGACTGGCAAACAGACGCCCGAGAAAATGGAACGATAGACCCAGTACGATACCGGAAAATATCTTGGTGCTGATGCCGCCCTCGCGCCGGTGATGCGCGGCAAACGGCAAGGCCAGCAACATCATCACCAGCACCGCCAAGGGATAAACCAGCTTGGTCCACATGGCAATTTCATAGCGCGCCGTCTTCTGGTGGTTGTCGCGCAGGTGCTGGACGTAGTGGTACAAGTTCCATGCCGACATTTGCTCCGGCACCACCAGCAACACGCTCAGCAGATCCGGATTCAGCACCGAGCGCCACTCCATCTGGGGCTGGATGTTTACCGTAGCACCGTGATCGCTGAAGAGCGTCTGCCTGACACCCTCCAATTGCCAGCGATGCTCTTCAACAAAAATGGCGCGGTCGGCGCTCGTGATCGCGTGCAGATGATACGTCTCGTCGAATTCGTAAATCGTGATGTTCAGCAGCGAAGTGTCCGGCAACACATTTTTTACGTTGACGAAACTGCGCTCGTCTTTCACCCACACGCCGGTGCGAAATTCTTTCAGGGTAACTTCCGCGTTCTGCGCCTTGAGTCGCAGGCTTTGTGCCATACGCTCGCTGGGCGGTGCCAGCACTTCGCCGCACAAGTAGCTCAATAGCACCAGCGGTATGCCGATCTTGAACAGCGCGCCCACCATTTGCGGCAGCGATGCGCCGGAAGAGCGATACACGATCAGCTCGGAATTGGCCGCCATCTGCACCAGCGCAAAAATGGTGCCGATCAGGATCGCCACCGGAAACAGGTCGTAAATATGGCTGGGCACAGTCAACAGCACGAACAGCAACACGTAACCGATGTGATAGTTGCCATGCCCCATCATGCCCAGTTCATGGATCAGGTCGAGAAAAGAAAACAGCATCAGCAAGGCGGCAAACACCAGAGCGATGCTGGCATAGATTTCACGCGCCAAGTAACGGGTCAGCAGTTTCATCGCTTCAGCCACCGCAGGGAGAGTAGCGACATCCTGTGGGCGAACATCAACGCCGCCAGCCCGAGCATCAAGGCATGGATGCCGACCAGTCCCATGACCGCCCCCATTTTCCCCTGCCCCACCCAGGTATTGGTCACACTGATCATGTTGTTGTAGATCATGTAAAACACCAGCGCCGCGACCATGTTGAGCGAGCGCCCGGCGCGCGGATTAACGAAGCTGAGCGGGATGGCCAGCAGCGTCAGAACCAGAGCGCTGAGCGGCAGCCCCAGCCGCCACTCCAGTTCGGCCATGTTCCAGTTGGAGCGATCCTGCAACAGATGCAAAGTAGACAGGGCATTGGTTGAGACCTCCTCTTGCCTGGCTTCCGCTGCTTCGATGCGCATGGCATAGCGCTCGAACTCGACAATTTTGTAATCGCTCTGTCCCGGCGTCCCTTCATAGCGCGTGCCGTTCAGCAGCACCAGAAAGCGGTCGCCGTTGGGCGCGGTTTCCTGCAAGCCCTGCTTCGCCACCATGGTGCCGATTTTGCCGTGCTGCACGGATTGGGCGAAGATATTACCGATGCGATTTTTCTGCGCATCGACATTTTCGATGAAGTACACGCGATCATCATGCTTGGATTCGCGGAACGCCCCCGGCGTGGCGGCGGACACATCATCGCGGCTATCCAACTGATGCTTGAATTCGTTGGCCTTGGACATGGCCCACGGCGACAACACCAGACTTAACAGCGCAATCAACCCCACTACCGGCAGCGCATACGCCAGCACCGGCCGTATCCAGTTCGTCAGCCCGATACCGGAACAAAACCACACCACTACCTCGCTGTCACGATAGCCGCGCGTCAGCGTCAACAATACCGACAGGAACAGACTCAATGAAAGCAGCACCGGCAAATAATTCAGCGCAGAAAAACCCAGCAAGGCCAGCACGCCGTCCACCGCCAGAATGCCGCTGACCGATTCGCCCAGCAGGCGAATTAACTGGGAGAGAATAACGATGCCGAGCAGAATGGCGAATATCGGCACGCCCATACCGACGAATTCGCGTACCAATGCGCGATGAAAAATGTCTTTGCGCGACGGCTTTCTGGCCTGCCGCTTTGACATTTGTGTATGGGTTTGCGGATAATCCGGCATCTGGCGCTACACTAGAGTGCAGAGAAAATTATATTGAAGGAGAAGCAGGTGGAATTTAGCATAAAACAGAGCGGTCCGGAAAAACAGCGTTGCGCTTGCGTGGTGGTCGGCGTATTTGATGGCGGAAAATTGTCCGCCGCCGCCCATGCGCTGGATAGGGCTGCCGCGAATTCCCTCAGCGAAGTCATCGCGCGCGGCGACATGCGCGGCAAGGCCGCGTCCACCCTGCTGCTGCACAAACTTCCCGGCATCGCCGCCGAACGTGTGCTATTGGTCGGATTGGGCAAGCAGGAAGAACTGACTAGCAAAACTATCGTAGAAATTTTGCGCGCGACATTCAGCGCCTTGAATGCCACGCCCGCCAAGGATGCCGCGCTGTACCTCGTTGACGAGGGCATCGGCAAGGATGCGTCATGGACCATCCGGCAAGCCGTATTCGCCGCCGCAGAAAGCGCCTATCGCGCCGATAGCCTGAAGAGCAAACCCGCCAAGCCCGCAACCTTGAAGAGCGTCACGTTCGCCACACTGGAAAAACCGGGCACCGCGCTGAAGAGCGCGCTCGAACAGGCCGCAGCGATTACACATGGCATGCAGCTAGCCAAAGACCTCGGCAACCTGCCGGGCAACATCTGCACGCCGACTTACCTCTCCGCCAAGGCGCTGGCGCTGGCCAAGGCGCACAAGAGCATCAAGACCACCGTGCTGGAAGAAAAAGACATGCAGAAGCTGGGCATGGGTTCCTTCCTTTCCGTCACGCGCGGCAGTGCGCAACCCGCCAAGCTGATCACGCTGGAATATAACGGCGCGGACAAAAAACAGAAGCCCGTCGTGCTGGTCGGCAAGGGCATCACCTTCGATAGCGGCGGTATCTCGCTCAAACCCGGCGCCGAGATGGACGAGATGAAATACGACATGTGCGGTGCGGCCAGCGTGCTCGGCACCATGCAGGCTATCGCCGAAATGGGGCTGAAACTGAATGTGGTCGGCGTCATTCCCACCTGCGAAAATATGCCCAGCGGCACGGCCACCAAGCCCGGCGACATCGTTACCTCAATGTCCGGCCAAACCATCGAGATATTGAATACCGATGCCGAAGGCCGCCTGATTTTGTGCGACGCGCTGACCTATTCCGCCAAGTTCAATCCCGATACCGTGATCGACATTGCCACCCTCACCGGCGCCTGCGTGATCGCGTTGGGCGGCGTGGTCAGCGGCCTGCTCAGCAACCAGGATGACCTGGCGCGCGAACTGCTCGCCGCCGGCGAACAAGCGCATGACCGCGCCTGGCAACTGCCGCTGTACGAGGAGTACCAGACGCAACTCGATTCCAATTTCGCCGACATGCAAAACATCGGCGGACGCGCGGGCGGCACGATCACGGCGGCCTGTTTCTTGGCGCGCTTCACCAAGGACTACCGCTGGGCGCACTTGGACATCGCGGGCACGGCATGGAAATCCGGCAAGGAAAAAGGTTCGACCGGAAGGCCGGTGCCGCTGCTGGCGCAGTACCTGATCAACCGTGCGACGAAGTAATCGCCGGTACGCGTCAAACGTATAAATCGGATTTCGGCTCCCGCTTTTTCAGTTACCATTAAAAACGACGGGCTGGAATCATAATTTATTGAGTTACTCCTGATTTGAAAGGTGGTGGCCTTATGCACAACAAGATAGTTCGGTTTTCGACCTGCGTTTTCCTGTCCGTGTTTCTTTTCGGCTGTGCTACCGAAAGCTCTCATTCATTGAGTGTGCCACAGGTGGATTCCGCCAACACGACCTACAACGGAACCAAGTCATCTCTCGTTATTGGCAAATTTGATAATCGCTCAAGCTTCATGCGCGGGCTATTTTCCGACGGCGTTGATCGGCTGGGCAGCCAAGCGCAAACCATCCTGATTTCGCATCTCCAACAATCCAACCATTTTGTGGTAATGGATCGCGACAACTTGAAAGAAGCTGAATTTGAGTCCAACCTGAACGGGGTGAAACAAAAACTTAAGGGCGCAACCTATGTAATCACCGGTGACGTGACAGAATTTGGGCGCAAGGAAATTGGCGATCAACAACTGTTCGGCATTCTTGGTCGCGGCAAGACTCAGGTGGCCTATTCGAAGGTCAGCCTTAATGTGCTAAATGCGGAAACCTCGGAAGTGGTTTTCTCGGCGCAAGGTGCGGGAGAATACGCGCTTTCCAGCCGGGAAATAATTGGTTTCGGCGGGACGGCCAGCTATGACTCTACCCTCAATGGGAAGGTGCTTGATCTCGCCATACGCGAAGCGGTAAATCACTTGGTTGAAGCGATCGACAAGGGTGCATGGCAACCCAAATAATACCGATCAGCGGCGATAACAAATGAGATTGGCAAAAGTTGCAGCGCTGTTTCTGCTGGCGTTATCCGTGCTGAGCGGATGCGTTCAGGCTCCTCCGACCATCTATCAGTGGGGCAGCTATGAGGAACAGATTTATGCGATGTATACAGACCCCGGAAAAGTGCCAGTTGAGAACCAGTTGCAAAATCTCGAAAGCGACCTGCAAAGCATCAAAGCATCCAATGGCGTAGCGCCGCCGGGGTTCCATGCGCATTTGGGTTATTTATATTTCCAGACCGGCAAACCGGATCAGGCACTGCAATCCTTTGAAACGGAAAAATCCCTATACCCGGAATCAACGGTTTTTATGAATCGCCTGATAGCGAGGATAAAACATTAAATGTCCAACCCATCTTGGCTCCTCAGGCTGATTCTGTGCTGTCTCGTGCCGCTGCTGCTCACGGCATGTGCCACTCCGCAAACGCCGTACGACTACACCGCTTTTCGGCAGAGCAAACCTCGCTCGATTCTGGTGCTTCCCCCGCTCAATAGCTCACCGGATGTGCAAGCCACCTACAGCGTTTTATCCACGGTAACGCAACCGCTGGCTGAGGCCGGATATTATGTTTTCCCCGTTGCTTTGGTCGACCAGACCTTCAAGGAAAACGGATTGCTTAACCCGGGTGAAATGCATCAGGCTCCGCTGGAAAAGATACGGGAAATTTTTGGTGCGGACGCGGCGCTCTACATTACCGTAACCCAATACGGCTCTTCCTATCAGTTTCTTAGCAGCAGCGTTATCGTAACGGCCAAAGCAAGATTGCTTGATACGCGCAATGGGCAATTGCTCTGGGAGGGGGCTGCTTCAGCTTCTGATTCTGAAGGGGATAGCAACAGTGGTGGAGG
>Ga0265327_10003389_pt1 | contig 15312 bp, 10 predicted proteins | sample 41621metaG_FD_202089 | JGI IMG/M metagenome (GOLD analysis project Ga0265327, IMG submission 202089) | Rhizosphere microbial communities from Carex aquatilis grown in University of Washington, Seatle, WA, United States - 4-16-21 metaG | ecosystem: Host-associated > Plants > Roots > Rhizosphere... | reverse complement strand
CTTTCGCCGGCTCAAAGCCTATCGCCGCGTCTTTTGTCGGTTCGACAAGCTCGACGTGCTGTTCCTTGGCTTCATCGTCCTGGCCCTGATTGTCGAAGCTTTACGCGTTAGTGTTAACACGCCCTAGGTGATTCCCATTGCCACCGTTGCGATGGGCTATTTGATTGGACAGCTAAAAACATGAAAGCACGAGTGCGAATGAAATGGAAAATACTCATCTGTTGGATTGCTGCGGGCGGCTTGTTGCTGGAGGCAACCATTGCAACCAACGCGGCTGCTGGCACAATATCCTGGAATCAGGACTGGAAATTTCACCTCGGCGATGCGCAAACCAATTCGGTGGATACAACTTGGGAAAACGTTTCGCTGCCGCACACGCCGCGGATCGAGCAACCGATGGAGGCGGGCGATCATTTCCAGGGAATTTGCTGGTATCACAAGCACTTTCGTGCCGAACCCGAGTGGCGGGGCAAGAAAATTCAGATCCGCTTCGACGGTGCGATGCAAATCGCCGAAGTCTGGCTCAACGGCAAATCGCTTGTAGTTCACAAAGGCGGCTATCTGCCGTTTACCGTTGACCTCACACCGGGGGTGGACCCGGCGGGCGATAACCTGATCGCAGTGCGTCTCGACAATCGCGACCAGCCGGATGTGCCGCCGGGCAAACCGCTGAAAAATCTCGACTTCACTTACCAGGGCGGACTTTACCGTGATGTACATCTGCTCGTCACCGACCCACTGCACATCACGGATGTCTTCGAGGCCAACCGTGTTGCCGGCGGTGGCGTTTTTATCCGCACTAAATATGCGGACGCGACGAATGCAATCCTCGTTGTTCAAGCGGATGTTCAAAACGATTCATCAGCTCCCGCAGAGGCAGCAGTTCAATTCACCGTGCTGGATTCGCAAAACAAAATTGTTGCGTCTGTTGCCGCCGCCGCGCCAGATAAAATTTCCGCCGGGTCAAATATTGTATTCGCAGGGCAGGCAACCGTTTTGCGGCCGAAGTTGTGGCATCCGGACCACCCCTTTCTCTACCGGCTCAAGGCGGAATTGCGAAGTGGTGGAAAAACCATGCAAACCGAAACGACGAGCTTCGGCATTCGCACGCTGGCCTATGACGACAAACTGGGTTTCGTCCTCAACGGCGAGCCGTTGCGCCTTCGCGGTGCGAACCGGCACCAGGATTTTCCGTGGCTTGGCAACGCCGTTGCCGATAACGCGCAGTACCGCGATCTCAAGCGGCTCAAGGACGCCGGCTTTAATTTTCTGCGTCTCGCGCATTATCCACAGTCCGGGGCGGTGATGGATGCCTGCGACGAACTGGGCTTGATGGTTTCCGTTTGCACGCCGGGCTGGCAATATTTCAACAACAGCGAATCGTTCACGAATCTCGCCAAACAGGACATCCGCGAGATGGTCCGCTGGCATCGTAATCATCCGGCCGCCATCATGTGGGAAGTCAGCCTGAACGAAACCTACGGGCATGATAATTTTTTTGCAGAATGCTGCCGGCTAGCGCGCGCGGAATATCCGGGCGGACAGCTTTTTTGCGCTGGCGACAGCTACGCCAGCAAGGACGTGAGCCACTATGATGTGCCCTATTGCGGTTGGCCGGGCAACGGCTATAGTCGTCCGGCTGCCCCCGGCTTCGAGGACCGCAAGCGTTCGTTCATTCGCGAATACGGTGACAACGATTCCGGCATCAACTCGCGCATTGTTATCGGCGGCGGTTCGGCGGAACGTTCGGAATCACAGCAACTGGCCCAGGCTTGGGCGCATCAATGGACGCACAATATCAACAACGGCTGGAACTGGCACATCGGTGACGCTTTGTGGGTGGGCGTGGATCATTTCCGTGGCTGCGGTGGCAAAGCACCGATCAGCACGTGCGGGGTATTGGACTGGCTGCGTGAGCCGAAGTTTTCCTATTACTTTTTTCAAAGCCAGCGCGATGCAAGGAAGCCTTCCATTTTTATTGCCAATTATTGGTTGCCGCAGCCGTCACCGGCGAAGGTGGTGGTTTTCGCCAATTGCGAGGAAGTCGAGTTGCGATTGAACAACCGCGTCATTGCCCGGAAAAAACCCGATGCCGGCCCTGACTCGCGAATGGGCGATCCCAGCCCCGAAGAAGCCATGCTGGTCAACTATATGAAAACCGGCAAGTCAGTGCAGGATTTCGAGCAGATGATCGAGGCACGCAAAAAGCAGGGCAACCGCAGGCCGGTCTTTACCGGCGGCGACTGCCGGAATCTGGATCACGCGCCATTTACTTTCCCCCTGGTGCCGTTTGAGGCCGGGGAACTCAAGGCCGTTGGTTTTATCGGCGGCAAAAAAGTTTCCGAGTTTGTGCGTCGCTCGCCGGCCAAGCCCGTTGCCTTGCGCCTCGTGGCTGAGCTGCTGGACCGTCCGCTCGCCGCCGACGGTGCCGATGCGATTTTTGTCCGCGCCGAAGTCGTGGACGAACTCGGCGAGATCGTCCGTTCCGCGCGTGTGCCAGTGACGTTCGCGGTCAACGGGTCCGCCCGCATTGTCAGCCCTGCACAGGCGATGACCAGTCAGGATGGCACGGCTACGATGCTATTGCAGGCAGGTACGCGGCCCGGCAAAATCACCGTTACCGTCACCGCCGAAGGATTGCTGGCCGCAAGCAGCACTATTGTTTCCAAGCCAGCGCTGCCTTGAAAAACCGCTCCATTTGATGACGCAATTAGACGTTTCCCGCCAGTCAGGGCATGCCTGGAGCCAAAAATTCTGGATGTTGAAGTGGTTTCCCGGTTGGTGAACCAAGTGAAAGCACAGCCTGCATCAAGCTGAACCGTCAACCCACTTTCGTTTCGTTGCGGCGCGATAAGTGATGCGCTGTTCTCCGGCCATAGCTGTCAGCGGCGAATGCCGGTCAACCAGCGATGTGGCATTTGTCCTTACTAATACAAGGATCAGAAGTAAGAAACCAAGTACACAAGAACCCGCTGCAAATTTCATAAAAATATATTTGACTCCGGAATTAAACCGTGGATAATAACGACATGTTTAGTCGCTATTGTGCTGATGAGGCGCGCGTTTAATCGCACATGCGGGTTACAGGTCTCATTTGAGGCCCTTTATTTTACGGTTAATAACGACTACTTGTATCGCTTTTTAAATTATGAGCCAGGCACACAAAGATTCACCGGATAAACCGGTAGACGACTCGAAGTGGCTCGATTTGGTCATTCAGCACGTCAAATCGCTGCGCTATGGCGTGGTGGAAATCGTGGTGCATGATTCGCGAGTCATTCAAATCGAGAAGACTGAACGGGTGCGATTGGAAAAGCCGACCGACGGCCCAAACGCACGTAAATAGAAACCAACATCAATTTCAACGACTGACCGGACCACCGGAAGTTCCCATGAAAACAAAAAAATACATTATCCATGCGGAACGGGGTTACCCAAATCATTGGCGTCTTGCTGGCAGCGGTCACGTTTTCGGCGTATCAGCCGGCCCTTGCGGCTGACGTCAAAATTCTCAACGTTTCCTACGACGTTACCCGCGAGTTTTACCAGGACTACAATCAGGCGTTTGCCGCCTATTGGAAGGATAAAACGGGCGACACCGTCAAGGTAAGTCAATCTCACGACGGTTCCAGCAAGCAGGCTCAATCGGTCTTGAACGGACTGGAAGCGGATGTCGTGACCATGAACCAGGCGCAGGACATTGAGTTGCTGCGCACTGGTAAATTGATTCCGCAAAATTGGGCCACCCGCCTGCCCAACCAGAGCGTTCCCTATACTTCCACGATTGTCTTCGTGGTGCGCCAAGGCAATCCCAAGCATATTCGTAACTGGGATGATCTGGTGCGCACGAATATTTCGGTAATTATTCCGAATCCGAAAACCTCCGGCAACGGACGTTATAGTTATTTAGCCGCGTGGGGATATGCGCTGAAAAAATCCATCGGTGACGAGCAACAGGCGCGCGATTTTGTGGCGAAGCTGTTCGCCAACGTGCCCGTGCTCGACACCGGTGGACGCGGCGCCACCATCACGTTTGCAGATCGCGGCATCGGCGATGTGTTGCTGACGTTTGAAAACGAAGCTGCTCTCGCGCAAAAGCAATTCCCCACCAATTTATTGCAGGTTGTCCTGCCACCCGTAAGCATTCTGGCCGAAAACCCCGTGGCCTGGGTGGATTACAATGTGAAACGGCATCATACCGAGACCGTGGCCCGTGCCTATCTGGAATATCTCTACAGCGACGCCGGGCAGGAGCTGGCCGCGCAACATTTCTTTCGTCCCAAGAACCAAGCCATCCTGGCCCGATATGCCACACGTTATAAACCGGTGGAGTTGTTTACGGTGGCGGACGTCGCCGGCGGCTGGCAAAAGGCGCAAGCCACTCATTTCGCGGACGGCGGCATTTTCGATCAAATCTATCAACCTCATCTCTAATTATGTCACGCATATATAACGACATCACTGAAACCATCGGCAACACCCCGCTCGTGCGGCTGAACCGTACGGCTAAAAAATATGGCGCGGTTGCTGATGTCCTCCTGAAACTCGAGTTCTTCAACCCGCTTTCCAGCGTCAAGGACCGCATCGGCGTGGCGATGATTGAAGATGCGCTGAAGTCCGGCGCGATTGGCCAGGAGACCATTTTGATCGAGCCCACGAGCGGCAACACCGGCATTGCGCTGGCATTTGTGGCGGCGGCCAAGGGCTTGAAACTTATTTTGACCATGCCGGAAACGATGAGCACTGAGCGGCGCAAACTCTTGAAAATTCTTGGTGCCAAACTCATTTTGACCGAGGGTGCCAAGGGCATGAAAGGTGCCATCGCCAAGGCCGAGGAATTGCACAAGCAAATTCCCAATAGCGTCATCCTCCAGCAATTCAGCAATCCGTCGAACCCGGAAATTCATCGTCGCACCACGGCGGAGGAAATTTGGCGCGATACCGCCGGCAAGGTTGACTTTGTTGTGGCGGGTGTGGGCACGGGCGGAACCATCACCGGCGTGGCGGAGGTCATCAAAAAACTCAGCCCCACCTTCCAGGCGATTGCCGTGGAACCTGCCAAGTCTCCGGTCATCTCAGGTGGCCAGCCGGGACCGCACAAGCTGCAGGGCATTGGCGCGGGTTTTATTCCGCAGAATCTGAATACGAAAGTTTTGGACGAAGTCATTCAAGTGGCGGAGGAAGATTCCGGACCAGTCTCCAAGGAGGTAAACCAGCTCGACGGCATCCCGATTGGCGTCTCGAGCGGCGCAATTGTCTGGGCGGCCTTGCAAGTGGCCAAGCGCCCGGAAAACAAGGGCAAAACCATTGTGGCGGTCGTGCCGTCGTCCGCGGAGCGTTATCTCTCCACGTGGTTGTTCGCCGACGTCAACACGGACTCGGATGACATCAATCAGTTGATTTCGCCCGCCTGATTCCAGTCGACCTGACCCGCGGAGGCATTGCTTTAAAAATAAAACCAAGAATTTACGAGGGCTGACCGGATGACCGGAGGTTCTTAAACCAAACCAAACCAAAATATATCCATGAAAACATCCAGTCTGATAACAAACCTCATTACCGGCGTAGCACTGTCCGGGGCTCTGTTAGGAGCAACCAAGTCACACGCCCAAGCCCTTACTGTCGTTACCGTTTCCGGCGGCAACGCCAGTTCCAGCGTGCTCTGGTACCAAGTCACCAACCAGTTTCAAAACGTAACGACGGTCGGCTCCACGTCCAGTTCCACCGTGCGTTCCTTTCAGGGCTATTTGTCCAGCCTGCCGGGCACCAGTCCCAACGTGCAGATCGACTTCATCTTGAACGGTGCCGTGGGCGGCTTGCAGGACATCACTTATCTCAATGTGGAAACCAACGCCTTGAACCAGTCTACCAACGTACCGGTGCTGGTGGTTTCCAGCACCACGCCGGAAGCGGTGGGCTTGAGCAGCTCGCCGTTCACGGAAGTGAAAACGTTGATTGCGCCTTACGCATTTATCAAAAGCCCGGTTACGAACACCTCGCCGGGTCTTGTCTCCGTCACCAACCTTACCCAACGGCAGGCGGCGTATCTGGAAGGTTCAGCGGGCGCGAATTTCCATTCGGCCTACATTGGCGGCGTGTATACGAATGACTCGGTCTATTTTGTTGGCCGCAACACCGCCTCAGCCGTGCGCACGGAAACCGATGCCAACATTTATTTCACGGGCACTCTGGCCACCTATACCACCAACAGCTCGGGCCTGCCGATTCTTGATCCCGCCGGCGGTCAGTCCAGCGGTGCCAATATTCGCGCGCTCATTAATACCATCAGCAACGCCATTGGTACGGTGGCGGTGCAAGACATCAAGACCAACATAACGTTGTCCTTTGAAGGCATTCCGTATTCCGCGACGAATGTTGAAAATGGCAGTTATGCTCTGTGGGGCTACGAGCATTGGTACTGGCTCAAGTCGGGTCAGGCAGCACCCACGCCCGCCCAGTTGACCGTCATCACCAATTTGCTGGCCGGGGTAACCAACGTGACTTTCCAAACCGCCAATTCCGTTTTTACCGGTAGCTTCGTGCCCTATAGCGCTTTGAAAGTACAACGTGCTGTGGACGGCGGCCCCATCACCTGGCAGTAAACAACCTTTACCTGGATTTTAACGCCATGAAAAAAATATTTCAATTTGCCCTGGCCGGTCTGGCTGTGCTGTCGGTCGTGCATGCGAAAGCATGGAATTACAAGGATGGGGATGTGCTCTTGATTTTTCGCGAGAGCGCCATTCCCGCCACGTATCCCAGCCCGAACAACGATGTCGAATTTGACCTTGGCAGCGTGACCAACTTTCTCGGCAAGACGAATGGTTACACAGTCACAGTCACCGGCTGGGACATTACCAAGGTACAGGCTGTTTATGGCTCGGATTTAACCGGCGTCAGTGTGGTGCTGGTGGCCGCCACCAGCCCGACCAATGCCAGTCCGACGGCGTATTTCAGCGCCGCCACGCCGCAAGATTACTGGCTTAACGGAATCGAACCCTACAACACAGCCTATAATGTATCGCCGTCCGTATGGCAGGGGTTCTGGACCAAAATCAATTCCATTGGCACCCGGCCCGGCCTTTACCTGCCGCCCAGCCAGCAAACCGCAGCCTACTCCTTCGCCCCATCCTCCGTCCTGTCCTATGATCACATCGTAGCCTCGGACAACTACATCAAGGCTGGCACCCAGAATACCATCAATGCGGACTGGCTGCCGCAATTTGGCGGATTCGCACCCTTCACGATCGAGGGCGTTGCGCCCGGTTCATTCGGTTTTGTTGCCGTGGCTTCCAGCACCGCCGCCACCAAGCCGTTGGACAGCTACATTGGCACATTTGCAATTGATGCCAGCGGCAACCTGACGTTCACCGCCGGCCCGCCGTCGCCGGTCATCACTGGCATTACCCGCACCGGGAGCCTGGACACCATCAGTTTCAGCACGGCGCTGGGCGGCAGTTATTCGCTGATCTACACGAATAAATTCGCCGGTTCAGGAAGCTGGCCCGGTGTCAGCGGTTCGCTCACCGGCGATGGTAATGTAAATTCGCTCACTCATCAGAACACCGATTCAGCCGGGTTCTACAAAGTGGTGCGCACCCAGTGATGCCCTGAATTACAGATACAATCCATGGCGGGACTGGCTCGGCCAGTCCCGCTTTTTCGAAGAATAATTTGTCGGGAGGACAACCACAGCAAATGAGAATTCGAGTCATGCTCGTGACGGCGCTGGCTACGGTCAGCTATTTTTGCCAGGCGGCGGATGACACCAATGCCCCGGCCGTCATTGAGGACTTGTTCGCCGACCCATTGCCGCCCGTCACCAACGCCCCGCCCAAAAAGGCCGCGTTGGATGTCCGGGCCTATCAGGTCAATGGCAACACCGTGTTGCCGCCGGATAATTTTGGCGTGCTGACCAATTACACGGGTACTAACCTGGATTTTCCGCGCGTGCGCGAAGGGCTGACCAAGTTACAGAGCCGTTATCGCGACCTGGGCTACCCCACCATCAGCGTCACCTTGCCACCGCAAAAATTGACCAATGGCGTGGTTCAATTAAAGGTCGTCGAAGGCGTGCTGAGTGAAATTAACATCAAGGGCAACAAATATTTTAGCGATAACAATGTCCGCCGCGCAGTGCCCAGCTTGACCACAAATATTTTACTGAACACCAAATGGTTTCAACCTGAGCTGGACCAGGCAAACCAAAACCGCGACCGCCAAATTTATCCCGTCATTGGGCCGGGCCCTGACCCCGGCACCACCGAATTGACGCTAAACGTCAAAGACCAACTGCCATTGCATGGACGCGTTGAAATCAATGATAAATCTTCACCCGACACGCCCTTGTTGCGCATTGATACGGCAGTACAGTATGACAACCTCTGGCAATTTGAGCACTCCGTGGGCTTCGATTATAATTTTTCGCCGCAGGCCTACAAACAGCCCGGCAGTGTGGATGGTTTTTATGACCTGCCCTTGGTAACGAGTTACAGCGCGTTCTATCGCATACCGCTGGGCTTTGGTCATGGCGAGCGCGAGGAACTGGAACACCAGCCGCCAAACTTCGGCTACGATGAAATCACGCATCAGTTTAATTTGCCTGCGCCCTCAGGCCATCCCGACCTCACGTTCTACGCCTCACGTTCAGTTTCGGCCACGCCGCTGCGTTATGGTCCGCTGGCCGTCATTTTCACCAATGCACTTGCGGGCATCCGGTCCCAATCCACGGAGCAAAGCTTCACTTTCGACAATAATGTCGGCGGCAAATTCAATTATCCCCTGCCGGTGGTTGCGGGAGTGCGTTCGTCGTTTTCGCTCGATGTGGTTTATAAAATGTACGAAGCGCCGACATTTTCAACCAACCTGACCTACTTCAACCTGTACGCACAGGACGCGCTCGGTAACACATTTTTGGTGACCAACAAAACTATCACGTTGTCGGCCAATTCACGCGCTGACCTGAATTACGTTCCCATCACCTTGGGTTGGTCGGGGGCGCGACCGGATAAATGGGGCAGCTTCGCGGTCAGCTATTCACAGAGTATCTTTCTGGATGCGCTGGCGTCGTCCCGGACTAATTTCCAAGTCGTGGCTGCGGCACCCGGTGCCGGCGGTAATTATACCACCATCAACGCCGGCGTGGCGCGGGATCAAAAACTGTTTGGCGGCTGGTCCGCCCTTGTGAATGTCAGCGGCCAATGGGCCAGCGCGCCGCTCATCAATAATGAGCAATTCGCGCTCGGTGGCACCGGCGGCGTGCGTGGGTATCAGCAGGGGGAAATTTACGGCGACGATGGCTGGCGCGCGATGTTTGACCTGCGCGCACCCGCTGTTTCCGTGGGTAATTTGCCTACGCAATCAGGCCTTGTGCCGGCACTGTTGCGTTGCTCGTGGTTCATGGACTATGGCCAGGCCATTTTGATTGATCGTCCGGTTAAAGGCGGTTCGCTCGATGACTTTTTGTACACGCAATGGGGCACGGGACTCGGATTCCTGCTGACCGTGGGCGACAATTTTGACGCCCGGCTCACGCTGGCTTGGGCACTGGACAGCACGCCAACCACCGGCGCAGGTTCGGCCCAGGCATATTTCTCCGTCGGCGCACAATTTTGAAACCCCCATGAACGTCAGAAGCTCCCTCAAAATCACCCCGACCGGACGCCGCTGGCTCTGCGTGTTTCTGGCGTTGCTGGCCATGCTGCGCCAGAACCGCCTGCAGGCCAATCCTACCGGCATGACGGTTGGCGCCGGTCACGCCACCGCACAGCAATTGGGTTCTCAACTGAACATCACGGTCAGCCAGGCCGCCGTGTTGAACTGGCAAAGCTTTAACATCGGCGCGGGCGAAACTACGTCATTCCTGCAACCGTCCGCCAACTCGGTGGTGCTCAATGTCATTGGCGGGGCCAATCCTTCGCAAATTTTCGGCAGCCTCAAGGCTAATGGCACCGTTATTCTTGAAAATTCGAGCGGTTTTTATTTCGGGCCGAACTCCATGATTAAGGTCGGCGGCAGCTTTCTCGCCACCACCGCGCCCGTCGCGCCGGATTTGGGAGCGGCTGGCGGTTGGCAGTTCACCGGCATGCCTCCTTTGGCGAGCATCGTCAACTACGGTCAAATTGAAGTCGGTCCTGGCAAGTCGCTTTTTCTGATTGCTGAAAACATCGAGAATCACGGCAGCCTGAACGCTCCGGGCGGCAATGTTGACCTCGTGGCCGGCCAAAGTGTGCTCGTGAGCGACAGTGCGGACGGCCGCGGCCTCAGTGCAGCAGTGACGCTGCCGCAGGGTTCCGTGGATAATTTCGGGCGCATCACGGCCGACGGCGGCAACATTCTCGCCCAAGCCAAGGTGGTCAATCAGGATGGCGTATTGCAGGCCGATTCCGTGCGCGAGAAAAACGGTGTCATTGAACTGGTCGCCTCCGACTCGCTGAATCTCGGGGCGGATTCAAAAATCTATGCGCGCGGCGACAATAATTCCGACGGGGCCAGTGCGGGTGGCAACGTCGTGCTCAAATCCGGCAACAGTTTCAGTGACGCTGTTGGCAGCGAAATTATTACCACCGGGGGAGCTAATGGCGGTAATGGCGGCAACATCGAGGTAAGCGCCCCGAACATTGAGGCGCTGAATTCGGCGATGAATGCCACCGCGCAAAATGGTTTTGCCGGCGGTTCATTCTTCCTTGATCCGGCCAACATTGAGCTGGCTACTTCCGGCAGCGGCACGGTGCCCGCTGGCGGGACCGTGGATTCCAGCAGCAGCGGCAATTTGATTTTGAACGTCAATTCCGCGTTTAAGAACAAAAACTTTTCGGAAATCGTATTACAGGCCACTGGTAATATTTACGTGGGCAATGGCTCTTTCAATTCGAGCGGGCTGTTTACGTTTGCGGCCAACCCCAGTGTGACTTGGAATCTCAGTGCCAGCACAGGACTGACCAGCGGACAACTGACGCTCGAAGCGGGCAAAGATATTTATTTTGGCAACCGGTCCCAAATCACGGATGCGAACAATTGGTCCGTATCGCTCGAAGCGGGTTACAGCTTCATTAATAATGCGGTTCAATCCGGCCATGGCTCCATTTTTCTCGGTGACGTAGTGCGCAATTCCAGCGGCGTGCAAAGCACGGATGCCAATGGCAATTATGTGCCGTCCAACGGCAGTGGTTCGATTCAACTCGCTTCCGGCGACATTAATCTGACGGCGGCAGGCAGCGTAATTGTCGGCACCGGGTCGGTCATCACCACGGGTGGAGGCAATATCGAAGCCACGGCGCTGTCTGGCGATATTGTCGTGGGCACCAAAACCAGTGGCGTGCAAAACAGCGGCTACGAAAGGGATGTCAGTGGTAACTGGAACGTCAGCGCCAGCTTGGGTGGCATCAGCACCATGGCCGGAGGCAATGTGACGCTCGATGCGGTCAACGGCAGCATCAACCCCAGCACCCGCCTCACGACGTTCGGCGTATCAGGCGCGTTCGGCAGCGCACCCGGCGACGTCACACTGATTGCCGGGAATCAAATTTACGGAACCTTCAATGTTGCCAACGGCACGGGCACCATGGCGGCCGGCGTCATGGTGGATGCCAATCATCAGCCGACCATTACCAACCCCAGTGCCAACGCAGGCAGTTTGTCGCAGCCTATCGCATTGCAACTCGCCAGCGGTTCCTGGAATGTCTGGGCGGGAAATAATATTTACCTCAGCGAAGTGCGGAACCCTGCCGGCACCTTTGATGCTAACGATTCTTTCCCCTTCAACTATGCAGCCGATGCGGCTGCCAATTTCTGGGCCGGTAATGGCATTACCCTGCTCGGACAAAATTTGCCACGAACCGACGGCAATTCAACCATGCCCGCTATTTACGCGCCGCAACTCAGCCTCACCGCGAGTGCAGGCGGCATAACAATTGACAGTTCCGTCATTCTCGCGCCGTCGGCCAATGGTTCGCTGCACATTACCACCACCGGCGGCGGCGACCTGATGGCGATCAATACTGATATTTCCAACCCATCCGGCATCACCATGTCCGACAGCGGCTCAACTGATTGGACAACCTTTGCCTCGGGACACGCCTCCACGCCGTTGCATCTCCACGATCAAAACCCGGTGACCTTGGACATTGCCGGCAACATTTACGGGCTCATTCTGGATGTCCCCACGTTCGCCAACATCACCGTGGCTGGGAATACTTATAACTTCGGTTTTAGCGGCCAGAATCTTTCCACCTCGCAAACCACGTCCATCAATGTCGTGGGCGACATCATCTATTCGGACACTTTGCACGCGGCGAGCGTCGCACTGGCCGATCCATTGCCAGCGGCGTTGCTGAACCCGGCCTTGAGCGGCAATCCTATCGTGGCAGCCGAACTTACTTATAATGCCGCCTCGGGCAAATTGTCCATCAGCAGCCAGATGACCACCGACGGCTTGAATTTTTTGCTAAATCCGACCGTGGTGGAAGTGGATGGTCATGGCAAACCTGTGCTCGACCAAAATGGTAATCCCGTGTTGTTGCCAGTCACGCTGGATGCAGCACAACGTTCCGCTGTACTGGCCTTGTATGCTGAAAGCCAGGCGGCCAATGGTCTGGCCCTGACCGGTCCCGGCACTTTCAATGTCAGCGCCAAAGACATTAACCTCGGCATTTCCGACGGCATCACAGTGGATTTTCCTAACATGCCCGACGCGGCATTGACGGCTATTTCACCCAACGGCGCAAATATCAATGTGACCACTTCTGGAAATTTGGAAATGACTGCCACTAAAATTGCCAATGGAGGCTTGGGCGGTGGCGTCAATCTATCCGTGGGCGGCACGCTGGATGTGGGCGGGTCGGCCACGGTGCTGGGCGACCCCAGTGCACCGAAGGGAATTTTCACCACCAGCGGCGGCGATATTACGGTCAATGCGGTTGGTAACATTAATGTGGATGGCTCCCGCATCGCTGCTTACGACGGCGGCGACATTAACATCACCTCCCAAACCGGTGATGTAAACGCCGGTGCCGGTGGTGAAGGCTTCGTCATTTTTCAAGCCCTGCAACTGGACCCGAAAACTGGCGAACTGATTGCCATTCCCACCGACATCCCGCTGAGCGGCATCCTGGCCACAACTGTATTCGGCTCCGATGCGCAACTCGGCAACATCACCATTAACGCGCCCAATGGAAATGTGAATTCCAGCCTGGGCGGTGTCTTGCAAATCGCCTTTAACAGCGCCAATACGGTGGACAATTTTATCAATGTTACCGCTGGCAAGGACATCAATGCCACCGGCTCGGGCATCATCGGTTACAATGTAAAATTGCAGGCGACCGGCAACATCAACGGCGTGGTTGTAGGCAGCCAGAGCGTGGCGGTGACCTCGCAACAAAGCGTCGATGTGACGGCTGTCAGCGGCGGAAATGTAAACATCAGCGCCTCGGGCACGGTTTCGGGCACCGTCATCGGCGGAGGCGATGTGAGTGTCAGCGGCAGTTCCATTGATGCCGCCGTGCGCGGTGGTTCCGTTTCCACTTCCGGCGATACCAGCGGCACTACGCTGGGCGTTCCTACTGCCGGGCCCAACCAAAATCTTCAAGTTGCCGACAACGCCAATAACGTGACTTCAAAAACCGATGCCTCTGACGAGGATGATTTAAAAAAGAAGAAGGGCATTACCTTGGCGCGGAAGGTGAGCCGGGTGACGGTGATTTTGCCGGGAAAGAACTGAACCTGAACTTAAATTGATTTTGCCGATTGAACTTTAAAACCAACTAACCTGTTATGATTCCTCTCATTCATCCGTTGCTGGCCGCCAATGCGTTCACCTACGCCGTGCAGAACGCCACCACCGAGGGCAAGGTCACCGTCGTCTGCCTGGTGCTGTTGTCCTTCTTTAGCTGGACCATCATCATCACCAAGTTCCGCCAGCTCCTGATTGCCCGCCAGACCGCCAAAAGGTTCTTCGCCGCCTATGGCACCTCCCGTGACCCCCTCGAGGTCAAGAAACGCGGCGAGGAGTTCGATGGTGCCCCCGCCTGGGAGCTCTACGACCGTGGCGCCGAGGAAATCCTCTATCATCTCAAGAACAATCCGGTGGCCGTCCAGGCCACCGTCATTCACAGCACCGGCGAAGGCAATACCGACCAGTTTTCCCGTGCCATCTCCACCAAGATCAGCCCCAGTTCCTTCGAGGCCGTCAAGGTCGTCCTCGAGGAAGCCGCCGCCAACCAGGCCATGTCCCTTGAAAAGGGCATGATTGTCCTTTCCACCGCCGTGGCCGGTGGTCCCTTCATCGGGTTGCTGGGCACGGTCTGGGGCGTTATGTCCACCTTTGCCGGCATTGCCGCCGCCGGCCAGGCCAGTCTTACCTCCATGGCCCCCGGTGTGGCCGCCGCCCTCGTGGCCACCGTTACCGGCCTGCTGGTCGCCATTCCCGCCATGTTCGCCTATAACTTCATGGTCACCACCATCCGGCACGTGACCCAGGAACTGGACGGGTTTGCCAGCCGTTACGCCAACCAGATCGAGCATGCCTACGTGGATAACCGCGATATCGAGGAGAAGATTGCCGGGGCCCTCAAGCGTTCCAACGCCCCCGCCCAGTTCTAAATGAAGAAGTGTTCCCATACGGCGCACGAGTCGCTCACGGAGTTGAACATCACTCCGTTGCTGGACCTGGCGTTTGTGTTGCTGGTGATCTTCATCATCACCACCATCCCGCCCGTCAAGGACATGGACTTGAAGCTGCCCACCGCCGCCAAGCACCAGAAAGACCCGCCGCGCAAGGCGCTCTATATCTCGGTGCAGGCCGATGGCAACCTCTCGCTCAATCGCGATTCGCTCAAGGTGGAGGACCTCTTGGGCCGGCTGATCAGCCTGCGCACCGATGACCCGGACTTGAATGTCATTGTCCGGGGGGATGCCAAGACCAAGTACAAACAAATCCGGGCCGTGCTGGACATCTGCCAGCAGGCCAACCTGGCCAAGGTGGATTTGGCCACCGAAATTGCCAAGTAACCCATGCTGCCCCGAACCCAACCGCACAAGAAGAAGAACTCCTCGAAGGTCAACCTGGCCATTTCGCTGGTGTTCCATGGTGTCCTGGTGGGGTTGTTGATCTACTTTGCGGCGCGGGAAGGGTTGTTGGGCAAGAAGATACAGAAGATTTCGGTGGAGATGGTGAAGGAAAAGCCGCCGGAGAAGCCCAAGGAACCTGAGAAACCCAAGGTCGAACCGCCCAAGGTGGAGCCGAAGGTGGAACAACCCAAGGTGGCCGAGGAGATCAAACCGGCGGCACCGGCAGCGGCGGCTCCGCCCGTGGTG
>Ga0265327_10003388_pt1 | contig 15325 bp, 11 predicted proteins | sample 41621metaG_FD_202089 | JGI IMG/M metagenome (GOLD analysis project Ga0265327, IMG submission 202089) | Rhizosphere microbial communities from Carex aquatilis grown in University of Washington, Seatle, WA, United States - 4-16-21 metaG | ecosystem: Host-associated > Plants > Roots > Rhizosphere... | reverse complement strand
GCGGCGCCGGAACGCCAACCTCGGGGCCGATCAGATACTGATAGCCCTGCAGCCACCACACCCCCTCGAAGTTCTTCGGATCGGGATTGGGCGGCGCCGATCCGGGGGGCGCGGTGCGGGCGCGAGTATTGCCGGGGGTCAGCGCCAGGGTCGGGTCGGGATCGTTGAGCAAGGTCTTCACGCTGCGCGTGGTGTCCGACGAGCCCTGCGCCCGCGCGCCCTGCGCGGCGACGCCCAGCGCCAGCGCCAGGAACAAGCCGCCGCATCCCCATGTCTTGAGGCTATTCATGGCCGCTTCCTCCGCTGCCTATGTCGTTGGCCGCATGAGTCCACGCCCGTCTTGCCGGGTCAATGCCGACGGCCGGAAATCGGAGGATCAGTCGGCGGCCGAGAGCGCCAGCTTCGCGCCGACCGCCGCCAGCACCAGCTCATGCGCCCGGTCGACGATGTCTTCCAGCGAGGGGGTCTTGGGCAGGCACGAGCGCGCCCGCTCCAGCACCGCCTCGCGGCTGGGCAGGGCGGCGTGACGAAAGGCGTCGAATTCCTGTCCGGCTGTAAGTCGAGCCTCGGCAAGGCGCGCCTGCAGTTCGGCGAGGCTGAAATCCGGCAGGGCCGATCTGATGGCCGCGGCAATCGGGTCGGGATTGAAGGCGGCCGCCAGCTGTTCGGCGGCGCGCTGCACCACGCGGCTGCCGAGGGGATGGGCGTTGGCCACTACCGCAGGCGGCGGCGATTTCAGGTCCCACACCAGGCGCAGCTTCTCCAGACCCAGGAGCACATAATAGGTCGTATCGATCTCCCACCAGCGGAAGCCCTGGCGGGCGCTGCTCTGGTAGGCGTGGTGGTTGTTGTGCCAGCCCTCGCCCCCGGTCACCACGGCCAGCAGAGCGTTATTGCGCGAGCCGTCGCCGGTCACATAGCGGACGCGGCCCAGCACGTGGGCCAGGGAGTTGATGCAGAAGGTGGCGTGGTAGACCAGCACGGTGCTCCACAGGAAGCCCACCACCAGCCCCTGCCAACCGGCGATCCCGAACGACAGCACGCCCAGCAGGACGGCCGGCGCCAGCTCGAACCGGTGCAGCCAGCGCAGCTCCGGGAAGCGCGCCAGGTCCTCGACCTGCACCATGTCGGTCCCCCGATGGCGCTGGTCGAACACCCAGCCGATGTGGCTGTAGAGGAAGCTGCGGTGAAGAGGCGAATGCACGTCCTCTTCGGTGTCCGAGAAGCGGTGATGGTGCCTGTGCTTGGCCGCCCACCACAGGACGCTGCTTTGGGCGCTGCTCTGAGCCAGGAAGGCCAGGACGAACTGCCCGATCCTTCCTGTGGCGAACGCCCGGTGCGAGAAGTAGCGGTGGTAGCCGGCGGTCACACCGAACATGCGAAGGCCGTAGAGCACGGCGCAGAGCGCCAGCGCCTTCGGACTCACCCCGGTCCAGATCGCCGCGAAGCATCCCAGATGCACGAGCAGGAACGGAATCGCCAACGGATAGGCGATCTGGCCGCGCGGTGAGCCGGCGGATCTGGACGTGGGCGAAAGCGGGGTGGGAAGGTTCGACAAGGGAACTCTGAAATGGGCCGTCCGGGGCCCTGGCGCAAGCGAGGCCGCAGGCCTTGCGACCGCTTTTCGACGCGGCATGTCGCCACGCAATCCGCGATCGGCTCGGTATGTGCTAGACCCGCGTCATGAGCGAACACACCAAACCCGACGCCGAGACCCCGATGCAACGCGCCCTGCGCCTGAAAAAGGCGGCCCAGGCGGCCAAGCCGGCTCCGCCCGGCGCGGGCAAGCACCAGCCGAACCCGCGCGCGGGCATGACTTCGAAGCCGGCCATGCGCAAATGACGGCGCGGCGCGAACGGCGAGGACAGCCATGGCCGGCCTGAAGGACAAGCGCGGCTTCATCGATACCGACCGCCTCGACCTCTCCGAGCGCAAGGCCGTCGAATACTGGATGAAGCGCTGGGGCGTGACCCGCGACCAGATCACGGCCGCCCACCGCAAGGTCGGCCGCCTGACCAAGGACATCGCCGCGGAGCTCGGCAAGAAGCGCTGAAGTCGGAGAAGGACCTAACCGCAGGAACCCCGCGCGCCTCGAAGCCGTATTATCGGAGCCTGCGGGGTCGCCCGAGCAGCCGAAAGGCTCGCCATGTCCATCTATGCTTCCCAGGCCGCGGCGCGCCTGCGCCGCCACCCTGTACACACCCTGCTCGCCCCAATCCCCTTCGTATGCTTCCTGGGGACCCTGTTCACCGACGTCGTCTACTGGCGAACGGCCGACATGCAGTGGGCCAACTTCTCGGTCTGGATGCTCGTCGCCGGCCTGGTCGTCTCGGTCCTGGTGGTGCTGGCCGGCCTGGTCGATTTCCTCGCCGATCCGGGCCTGCGCGCCCAGCGCGCCGCCTGGGTCCATGGCGCGGGCGACGCCGTGGCCCTGGTCCTGGCCATCCTCAACGCCTTCATCCACAGCCGCGACGCCTACACATCGGTTGTCCCTTGGGGCCTGTTCCTCTCGGCGGTCGTCGTGGTGATCCTGGTGGCCGTCGGCAGGAACGACCGAGGTCTGGTCTATCGCGCCGGGTCCGGCCCGACAGCGGAGGACCGCCCATGAACGTCCGCCTCCTCGTCGCCGCCACCATGGTCCTGGCGCTCGCCGCCTGCGGACCCGCCCCGATCGACCCCTACCGCCAGGTCGGGCCCAATCCCTACCTGCCCGACATCCACCAATACCTGCTGCCGCCGATGAAGGTGGCGAAGATCGTCGGCTGGGGCGACAAGACTCCGACCGTCGCGCCCGGCCTGCAGATCAAGGCCATGGCCAAGGACCTGCACGACCCCCGCTCGATCTACGTCCTGCCCAACGGCGACATCCTGGTGGTTGAGGCCGACGGCCCGCCCGCGCCGGTCCACCGGCCGAAGGAGCTGGTCATGAACCTGCTCGAGAAGAAGGCCCACTCGGCGGTCAAGGGCGGCAACCGGATCCTGCTGCTGCGCGACGCGGACGGCGACGGCGTTCCGGAGCTTCAGACCGTGCTCATCGACCATCTGAACCACCCGTTCGGGGTGGTCCTGGTCGGATCGGACCTCTATGTGGCCAATACCGATGCGGTGGTCCGCTTTCCCTATTTTCCCGGCGAGATCCAGATCCGCGAGCCCGGGGTCAAGTTGACCGACCTGCCCGGCGGCCCGATCGACCACCATTGGACCAAGAGCCTGACGGCCAGCCCCGACGGAACCAAGCTCTATGCCGGCGTCGGCTCCAACAGCAACATCACCGAGAACGGCATTGGAGCCGAACTGGGCCGCGCCGCCATCTGGGAGATCGACCGGGCCACCGGCGCCCACCGCGAATTCGCCACCGGCCTGCGCAACCCAAACGGCCTGACCTTCGAGCCGACCACGCACCAGCTGTGGACCGTGGTCAACGAGCGCGACGAGCTCGGCCCCGACCTCGTGCCCGACTACATGACCTCGGTGAAGGATGGCGGCTTCTACGGCTGGCCCTACAGCTACTACGGTCAGCACTTGGACCCGCGGGTGAAGCCCCAAAGGCCCGATCTGGTGGCCAAGGCCATTGCGCCGGACTATGCCCTCAGCTCGCATGTGGCACCGCTGGGCCTGGTCTTCTACACCGGCTCGAACCTGCCGCCCCAGTATCGCGGGGGGGCCTTCGTCGGCGAACACGGCAGCTGGGACCGCACCCAGCTGAACGGCTACAAGGTGGTCTATGTGCCGTTCGCTAACGGAAGGCCGAGCGGGTCGGCCCAGGACGTGGTGACCGGCTTTGTCGGCTCCGACGGCGCGGCCCATGGGCGGCCGGTGGGCGTGGCGATGGACTCCCGCGGGGGACTGCTGATCGCCGACGACGCCGGCAACGTGGTGTGGCGGGTCACGGCCGCGGGGAGCTGACCGCGCCGCCTCCGTCCTTGAGAGCCTCAACCAGGCGCAGGGCCTCTTCACGGGTCGAAGCGAGGCCTAGAAAGCCGTCGCCGTGCTTGATCGCCCACTCGTCGCCCCAGGGGACAAGGGACAGGCGGCGGCCGGTCTCCGCCGGGGGGCAAGGATCGTCGAAAGCCATGGGTCAGGTCTCGGTCGGGGATTCGCTGGCCCCGGTTTAGGCCGCTCGTGTGACGAAGGGCCGACCATTCGGCCCGATTTCCGCGACAGCTACGCGAAAACCATTGTTCGCGCAGGCTTCCAAACCGTCGCACCCAACGATTAAGGTCCCATGAAACGGGAGGGGCGGCGCATGGACATCCACAAGCCGAAGCCGGTGCACAGCTTCAAGGCGTTCCTGGGTGAGATCGGCGTGGTCGTGCTCGGCATCTCCATCGCTCTGACCGCCGAGGCCGGGATCGAGGCCCTGCACTGGCGCGCCCAGATAAGAGAGGCGCACGAGGCGCTGGCGACGGACCTCGCCCAGGTCATCAAGAACGCCTCCGAGCGCGACGCCTTTTCAGCCTGTGTCGGCCGGCATCTGGATCGATGGGCGGACATGGTCGAGGAGGCCGCCCGCACGGGCCGTATCCCGCCCCAGGGCGCCATGCACCGGGCGCCCCCGCGCCTGTGGCTCGTCAACAGCTGGGACGGGCTGGTCGCAGCCGGCATCGCCCCGCACCTGCCGCGCGATGAACTGGTGCGGATCTCATTGATCGCCCACGATCTGAAGACCGCCGAAGAGATTCAGGCCGACGAAGACGTTCAGTGGACGCGCCTCTACACCATGGTGGGGCCGGGACGAGCCGCGGACGCCGGCGAGGTGACGGCGCTGCGAAGCGCGGTGTCGCGGGCGCGGGCCGACGCCAAGTCGCTGCGGCAGGCCTCGCTCGATCTGCTCTACCTGTCGGAATCCACCAAACTGGTGCCCAAGGACCTGGAGAAACGGATCCGGGACGATCGGACCAAGTTCGCCGGCGACCGCTGCGTGCCCGACGAGCCGGTTCCCGCCCGCTATGGCGACGGCCCTCCAGCCGGGCAGCCGCTCGACAGGCCGCTTGGCCGCTAGCTAGGCGAAGTCGCGGCTGAGTTCGGCGCGGGTGGCGGGGCTGAGGCCGGCCAGGTGGGTGTAGGCCGGGTGGTCGCAGCCGATCAGGATCTGGGTTCCGGGATCGCGGAACACGGCGATCTGCCCGGGCGACAGATCGAAGCGCAGGAAGTGGACGGACGACGCCTTGCCGTCCTCCCGCGTGCGCTCCTGGTCGCCCTCCGGCACGCCCGCCGCCCGCTCGCCGCCGACCTGCAGGAAGAAGCAGTCCTCCACCCTGCCCAGGCGCGCCAGGGTGTTGGCGCGGCGCACCGGATCCTCGATCTCGAACATCACCGTCGCCACCAATTCGGAGCCCTGGGGGATCAGGGGATTGTAGGCAGTCAGCTCGTCGTCGATCTGGGCCTCGCCGCCGCGCTCGGTCAGCAGCATTTCCTGGATCTGGAACAGCATGGTGTCGAAGCACTCGAAATACACGGTGCACACAGGCCCGAGTTCGACGCGGCGCAGGCACTTGACCGGCAGCAGGGCCTGCCGGCGCTCCTTGCGCACCTCGGCGTAGTCGGCGTCCGGGATCAGGTCGGCTCGGGTCACTTGGCGGAGGCTGGCGGGCATGGGCGAACTCGCTAGGTGAGGCCGTAGGCTCGGGCCAGGACTTCGATGGGATGCGATTGGACCGGCGCGGGGCCCGCGGTCTCGGCCGAGAGCAGCTGGCCGAGGTGCTTGCAAGCCAGAGGGCAGTCCGAGCACAGAGTCTCCTGCCCTTTCTGCGCGACCTGCTTTGCGGCCGCCTTGCCGATCTTGCGCGCCACCGGGGCGGTGTTCTTCATCACCCCCAAGGTGCCGCCGTGGCCCGAGCAGCGCTCGACCAGCTCGACCTGGGTGTCGGGGATCATGCGCAGCAGCTCGGCCGACTTGGCGCCCATGTTCTGGGCCCGGGCGTGGCAGGCGTGATGCACGGTGACCCCGCCCTCGATCGGCTGAAGCCCCGGGGCCAGGCCGAAGGCCTTGGCCAGGTTCACGACGTACTCGCCGATGTCACGCGTGGCCCGCGACAGCTTCTTGACCGGCTCGGAGTCGGGCAGCAGAAGCGGCCACTCGAACTTCATCATCAGGGCGCAGCTGGCGGTCAGGGCGGCGACCTCGTAGCCCTTGTCGATCCACGGTTCGAAAGCCCGGGCGACGCGCTCGGCGCGGGCGGCGACCTTGTCGAGCTCGCCGTCCTCGAACTGGGGCATGCCGCAGCATTCCGGGTAGACGAACTGGGCCTCGACGCCTTGTTTGGCCAGCACCCTGGCGGCGGCGACCGCGGTGTCGGGTTTGTTGTAGTCGACGTAGCAGGTGGCGTAGAGCGCGACCTTGCGCTGGCCGAAGGCGGGACCGGCGGGATCGGGCGCCAGCGGATTGCGCAGGGCGTCGGCCGCGGTCTTCGAATGGAATTTCGGCAGCTCGACCTCGGCGTCGATCCCGGCCACCTGCTCCAGCATCTTGCGCAGGGGCGTGTTCTCGCGCGCCAGGGCCCAGTTGATCACCGGGGCCAGGGGCTTGGCCAGCTTGCCGTTGCGGTCGGTCTCGGCCAGCTGATCGCGCACGAATTCGCGCTCGCCGGCCTTCCGCCGGGCGGCCCGGTAGCGCAGGATCAGGTGGGGGAAGTCCAGGTCGAAGGGGTGCGGCGGAACATAGGGGCACTTGGTCATGAAGCACATGTCGCAGAGGGTGCAGGCCTCGGCGACTTTCTCGAAGACGTCTTTGGGCGCGCCATCGAGCTCGCCCGTCGGCCCCTCGTCGATCATGTCGAACAGGCGCGGGAAGCTCTCGCACAGATTGAAGCAGCGCCGGCACCCGTGACAGATGTCGAACACCCGCTCCATCTCCTTCTCGATGGCGGCGAGGTCATAATAGGCCTCGTCCCGCCAGGCGATGGGATGGCGGAAGGGCGCTCCAAGGCTGCCCTCGCCTTTGGCGGACGAGGTCTGGCCGGGCGTTTTGGCGTCGGTCACGGGCGTCCCGCTTCAGGAGTATGGGGACGGCCGAAGCCGCCCCCCAAGTCAGCTCAGGCCATGGTGTCCAGGGCGCGCTGGAAGCGGCCGGCGTGCGACTTCTCGGCCTTGGCCAGGGTCTCGAACCAGTCGGCGATCTCGTCGAAGCCCTCGTCGCGGGCGGTCCGCGCCATGCCCGGGTACATGTCGGTGTATTCGTGGGTCTCGCCGGCGATGGCGGCCTTGAGGTTGTTGGAGGTCTCGCCGATCGGCAGGCCGGTGGCCGGGTCGCCGACGGCTTCCATGAACTCCAGGTGGCCGTGGGCGTGGCCGGTCTCGCCTTCCGCGGTCGAGCGGAACACGGCGGCCACGTCGTTGTAGCCTTCGATGTCGGCCTTCTGCGCGAAATAGAGGTAGCGGCGGTTCGCCTGGCTCTCGCCGGCGAAGGCGTCCTTCAGGTTCTGCAGGGTCTTGCTGGCGGCGAGCGACATGGTGATCTCCATCGTGAAGTAGGCTCTGGGCTGGACGGGCGGGCCATCCGGAATCCGGCGCGTATGAATGGCGACACCGGCGAGCGATCGGCAAACAAATTTCTTCTATCTCGCCGACAGATTTTTTCTATGGAAAGCTGAATCCAATATTCCGCCTGGGCCTCCCGACGCAGCTTGATCTCGGTCAAATATAATTCACGAAGATCGGGCCGGGGCGCCGCCGCTTCATGCCTCTGCGGGCTCGGCAAATACGCGTGCCTCGCAGACGAAGACGGCCCGGGATCGCTCCCGGGCCGTTCCGCAATCTGACTGACGCGAAGCGCTAGACTTCGACGCCGGCTTCCGCCTCGGCCTGTACCGCGATTTCCTCGGGCAAGGCCTCGATGCTCTGCTCGCGCTGGGCGGCCAGGGCTTCGTCGCGCTTGTTGGCGATCCGCTGCATGCCGCGCAGGTACGCGCCCGTGCCCGCCGGGATCAGGCGGCCCACGATCACGTTCTCCTTGAGCCCTTCCAGGGTGTCGACCTTGCCGTGCACCGACGCATCGGTAAGCACGCGGGTCGTCTCCTGGAACGAGGCGGCGGAGATGAAGCTGCGGGTCTGCAACGAGGCCTTGGTGATGCCGAGCAGCACCGGCTGGGTGAGGGCCGGCCGGCCGCCGCGGGCTTCCGCCTTGGCGTTCTCTTCGTCGAACTCCGGCTTGTCGAGGTGGTCGCCCTTGATCAGGCCGGTGTCGCCGGGCTCGAGGATCTCGACCTTCTGCAGCATCTGGCGAACGATCACCTCGATGTGCTTGTCGTTGATCGGCACGCCCTGCAGTCGGTAGACCTCCTGAATCTCGTTGACCAGGAACTCGGCCAGAGCCTCGATCCCCTGGATGCGCAGGATGTCGTGCGGATCCGGGTTGCCGTCGATCAGGTACTCGCCCTTGCGGATGATGTCCCCGTCGTGGACGGCGATGTGCTTGCCCTTCGGGATCAGGAATTCCACGGGCTCGCCACCGTCTTCCGGCGTGATCTTGATGCGGCGCTTGTTCTTGTAGTCGCGGCCGAATTCCACGCGGCCGTCCATTTCCGCGATGACCGCGCAGTCCTTCGGCCGGCGGGCCTCGAACAGTTCGGCCACCCGCGGCAGACCGCCGGTGATGTCGCGCGTCTTGGCGCTTTCGGTGGGCATACGGGCCAGCACGTCGCCGGGCTGGGCTGTGTCGCCGTCGCCGACCGAGAGAATCGCGCCCACGGGCAGCAGCAGGCGCGCTTCACCGCCGTTGGCTAGGCGCTTGTAGGAACCGTCGTCGTTCAGCACCGCCATGGCCGGACGCAGGTCGGCGCCGCGCGGAGACGCCCGCCAGTCGGCGACCACCTTGTTGGAGATGCCGGTGGCTTCGTCGGCCTCCTCGCGCACCGACAGGCCGTCGACCAGGTCCTCGAATCGGATCTTGCCGCCCACTTCGGTGATGATCGGGGTGGTGTACGGGTCCCACTCGGCCAGGCGCTGGCCGCGCTTGACCTTGTCGCCTTCCTTGACGCGCAGGCGCGCGCCGTAGGGCGGCTTGTAGGACTCGCGGTCCTTGCCATCGACCTGGATGGTGACCATCAGGTTTCGGCTCATCACGATCAGGCCGCCGTCCGGAGTGACCACGAAGTTGCCGCCGGAGATGCGGGCCACGCCTTCATTGGTCGCTTCGAAGAACGACTGCTCCGCCACCTGGGCGGTGCCGCCGATGTGGAAGGTCCGCATGGTCAGCTGGGTGCCCGGTTCGCCGATCGACTGGGCGGCGATGACGCCCACCGCTTCGCCGATGTTCACCGCGGTGCCGCGAGCCAGGTCGCGGCCGTAGCAGGCGCCGCAGACGCCGGTTTCGGCCTCGCACACCAGCACCGAGCGCACCTTCACCGACTGCACGCCCGCCTTCTCGATCACCTCGACGAGGGTTTCCTCAAGGTAGGTGTCGGCGGGCACGATGACTTCCGTACCGCCTGGCTCCTTGACGTCCTCGGCCGTGGCGCGGCCCAGGATGCGCTGGCCGAGCGAGACGAGCACGTCGCCGCCCTCGACCACCGCACGCATGGTGATGCCGCGGGTGGTGCCGCAGTCTTCCTCGGTGATGATGCAGTCCTGCGCCACGTCGACCAGGCGGCGGGTCAGGTAGCCCGAGTTGGCGGTCTTCAGGGCGGTGTCGGCCAGACCCTTACGGGCGCCGTGGGTGGAGTTGAAGTACTCCAGAACCGACAGGCCTTCCTTGAAGTTCGAGATGATCGGGGTCTCGATGATCTCGCCCGAGGGCTTGGCCATCAGGCCGCGCATGCCGCCGAGCTGCTTCATCTGGGCTTGCGAGCCACGGGCGCCGGAGTGGGCCATCATGTAGATGGAGTTGATCTCCGCCTCGCGGCCGTCGGCCGTTTTCCGCTTGGTCGAGATTTCCAGCATCATCTCGTCGGCCACGCGGTCCGTCGCCTTGGCCCACGCATCCACGACCTTGTTGTACTTCTCGCCCCGAGTGATCAGGCCGTCGGCGTACTGCTGCTCGTATTCCTCGGCCAGCTTCTTGGTCTCGGCGACGATCCCCTTCTTCTTCTCGGGGATGATGATGTCGTCCTTGCCGAAGGAGATGCCGGCCTTGGCGGCTTCCTTGAAGCCCAGGCCCATGATCTGGTCGGCGAAGATCACCGTCGCCTTCTGACCGCAGTGCCGGTAGACGATGTCGATCAGGTTGCCGATTTCCTTCTTGGTCAGCGGCTTCTCGATCAGGCGGTGGCCGATCGCGGGGTGATGCGGCAGCAGGGCCGCGATCTTCATCCGGCCCGGCGTGGTGTCGATCACGCGGGTGTGGACGACGCCTTCGCTATCCATCTCGGTGAAGCGCGCCTTGATCTTGGTGTGCAAGGTCACGACCTTGGCTTCCAGGGCGCCTTCAATATCGCCGAGATCGGCGAAAATCTTGCCCTCGCCCGGCTCGCCGTCCTTGGCCAGTGACAGGTAGTAGAGGCCGAGCACGATGTCCTGCGAGGGCACGATGATCGGCTTGCCGTTGGCGGGCGACAGGATGTTGTTGGTCGACATCATCAGCACGCGCGCTTCCAGCTGGGCCTCGAGGCTCAACGGGACGTGCACGGCCATCTGGTCGCCGTCGAAGTCGGCGTTGAACGCAGCGCAGACCAGCGGGTGCAGCTGGATGGCCTTGCCTTCGATCAGCTTGGGCTCGAACGCCTGGATGCCCAGACGGTGCAGGGTCGGGGCGCGGTTCAGCAGCACCGGGTGCTCGCGGATGACCTCTTCGAGGACGTCCCACACCTGAGGCTGTTCACGCTCGACCATGCGCTTGGATTGCTTGACGGTGCCCGACAGGCCCTTGGCGTCCAGCCGCGCGTAGATGAACGGCTTGAACAGCTCCAGCGCCATCTTCTTGGGCAGGCCGCACTCGTGCAGCTTCAGCTCGGGACCCACCACGATCACCGAACGGCCCGAGTAGTCGACGCGCTTGCCGAGCAGGTTCTGGCGGAAGCGGCCTTGCTTGCCCTTCAGCATGTCGGCCAGCGACTTCAGCGGACGCTTGTTGGCGCCGGTGATCACGCGGCCGCGGCGGCCGTTGTCGAACAGGGCGTCGACGGCTTCCTGCAGCATCCGCTTCTCGTTGCGGATGATGATGTCCGGAGCGCGCAGCTCGATCAGGCGCTTCAGGCGGTTGTTCCGGTTGATGACCCGGCGATAGAGGTCGTTCAGGTCGGAGGTGGCGAAGCGGCCGCCGTCCAGCGGCACCAGCGGGCGCAGCTCGGGCGGGATCACCGGGACCACCGTGAGGATCATCCATTCCGGGCGGTTGCCGGACTCGATGAAGGCCTCGATGATCTTGAGGCGCTTGGACGCCTTCTTCTGCTTCATTTCCGAGGGAGTGCCGGCCAGCTCCTCACGCAGCTTGTCGGCTTCCTTGTGCAGGTCGATGGCGTTGAGCATGCCCCGAACGGCCTCGGCGCCGATCTCGGCGGTGAAGCTGTCGTCGCCGAACTCCTCCTGGTAGCGGAGGTAATCGTCTTCCGTGAGCAGCTGGTACAGCTTCAGCGGGGTCAGGCCCGGCTCGGTGACGATGTAGTGCTCGAAGTACAGAACTCGCTCGATGTCCTTCAGCGGCATGTCGAGCATCAGGGCGATGCGGCTCGGCAGCGACTTCAGGAACCAGATGTGGGCCACGGGCGAGGCCAGCTCGATGTGGCCCATGCGGTCGCGGCGCACGCGGGCGAGGGTCACCTCGACGCCGCACTTCTCGCAGACGATGCCCTTGTACTTCATGCGCTTGTACTTGCCGCACAGGCACTCGTAGTCCTTGGTCGGGCCGAAGATGCGGGCGCAGAACAGGCCGTCACGCTCGGGCTTGAAGGTCCGGTAATTGATGGTCTCGGGCTTCTTGATCTCGCCGAAGGACCAGCTGCGGATCTTTTCCGGGCTGGCGAGGGAGATACGGATCTGGTCGAAGGTCGGAGCGACTTGGACCGGATTGAAGATGTTCAGGACTTCCTGGTTCATCTTGATTCCTTCTGCGGGGCTTTCCCGCGAAAAATGTCAGTGAAAACAGCGGTGGCGGAGCGCCCTGCCCCTCGCGGGGCAGGGCCGTCGATCCGTCAGCTGTTCTCCAGCTCCACGTTGAGGCCCAAGGAGCGCATTTCCTTGACCAGCACGTTGAAGCTTTCCGGAATGCCGGCCTCGAAGGTGTCGTCGCCGCGGACGATCGACTCGTAGACCTTGGTCCGGCCCGCCACGTCGTCGGATTTGACGGTGAGCATCTCCTGCAGGGTGTAGGCGGCGCCGTAGGCTTCGAGGGCCCACACCTCCATTTCCCCGAAGCGTTGACCGCCGAACTGCGCCTTGCCGCCCAACGGCTGCTGGGTGACCAGCGAGTACGGGCCAATCGAGCGGGCGTGGATCTTGTCGTCCACCAGGTGGTGCAGCTTCAGCATGTAGATGTAGCCGACGGTCACCGGGCGCTTGAACTGCTCGCCGGTCTGGCCGTCGTGCAGGATCGATTGCCCGGACGGGTCGACCCCGGCCATCCGCAAATGCTCCTCGATGTCGTCGATGCGGGCGCCGTCGAACACCGGGGTGGCGATCGGAATGCCCTTGCCGAGGTTCTTGGCCAGCTCGAGCAGGTCTTCGTCGCTTTCAGGGAGCTCCTGATCGGCGCCGTAGATCTCCTTCAGCCGGTCGATCAGCGCCTGGCGCTGGCCGCCGCCGTACTGCCAGTTCTCCATCAGCACGGTGATCTGCTTGCCGAGGTTGGCGCAGGCCCAGCCGAGGTGGGTTTCGAAAATCTGTCCCACGTTCATGCGCGAAGGCACGCCCAGGGGGTTCAGAACCACGTCAACCGAGGTGCCGTCGGCGAGGTAGGGCATGTCCTCGATCGGCAGGATCTTGGAGATGACGCCCTTGTTGCCGTGACGGCCGGCCATCTTGTCGCCCGGCTGCAGCTTGCGCTTCACCGCCACGAACACCTTGACCATCTTCATCACGCCCGGAGGCAGTTCGTCGCCGCGCTGCAGCTTGTCGACCTTGTCCTCGAAGCGGCGGTCCAGACGCTTGCGGGCCTCGTCGAACTGGCGGCGCATGGCCTCCAGCTCGCCCATGGCCTTTTCGTCGTCGAGCGCGATCTGCCACCACAGGCCGGGGGAGATTTCCTCCAGCTTGTCGGCGGTGATCTCACCGCGGCCCAGGCCCTTGGGCCCGGAGACGGCGGTCTTGCCGATCAGCACGTCGCGCAGACGGCTGGAGATGTTGCGGTTCAGGATCGCGAACTCGTCGTCTCGGTCCTTGCCCAGGCGGTCGATTTCGGCGCGTTCGATGGCCAGGGCGCGTTCGTCCTTGTCGACGCCGTGACGGTTGAACACGCGCACTTCCACGATCGTACCGGCCACGCCCGGGGGCAGACGCAGCGAGGTGTCGCGGACGTCCGAAGCCTTTTCGCCGAAGATGGCGCGAAGCAGCTTCTCTTCCGGAGTCATCGGGCTTTCGCCCTTGGGCGTGACCTTGCCCACCAGGATGTCGCCCGGCATGACCTCGGCGCCGATCGCCACGATGCCCGCTTCGTCGAGGTTGCGCAGAGCTTCCTCGCCGACGTTGGGGATGTCGCGGGTGATCTCTTCCGGACCCAGCTTGGTGTCGCGGGCCATGACCTCGAATTCCTCGATGTGGATCGAGGTGAACACGTCGTCACGGACGATGCGCTCGGAGATCAGGATCGAGTCCTCGAAGTTGTAGCCGTTCCAGGGCATGAACGCGACCAGGGCATTGCGGCCCAGGGCCAGTTCGCCCAGCTCCGTCGACGGGCCGTCGGCGATGATGTCGCCGACCACGATCTTGTCGCCCACCCGCACCAGCGGACGCTGGTTGATGCAGGTGTTCTGGTTGGAGCGCTGGAACTTCGACAGGCGGTAGATGTCGACGCCCGGCTTGTTGGGGTCGGTTTCCTCGGTGGCGCGGATCACGATCCGGGTGCCGTCGATCTGCTCGACCACGCCGGTGCGGCGGGCGGCCACGGTGGCGCCGGAGTCGTGGGCGACCACGCCTTCCATGCCGGTGCCCACGAGCGGGGCGTCCGACTGGATCAGCGGCACGGCCTGACGCTGCATGTTCGAACCCATCAGGGCGCGGTTGGCGTCATCGTTTTCCAGGAAGGGGATCAGGGCCGCGGCCACCGAAACCACCTGCTTGGGCGACACGTCCATGAAGTCGACCTGCTCCTTGGCCGACAGGGTCACTTCGCCGTTGATCCGCACCTGCACCAGGTCGTCGGTCAGCTCGCCGGTCGGCGACAAGCCGATGTTGGCCTGGGCGATGGTGTGCTTGGCCTCTTCCATGGCCGACATGTAGACGACCTCTTCGGTCGTCTTGCTGTTGGTCACCCTGCGGTACGGGCTCTCGATGAAGCCGTACTTGTTGACGCGCGCGTGGGCCGCCAGGGAGTTGATCAGGCCGATGTTCGGGCCTTCCGGCGTTTCGATCGGACAGATCCGGCCGTAGTGGGTCGGGTGCACGTCGCGCACTTCGAAGCCGGCGCGCTCGCGGGTCAGACCGCCCGGGCCAAGCGCCGAGAGGCGGCGCTTGTGGGTGATTTCCGACAGCGGGTTGGTCTGGTCCATGAACTGCGAAAGCTGGCTGGAACCAAAGAACTCGCGGACTGCAGCAGCCGCCGGTTTGGCGTTGATCAGGTCGTGCGGCATGACCGTGTCGATATCGACCGAGGACATGCGCTCCTTGATCGCCCGCTCCATGCGCAGCAGGCCGACGCGGTACTGGTTTTCCAGCAGTTCGCCGACCGAACGCACCCTGCGGTTGCCGAGGTTGTCGATGTCGTCGATCTCGCCACGGCCGTCGCGCAGGCCCACCAGGACCTTGAGCACCGCGATCACGTCTTCCTTGCGCAGCACCCGCACGTCGTCGGCGGTGTCCTGCTCCAGGCGCATGTTCATCTTCACCCGGCCGACCGAGCTCAGGTCGTAGCGCTCGGAGTCGAAGAACAGGCCCTGGAACATGGCCTCGGCGGCTTCCACCGTCGGCGGCTCGCCCGGACGCATCACGCGGTAGATGTCGAACAGGGCGTCTTCACGCACCGCGTTCTTGTCCACGCGCAGGGTGTTGCGCATGTAGGCGCCGACCGTGACGTGGTCGATGTCGAGCACGTCGATGGTGGTGAAGCCCTGGCCTTCCAGGGTGGCGATGGTCGCGGCGTCGAGCTCCTCGCCGGCTTCGGCGTAGATTTCGCCGGTCTGCATGTTGACCGAGTCATGGGCCAGGAAGCGGCCCACCAGCGCGTCGGGCGCCAGCAGCAGGGTCTTCACGCCGCTATCGGCATACTTCTTGGCGGCGCGGGCCGAGATCTTCTGGCCGG
>Ga0265327_10003387_pt1 | contig 15326 bp, 28 predicted proteins | sample 41621metaG_FD_202089 | JGI IMG/M metagenome (GOLD analysis project Ga0265327, IMG submission 202089) | Rhizosphere microbial communities from Carex aquatilis grown in University of Washington, Seatle, WA, United States - 4-16-21 metaG | ecosystem: Host-associated > Plants > Roots > Rhizosphere... | reverse complement strand
CCAGAACCATCTTTCAACCCTATATGTAGATTCTCCTGACTTAACGGTATGATCATGTAGTAAAGGCTTAATATCTACTGACTCGTAAAATGGTGTTAAATCTTTTGCAAACATTATAAAACTCGTATTATTACTCCAGGAATATGTTTATCAATTGCGTATGGTTTAGCTGCTGGAACAGGGACAACCTCATCCATATTATCATCTTCTATAAGCTTGTATTTAACCATTATATCCATTGGTAACTGAACTAAGTTATGGAAATCTGCTTTGTGCCTACTGTTTCGAATAAACATGAACTCTATTCTGTATGGCTTTTCTTTGCCTTTACACATCTCTAAGAAACGCGATTTGAATACTTGCCAGTTTATATCTGTATTCTTTCTGTATTCAACACAAAGAAGGCTTTCGAGGACAATATTTTTAAAGGCACGTTTACTGTTTTTTGATGAAGGAACATTTTGAGGTATGAAGATGTAATTATTTTCATTGGCCTCTTTAAATATGTCCTGTATATTTTTACCTTTCCAAAATGTAGGCCCCTGTTCTTTTTTTGATTTCTTTTTTGAAGGTTTTATTTCAACAAAATCTTTTGGCAATGGTTGTTTTTCATTTCCTATTGGAGTAGTTAAATTTTGAACCATTTTTGTTAATGTAGGAAATTTTTCACGTGGCTGAGGATTACTAATTTTAGAGTAACTGCCATCAGCATTTTTACTGAATCCGCTCAAATCAAATTGTGTTCCTTTTGCCATTGTTTTTGTAAATAGATTCAATTTTTAATAATAATATTTGAAGTTTTAGTTGAGCCTTTTCTAGCTCCATTTCTAATGGAATTAATTTTTCTACTGTTGATTTAGGTCTTTCTTTTACCCACCAATCGATTCTCTCAACATCATCCATTATTTACAGTAAAATCAGAATTACTAACATAAAGCATTCTCTTATAAGCTTGTTTTACTGCATCGCTATTAGTATGAAGAGCGAAATTAACTTGTGGATGCTTTCCTTCAAAATTTTTATCAAGCATCTTTCTAAATTCAATAGATTCGGCAAGTCTTTCCTTGTACTCTCTATCTTCGGAATCAGCTCTTCTTTTTTGAGCGATTGTTTCTTTTAAAGTTTCTGAGGCTAGTTTCATCCTTTTTTAGCTGTTAATTTTAGTTTTATACTATATTTGTCGCAAAGCCACATAACATCATCTGTTTGAATAGCGCCTTTTACGTTACCGTGCTTACGATACCTAGATAAAGATTGTTCTGTGAATCCTCTGCCATTATCTCGTGCATCGTTAGTAATAGCCCTAGAAGATAATTTAAGTGCATCAAATCGCTTATTTAGTAATGTTCTTACTTGTAAAGATTCCTTTAGAATGCAACGGTGTTTGTGATATTCCATATTATTTATCTAGTATTTTTATTAAATCATTAAATGACATACATGAATCGAATGAATATCTTCCAGTGTCAAAAGCTTTTTTCATATCTTCTAATGTATAATTATTTTTTACAGGTTCAAACCATTCTTCTTTTGATACATCTATCATTAATAAACCATGAAAAGGGATATCATGTTTTAGTTTTCCGTTTTCGTAAGATGATTCTGGAAAATATCTATTAACAGCATTTGGATGTTGAAGGTATAGTGTTCCTGCTTGAACGCCTGGAATATCCTTTTTTAGTTTGTATATTAATTCTGCCATAATTATTTATTGATGTTATTCTGGTTTAAATCAATTTATCATTCGCAAATATTTTATGTCAACACATAAAGACATTTCATTGTTTTCAATAAATACACCGGATGGTGCAATATGAGTAACCTTAAATGATTTATTATATTCAGGTTTAATTAAAAGTATTACTGTATCATTAAGTTTTATATCAAACATGTCTTTTTTCTGTTTTATATTTGCCAAGCAGGTACTCCTGCGGTGTGTGTACTACTATTCCGTGTTCTGCTAACCACTGTATGCAAAGTTCGCAAAACTCAAACATTTCTTTACTGTTTAGTGATGAGGTACTTTGTATTTTTGGTTCTTCCCGGTACATTGTTTCTGTTCCTGATATGAATTTTGTCATTCCAGTATAACTTAGAAACATCGGTGCGAAGTGATTATCGTGGATCTCATTTCTCGTCCAACCTCTAAACATTTCGTAATTCATGCACTCTCCTAAAATACCACCTCTATAATATCCATGTGCATCCTGACTTACTCTTTTCGACTTTACTTTGATAATCTCTTCGAACCCCTGTCCTTCAAGTGATGAAACATATTCATTGTGCAGAGCATCATTGTAGTAAATGCGTTTTCCGTTTACTACTTTACCAAAATGCTTTATGGTTGTTTTTTTAGTCATTATGTTTAACTTTTTTTAAGCTATCACAAGGAACGCATGTAAACCCGTGTGCACCATGTGAAGCAAAACATAGTCCGGTAACTAAATCTTTAGTGTAAGACACTTCGTGATTCATTGTTCCTGTAGTTCCAATATAAATAAATGTATTGTAATCAGCTTCAGTATTTGCTTTTGGTTGTTCACACGATACTATACAAAATAAAGTAAATGTAATTGCAATTGTTTTCATAATTTACATATTAAATAGTGTAGGTGCTTCACCGAATTTAACTAACATTAAATCAACTTGTCTTTCTAATTTTTTTGATTCAGATAAGTACGAGTAATCACGAGATTTGAAGTACAACTTTTGGTTCTGCCTCATTTCCTTTACAGCATTTATAAATTCAGTTATTTGTTCTGGTGTTGATTCCATTATATTGAATCCTCGTCTTCTGTTTTAGTAACTGTTCCTGACTCAACTGTTTTAATCATTTCTCTAGCTTCTTCGATAACTTTTTTCTTCTCAGGTGGAAGTTCGGCTTTTGGCTTTATAAATGGTTGACCTTCTACGTAAGGAAAAGCTTCTACAACATCGTACATTGAAACAGTTATCCATAAAGATTTTCCTATACAGTTAATGCTGTTGAATATTTCTTTGTTTTTTATTGTACCGGCAGCGTGGCACATCTTAATGAACTCAGAGCTATTGAAATCGTATGATTTATCAACTTGTCTATTCTTGCCATCGGCAAAGCACACAACAATTTGATTGCCTTCTTTTTCAACTCCTACAATGGCAACTAAATGGTGCCCATCGGTTAAGTCTTTTTTTACTGTTTTTGATCTGCTCATGTTTTCAGTTTTAATGTATCTGTAAGTATTATGGCTTAAAAGTTCTATTAAATATCCTTCTTTAGATGGAGCCAATTCAGCCTCGCCTTTTATGAATTTTATTTTACTAAAATCTATTGTATGTATTTCATTTTCCATTTTGTCGCGTATAATGGATTCGAACCACTGACCTCCCGATTATGAGTCGGGTGCTCTAACCAACTGAGCTAATACGCAAAAACCCCTTTTGTTTACCCGTTTTCATAAATCCATATTGAGGGCACTCTTCTGGTAAAAAATTACTTTAATCTATTAGCTTCCATTATTGGCATATTTGACTCTGTTGGAACATAAATAACAGCATTTGGATTTTTCTCTAAATTATCAATCCAATACCAATGCAAATACGAATCTGTTAATGATTTGCCAATAATAATATTTGACCTTGCAATACCAATTGCTCTTAAAGTGTCTGCTTGGGCTAATAAAGAAGCGGATTCCATTTTAGCTTTCGCTTCGGCAACCGCCACTTCTCTTGAACTTTGAGCGTGTGCTAAAATAGCTTCTCCGTCTTTACGAGCTGAATAAACTCTATAAGTAGGGCATCCTACCATTGATATAATAATTAATATAATTAAAGTAATCAATGAAAAAGTAGTCCAATTTATAATTATTCTTTGTCTAAGTCTTTGTTCTTCTAAATATCCCATTTTTTTTATTTTTTAGTTATTAATTATTAGTTTTAAAAAAGAATCAATGCAGAGGGTTGTCTGACTTACTTAATTCTAATTCGCTTTCTTTTCAATAGTTCAATTTCGCGCTACGGAGTTTTCACTCAACTATCTAGGGACCTCATATTCCTTTATCAGGAGTAACCGATTGCTAACCTATGGTATCTCTTTAAAAATCTTCGTCTTCAACAACTGTTGAGTTAGCTGCGGTAGTTACACCTGCTGTTTCTTCTTCAAGTGTTTCAGTGGACTTAGAATATGCTTCTGCAGCCGCTAATTCGGCAGTAGCCTCAGCACCGGTTGGCGCACCTGATTTACTAAAATAAGATTTCAAATATGTTTGAAGTTCTGTGTCAAGCTCGATTGCTTTAGCTTCTGTATCAGCTTTAATTGTGATAAGTTCAAAGACTGGCTCATTCCATTCTACAGAACCTTTTTTACCATGTTTTGTAGCTATAACTTTAAAGGCGCAATCAGAAATCTTTTTACCAGCTTTTGTGACATCGCTAACAGCATTTGTCCATGCACCAATAGAAGACCTGAATAACTTAATATTACCAAGTTGCATTTGTTTGTTTTCGTCAAAATATCCTATGTAGATACTATTGGCAAACTTGCAATCCATCGCTTCGGCTTTCTGCTTTATTGAATCCCATGTTCCGGACAATACTGTTTCGCCTTTACATTTAACATGTAGAATCTCTGATTTTGTAGATCCCATGTAATTAGGTACTTCATTTCCGTAAAAAGAGCCTTTTGCTTTGTCGCTGTAACCTCCAACTGTTGTAAGTACATCTAGTACTACAAATTTAAAAGGAAGTGGTACAAAGATGTTTTGGCCTTTTTTAGAGGCATCTTTTGTGTTTACGGCTTCTTTATCGAAATATTTAAAGCCTTTTGTTGTTGAATCCCATTGGAACCACCTTTTACATGGATTCATCATTGGGTCTGCGGTTGGTTGTGATCTGCTCATACTTGTTTAATTTAGTTTAATTGTTTATGTGTGATTATTTCAGGTGACAAATGTATGTAAACTTGTTTTATAATGCAAACTTTATTTTAATTATTTTAATAAATTATTTTCTTTTACAGAAACATAATCAATTGAGCATTTTCTTAATTTCTTCCATTTTTGTTGCAAAAACAAGTACTCAGCATTTGTTGACATTACTAATAAGTAATATTTTTCCATGCCATAGTAATTAGGTATATAAACCGAAATTATCTGGACTAAATCACTTGGCAGCTTTGCTCGACAATGCTTTACCTTAACTTCTGCTGTTCCCATAATTTTATTTATTTTAAAATAAATGTTACTTTTTAATTTTTGTATTGATTAATTTATACTATTGTATTGTTATTCTTGGAGGAATAATTATATTTGAAACGTATTTGTCGGCATAACGACAGCAAGGCTCCCGAAAATCCTCCTCCAAGAAATTGTAGGGGGTTTTTGCTTTTATAGGGGTTCGCGTCTTAATCCTCTCCAATTAATCAAAGGCAGCATTGGCGGTTACGCAAGGGTTTCTCCTTGTTAATACTGGAAAGAAAAAGAGGGCACCCGACTAAAAAAGCGTTTTAAATGATAAATCTTATTGTAAAAATATTAAGGTTGGGTACATTCTCCGTTTATCAGCTACAATCGACAGCGAAGGCCTCACAACACTGGATATTATAGTAACAAAATCTGTAACTTCTTATCTAAGGGGTAAGGGGTACATTTTTTGTTACTATCTTCTTGCTTCAAGCTCTTCAACTTGGATTTTATCCAGTTTATCGTATCGTTACTGAATCCTCAGTATAAAATTTAACTCCATTAATAACACATCCATCAACAAGTGAAGCTTTATTGTCGGACATATACTGCTTCACAACTGCTTCATTAAGTTGTATCCAGTCAAAAGGGCAATCATCCAAGCTTTCTATTGAAAACTTCCATGTTTTACGGGTGCCGGCCATTTTGCTTACAACTGTTTCAGCAATAGCTTCTGTACCAATTTGAGCATTACTTTCAGCAATAACACCTTTAATAATTTCCGCTTCTTCTTCATCGATTTGAGCTGGTGTAGTAATGGCTGTTTTTCTTGATTTGGAGTACTCGTTGAGGACTAACCTTGTTTCCATGAAATTTGGGAGAAATTCAGCCCATTTTTCTGCTCCAGGGTGATTAACGATTAATCTTTCGCGTACTTCGCGTAACTGGTCCATTGTTGTGCATTTATCCATTTCGGCAATAGCATCGTTGCTGTATTTGGCAATGGCATTTTTAATACCTAAGATACGATTTTGCTCTATAAGGGCTTTTTCCTTCTTCTGCTTATCGTAGGTAAGCATTTTAACTTTACCATCATCTACTGCCTTCTTTATGGGATCGGATAGCTTCTTTGCTAAAGCATCAATTGCTGTACAGGCATCCCAATATGGCTTTTTAACTTCGGTGCGTTTGGCATCAATATCTTTTACAAGTTTATTGGCCTCTGAGTACTTCTGTTGAGCGATTGACAAAGTTGTATCATCAGTGATTGTAATTTTGGTACAGGCTAATGCGATGTCGGTAGCTTGCTTCTGCAATGCTTCCAGTGCTGCCTGTTCTTTTGTAATTAGGATGGTTGTTGTTTGTGTCATACGGGTTTTTGGTTTAAATTGTTTATTTATTTCTCAGATATGCGGCTAAACTTTGTGATTCTGCAATCCATTCTTTTATAAATTCGTTGTCATATCCAGCATCTATGTATCTATTTATAGCACCTAGTAAATCATTATACCTTTTTTCATTATGTAACCACATTGGTATAACTCCGATTGGTGGTTCTGTAAGATTAAGTTTGAACCATTCAGAATTTTTTTCTACAAAATCTTTCGGATAGCAGTAGCAATTATATTTCGTTCCTGTTTTATCAGATGTTAAAAAATATGTATCAAGTGCAATTCCGATTTCAAAAATTGCACCTGCCTTTACATCAGGTAAATCTTTTAATAATGTGTAGTTCTTTCTCATTGTATTGGTTTATTTGAAAATTATATTAGGAATATGTCTTACTTTAAGAATCTTTATTTTATCAGTGATGCTGTTTATTTGTAATATGTTTTCAGCTTTCTCAACTTGTTCTTTTGATAGTGCTATGTACATATCTTCATTTTCGTTTAAAATGATTGTTTTTCCGATTGTTGTCATGTGTTTGGTTTTATAAGTTTAACAGTTAAATTTTCCGCATTTAGTGCATTTGTGTACGCCATGATTTCCTTCGTCCCATATATGAAGGCAATCATTTTTTTTAGTCTTAGGTTTAATATGTTGATTTAAAAATAATGTCATTAAATAGGCAGCATAATCATTATTCATAGCCCCTGTTTTCAATGTTCCGCTTTCTGGTTTTAATTCTTTTAATAAAAAGTTAGTTGCATCTGTAATATCTACGCATTCAGAACAATCTTGTCCTTTTTTATGGAATTTACACTCAATGGATGTGTTTTTACAAAATTTGTGTTTCATATTTTTTTATAAGTTATTAAACTTTGTTTGTAATAAATGTAATTCGGCCATTAATTTATTTTTATATTGATAGAATAAAAATTCGATCATTTTACTTTCTATTGTAATATATTTTTTTTCTTCTATTTGATCACCAGGCATATTTGAATAATCATTCGCTCTGTATCTTATATTTATTTCAATTTTGTTATTTATAAAACTTATTTTATCATTTTTCCAAACATTTTTATTTGGTTCTAATCGTTTCAACTGTTCTTGTTTTTCTTCGATTTCTTTTTTTAAATCTTTTGCTTTGTTTAGTTTTTCTTCTGTCATATAGTTGTGGTTTTAAAATGGAGGTTCATCTGGATTAAAATTATTTGTTGTTGTGTCTACTCCATCATCTAAAGGGAGTTCATTAGGTATTGTATTTAAGTCACCTGTAATCCAGTTTGATCTGTCCGGGTATCCTAATTGATAGTATCTGCCACTTGCTTTATCATAATGGTACTCAGGGGAACATAAAAACCCCCAATGTGAAAATTTCACCTTAAGTATATGCCAGGCGGAAATTCCTGTTGATCTATTTATGTGAATTGAAATACCATTATCTGTTTTGTTGTTAAAATTATTAGATCCTGAAATATTAAATAATTGAGGAACTCTTACTTCTCCAGTTTTTTTATCAACTTCAGGTTTAACGGGATGTGCCACAAGAAAACAATGTAATTGATTTGTTTCGCAAAATACGGCTAATTCATCCAATGCTTTGCTAACATAATCGGTAGAAGATTCTTTGTGTTCTAACTTATTCCAAGCATCTATAACAAAGTAATCAAGACCAAATCTAATCTGTAAATCTCTTATACTTTTAAGTACTGATGTGAGAGAAAAGTCTTTTTCTGGTTTAATGAACCATATTTTTCTTTCTAAATAATCGCGAACAACTTTGTCTTCTTTTTTTGTGATTCTATTTTCTCCATCCCAATTTTTACCAACCAATCTTCTAGCCATTTTACTGTAATGTAATTGTGTCGGCTTATTCTCTGGGGAGTAAAATGCACCTTTCCAATCATGCTTTACGGTAAGTCGTAAGCATATTTCATCTACAGCTTCCGATTTACCGTTTCCGCTTATTCCGGTAACTGTAGTTATATATCCTTTAACAAATCTTAATGGGAAATTCTTCAGTCCGATTGACACGCCTCTCTCTAATCCATTCTGCCACATATCGCTAATTTCTAAGTCGAAATCTGAGATTGTAAAGGCTCCTTCGAGTGGAAATTTTTTAGGATTCGAACAACAATCAATTACTCCTTGTATTCCGTATTGTACAAGAACTGCATTACCATCTTTTTTATCTTTCCATTCAATGTAATCGCATTTATGTTTGCCTAAACGTTCTGCGAAGTCCTCACGAAGTTTTCGTCCATTTGAATCGTTATCAAAGCCTAAGTGCCATTGTTCGATATGCTCAATATCTTTTAGGCAATTGTTTAAATAAATAAGGTTGTTCTTTTTTTCACTGGCTCCATTTGGAACGGAAACAACTCCCATCGTTTCGTTATCAAATCCTGCTTCAATTAGCGATAGCCAATCAATTTCGCCTTCAACGCAGAATGCCTCTTTTTTGCCTTTTAAGCTATCTAAACCGCAAAGTATTAGTTCGGCTCCCTTAACAAGTTTAAAGCATTTGTTTGGCCCACGAAATTTTGTGTTAACGAGTTCGCTATTCCGAAAATAATTGAAGTGGATCGTATTCATGTCTTGGAATCCTTCTTTTGTAGGCATTGACTCTTTACCTTCAGTAACTTTAGCTTTAAGTAATGTTTTTTGGCTTATTTTCCTGCCTTCAAACCATTTAACAACTTTTGGTGATAAATCAGTTTTATTTTTCCATTCCGGAATAACATATTTTTGAGAACCTTCTTCAACTAATTGAATGTTATACTTATTTGCTAAATATCTTAATGATTCAGGGTAACTATATCCTTCTTTTAACTCAAGAAATTTCATTGCATCGTTTCCTGAAGCCGAACAGCCGAAACATTTAAACAATGTTTTATCCTTCGCCATTGATACATAAAAAGAGGGGGTTTTGTCGTTATGAAAAGGACATAACCCAACCCAATTAGCGCCTTTCTTTGTCATGGTGACAAAATCTTCTACCACTTCAATTAGTACAGATTTTTGTTTTATTTCTTCTTCGCAGTCTAGTGTAAACATTATAAATAGTTATCTAATTGTTCTAAAATTTCTTTCCATAATTTAAAGGATTAATACTCGTAATATTCGGTATGGTTGGCACTTCGAATTTCTATGGAAAATCTGTCTGTTGACTGAATCCACGCTTGCAATTTTGTTTTAGGATCTTTCGGAAAAGAAATATGAAGTATATCATCCAGGTAAACTTTAATTGCCTCAGTGCTTGCTCTGGATGAAACTTTTATATTTCTATTTTTGCTCACCTTATTCGATTTTAGTTATTGTTCCTAATTTTGGATGCTCTAATGTGTATTTGTATTTTTTAATTTGCCAAATTATCTCTGATATACGTTCGGTTTCTTCAATAACTTCTATTTTAATCACTTTTGCTATAGAAACTTTTTGTCCAACTTTGTACTTAGGAGGATTATTTAGCCTCCATTCAAGTTTATTTATTTCTTTTTCGAGGAGAGTTACTTTAAATTCTAAGTTGTATTTCTGTACCTGATCTTTGTGGTTATCACTAACTATATTTTCAATACATAAATATAATTTTTCTACTTTTTCTTTTAATTTTCTGTTGAACATAGTTTTATTTATTAGTAGTTGGTTTAATTTTTTTATTTTTATGTGTTAATTCAGTAATTGCTAATTGTGCCTCAATAACTGTTACACCGTTTGATACATCGAATCCAGCTTGTAATAAAAATCCTACTTGTTCTTTTGGTGCCGGCTGATTCATAAAAATATCATTTATTTGAGCTTGGTTATAGGTATTATTTTCAATATCGTAACCTAATCTTTTAATCCTTTGAAGTTGTGCTTCGCTGGCTAAATCTGTTGAGCGTTTGAACCTAGGTATTTTAGGTAACGGAAATAGTTCTATTATTTCGTCTTTACCTATTAATGGGACAAATCCAATTTCTCTTTTTAATTTTGCATCACGTAATTTATCTCTATCAGAATCAGAAATAAAAATTTTATCTTCTAATTCAAGTTCTGCATCTATCGCTCCACAGTTTATTAGTTTATGCTTTGTGCTTCCATCTACAATATCTAATATTATTATGTCCTGAGCATATTTCTCAACAAATTTATCAGTTTTTAATCGGAAGCCTCTACCTACCTGCTGAATAAATTTACGCTTGGATTTAGTAGGGCATGCCATTATAATTACTCCAATATCAGGATGGTCAAATCCGCATGTTAAAACCATTACATTTGTTAGGCCAAGTAATTCTCCATCTTTAAAGCTATCAATTACTTTTTTCCTATCAGGGCTTAATTCTTTATCACCTACTACATAGTTGCAATCAACACCTTTTTCTTTAAATGCTTCACATAGGTCAATAGCGTGTTGAACATCGCAACAGAAGGCTAAAAATTGCCTTCCTTGGCCGTATTCTATGTATTTGTTAGCAATCTGATAGTTTCGCTCAGGAGTATTTATTTTCTGAGTTAATTCCTTTTGATTAAATTCCCCAGCCATTGTATGAACATCATCCAGGTTAGCTGAAGTTTTTACTTTAATTGCGATAGGTTTTGTTAAATATCCATCTAATACAGCTTGTCTTAATGAGTACTCGAATACCGTTTCACCAAAAATATCATCAAGAGGCAAATTGTCCTGTCTATAAGGAGTTGCTGTTAGTCCAAGTCTAAGATCGTGTCTAAAATAGTCTAAAGGCATTCTTAGTGTACGACTACAGAAAAGATCCGCTTCATCACATACAATCACATTAAAATAATCATAAGGTATTCTTTCTAATCTGCGATACAATGTTTGCGCGGAAGCTAAAACTATTGGTTTGTCAATTATAAATGAATCAGCCTTTATCAAACCTATATTATTTACTATCAATCCAATAGGCTCATTCATATAAAAATCTTCATTTTTATAATCGTTAAGTAAGTCTATTAATCCACCATTTCGTTTTATAGTTTCTAGTAATAAATTGTATGGCATTAAATTTAATTCTGATAACAATGCTATTCCTCCTTGTTCACAAAGTTCTTCAGTGGTCACAATCCACAGTATTCTTCCTCTGTTTTGTATAGCCTTAACACAAGTGAAAGTTTTCCCTCCGGCTGTTGGTATAACAACTAATTGCTCTTTAACCCCTTTTTTAAGATTAAAGTCAATGGCATTTACAGCTTGTTCTTGATATGGGCGTAATTCTTTTTCCATTACTACTCGTTGTCAATAATAAATTTTACATTAAATAATTCAATTATACTTACTTTTTTATTTTCGATTCTTTGTAAAGTACCGTTGTAAGTTATGTTATTGAATTTAGCGTAATCCGAAATAGTTTTAAGATTTAAGTAGGAACCAACTTGCTCGATAATTTCTACCATTTCTAAATTGGTTAGTTCATTATTTTGAAGTCTTATTCCTAATGCTTTTTTTATTTTATCGGTTAACTCTTTGGACATAATGATTTTATTGGTTGGTTCATAATTTTGAACTCGCATGTACAGTAGTTAGTGGAAAGTTGTACGCTCAAAATCCATTCACACAAGCCCAACCATGCCACTAACACCAGCTTGTAAGAAATAAATTAAACCCTACCCGCCTGTGTATGCGTTAACCAGAATACTCGTCATTATGAATCCATCTTTCATTTCCTTCTGAATCTTCGTATTTATGTTTGTAACAAAACTCTGTGCTTTCGTGTCCACACTCTTCACAATATTCTCTACTATTTGTTTCCTCTCCGATTTTAAAAGGATTTATAGATGAACATTTATAGCCTTTAACACGCAAAGGTTTTTCTAATTTTATTCCATTTGATTTGCCTTTTAATTTTGCTCCCTCAGCTAACCAGTATTCACCTTCAAAACCTTCCGCCCAATTTGGAGCTTGTATTTTTTTCTTATCTCCGCCACCTCCTGAATTATAAAATCTAATATCTGTTTTGTAACCATTATTATCAAAAAAATCCCAATTTGTTAATCCATATTTATCTTCGGTAATAGCGGAATGAACTCTATTTTTATTGCCATATTCAATATAAATAACTTCGTGAATTTCTGTTCCTAACTGAATTGTTATTTTTTTTTTATTTTTCATAATATTGTAATTTTAGTTTCAATTGCCACCCTTCGTTTAATTTACTTCTACAAGCTGCGGTACGTTAGCACCAATACTACAATTCGTGCATCGGTGAAATGTCATTCTCCATATCCTTCCAACCTAACCCATTGTCAATCATAAATTTCAAACGGCTTATTTCTTCTTTCAGCATCTTGTTTTCAAACTCAAACCAATCATCTTGATAGAATTTGCAACCTGAATCATTTAAGACATCTACAATAGGCTGCAATGCTTCGTCATCATCGTCTTTTGTTAGCAATGATATTTTGCCGTTTGTAATTTCATAATACCCATCATAATCACCTGTATCTGCAATTTGATGAGAATGACCTTTCAATTCCCAACCCGTACTGGTGCTAACAGCACCTATACCCAATTGGGCAGTTTCTTGCTTATTCAAATTTTCGTGTTCCATTCTTATTTTATTTTAAGTTGATAATTGTGTGTTCCAAATTGCCCAACTGGGCATAGCTACAAAACGTTATAAGCCATTGGCGAAAAGCCAACGGTTCGCTTCGCCTTATAACACGGGCTAAAACGACAATTAATTAAATTTTTCTTTGCCATCGCACGAACATAATTTACAGCATTTAAACAGCAACTCAATTTTGTATTTTATTGTATAAGGGTATTCGTCTTTTGGTAAATCTTTAAATCCCCTATAAATACCTCCTTTGCCATGATTCCAGTATTCGTCTTTAGGGTATTCATTCCCTGTGCAACCAACGTAATGAGTTGCTGTTTCTTTCTTATGTTTATATAAACTACATTTCATCGCTCAAAAATTTAATTAACTGCGTTTAGCCCGAAAATGTTATGCGCAATACTACTGAACGTAACTAAATGATGATACTTTACCACATAGTTCGTTATCGAATATTACCAATACGCAAGGGAATGGAGCAGGGCTTTTACTTTCATTAAAATTTAATCTACCTTTCACAAATCGTATTTCCTTTGCGTATTTCATTACTAAATCGTGCCAATATTTAGTATCACTTCTCACAGGAATTAAGTAAACACATATTTTTGCATTACCTATTTTTAATTCCTCAATACCCTTTTTTATAAATGGTTCAATTCCGCTGTATGGTGGATTAATATAAATATTCCCATTCCATTCAGTTTCTAATCCATTAAATTCACTTTTGAAAGGGCAAGGGTCGTAATCAAATTTAAACTCTTCATTTAGCTTATTGTAAAACTTTATCGGAGTTGCGTAATTATCACTATCCCTTGTTCCTTGTATTTCTTTTGAAAATCTTATCATAATTATTTGCATTAAATACCCGTACTGCCCATAACAAGGGTTTTGCAAAAGCAGGGCATTAGTGGTTTATTGAACATTTGTACTACTATTAAACATTGTGCTAAATTGAAACTTTGGTACTCCGAAGCCCTGCCTTCGCAAAGCCCGAACCGTTATATTCAAGTTTTTAAAACTCCACCCGCCTTTGGTGCAAATAATGCCTTTTCTTCCTGCATTTCTAATATCATTATTTCAGTCATATTGGTTGTTCTAAAATGTTTTTCGTATTCTTCATTGGAAATAATTTTACAAGTCTTTTGAATTTTAGTACAAACTTTTGGCGGTTTCTGATTCTTATTTATTTCCATTGCCTTATGCTTACAAAATACTAATTTGTCATCAGCATTGTAAACTACTCCGTAAGTTGAATCAGAAACATTTGATACTACGCAAGTTTGCCCAGTCAAGTAGTTAAAATTATTTTCAAATAAGAACTTCCATAATGCTTCATCATCTAATGATATTGCATATTTTATATTTTTTAAGTCTATTTTCATAATGATATTTTTTGACTTCAACTCTGTTTTAAAAACCTAAAAACGTTAGTTCGGATAAATCAAATCAAATTTTCCACGAGTAGTAACAGAGTTAATTCTCATAAATTCACGAGTAATTCCGGACAAAGATTTTTCATTAACATTTTGAATAGAGAAGTTAAGAAAGTTATCTTGATTCGAAATTACAACTAATGCGAATCCAAAATTTTTCTCAGGATTTCTTCTAACTGCTGCCTGTAAATCTTTTATAATTGGCACAAAATTGTCGTTATAAATTTTCTTTAAATCTTCTGAAGGGTTATGTTCCATAATTTTTTAGATTATAAGTTAAAGGAGTAGCTGGTTTAACGTACCAGCCCCTGAGATTCAGGTAGAACAATTTTGTTTTCACAAAACAGGACAACGTTTATTGGAGCGACAAATGTAATTTTATTTGTTTTATAAAGCAAATAGATTACAAGTTATTTATCTACTTTTTCTAAAATAATTTCGAAATCGGCCAACATTTCTGCAGAGTGAACATGTTTTTCTTTAAACTCAATTAATAAATCATATAGGCCCAATTTTCGCACGATATATTTTTTAAGTTTCTTTATTGCAACAGCAAAGAAGGAATCATTTTTAAGAATATTTTTAACAGTATCATTGTTAAGAACAGTATCAACGCCTTTTTCATCTTTGAAAACAAATTGGATTTCATTACCTACCATTTTTGGTTTAAAATCCTTTTTTATTTCTTCCGGAACAGAATTTATATACTTGGTATCACTATAAGATAAATCTTTTGTGTTCCATTTTCCATAGCTATTGTTTATTTGCGATGCAGCGTAAGATAAATCGAA
>Ga0265327_10003386_pt1 | contig 15327 bp, 16 predicted proteins | sample 41621metaG_FD_202089 | JGI IMG/M metagenome (GOLD analysis project Ga0265327, IMG submission 202089) | Rhizosphere microbial communities from Carex aquatilis grown in University of Washington, Seatle, WA, United States - 4-16-21 metaG | ecosystem: Host-associated > Plants > Roots > Rhizosphere... | reverse complement strand
AGAATGGCGACGAAGTGGTGATTGAGTAGGCGAACGGTCTCGACCGGCGTCTTGGCCGGCACGTAGATGCCGTACCAGACAGTGGAATCGAAGCCGGGCAGGCCGCCCTCCGCCACGGTGGGCATCGTCGGCCACAGATCACTTCGCTTCGCGGTGGTGACCGCGACGGCCTTGACTTTGCCGGATTCGGCGAACTTCTTGGCGGTGGCCAGCGGATCCACAACGAACTGAACGTCGCCGGCCATCAGGGCCGTCAGGGCCGGGCCGGCACCTTTGTAAGGCACATGGGTCGCTTGGATGCCTGCAGCAAGCCGAAATTGCTCGCTGGCCAAGTGCACCGAGGTGCCCGATCCGGGCGTGCCGAAGTTCATGCGCTGTGGATTGGCCTTGGCATAGGCGATCAACTCGGCCACCGATTTGACCGGGAGTTGCGGGGCGACCAGCAGCGCAAAGGGGCCTTGCACGGCGGTGGTGACGGCCGCCAAGTCGCGCGTGACGTCGTAGGGAAGCTGCCGCTTGAGCGCGGGCTCGGTCGCGATGGCGCCGCTGTGCAGAAGGATGGTGGTCCCATCGGGATCGGCGCGCACGGTGGTCTCCGTGCCGATGGCACCCCCGGCGCCGGCGCGGTTCTCCACGATGACCGGGCGCCCCAGCTTGTCGCCGAGGGCCTGTGCCAGCTTGCGTCCGAGGATGTCGGACGTGCCACCCGCTGCGTAGGGCACGATGATGCGGATCTGCTTGTCGGTGGGCAGATTCTGAGCGGTCGCGCCAAGACCGGTGGCCAGCATGGCGGCGAAAACGAGCGAGCGTCGGAACATGTTCATGGTTTGTCTCTGTGGTTGAGCGTTGTTGGCTTCAGGGGGTCAAGGCGTCGATGAAGGCGGCGTTCAGCCCCATCTCGCTCAGCACCTCGCGGGTGTGCTGACCGATGGAAGGCGGTGGGGCAGGGGTGGGGCTGCCTGCGGGCAGGCCGGGCATGCGCACGGTGGGCAAGGTGCCCATCTCGTTGAGGTCGGTGGGCACGAACAACTCCCGGGCCAGCACCTGGGGGTCGCGTCGGTAGGCGTCGTAGCTGAGCACTTCCTGGTGGATCAGGTCGGCTTGACGCAGCGCGGGCAGCCAGTGCGCGGAGGGATGACGCGCGAAGCGCTCGGCCATCATCTGGCGCAGTTCGCCCTGGCGCTCGAAGCGGCCCTGAGGCGTCGAAAATCGGGGCTCCAGCAGTTGGCTTTCAAGGCCGAGGACCGTCATCAGATCGATGACGTGCTGCTCCTTCATCGCCGACATGGCGATGAAGCCATCGGCCGTCCTGTAGATGCCGATGCCCGCGAAGAGCTCGCCGCTGATTGCGCCTCCGGTCAGTTCGTGCTCGGCGTACTTGTAGCCTTGCACCGCGGTGATGCAGTGCGCCAGGGCCATGTCGATGTATTGGCCCTCGCCCGTGCGTCCACGCTGCAGCAGCGCAGCCACGACGGCGTTGCTGGTGTAAATTCCGGTGATGACGTCGACCAGCGAGAGTCGCACGCGCACTGGGGTGACCATGTCGCTGACGCCGAAGGAAAAGCCGCTGTAGGCCTGCACCGCCGCATCCGTCGCCGGACGGTCGGTGTAGGGACCGTCCTGGCCAAAACCCGACACCGAGACATAGACCAAGCGCGGGTTGATTCCGCGCACCGTGTCGTAGTCCAGCCCGAGCCGCTTCATCACACCCACCCGGTTGCTTTCCAGCATGACATCGGCTTGGGCAATCATCCTGAGCGCAGCTTCGCGTGCCGACGCGTCCTTGAGGTTGAGCATCAGCCCGCGCTTGCCCCGGTTGAAGGTGGCGTAGAGGACGCTCGACTTTCCTCGACGCGCACCCAGTACGCGCAACCAGTCACCCTCGGGTGGCTCGATCTTGAGCACCTCGGCGCCCATCTCGCCCATCAGGCAGGCCCCGTGGGGGCCCGCGATGCCCTGGCTGAAGTCCAGCACCCGGATGCCCTGGAGTGCATTGGAAAGCGTGTTCATTGCGTGTGTGTCTCCTGTGCCTGGTGGTTGCCCTTTGGGGCATTCAGATATGCAGTGCGCGTCCGTAGGCCGCGAGCACGGATTCATGCATCGCTTCCGAGATCGTGGGGTGAGGGAATACGGTCGCCATCAACTCGGCTTCGGTGCTCTCCAGTCCCATGGCGACGGCAAAGCCCTGGATCATCTCGGTGGCCTCGGAGCCCACGATGTGTGCACCGAGGAGTTCGCCGGTGCCGCTATCGAAGAGCGTCTTGACGAAGCCAGCCGCTTCACCCACCGCCACCGCCTTGCCATTGCCTTCCAGCGGGAAGCGCCCAACGCGCAGCGTGCGCCCCTGTGCCTTGGCGTCTTCCTCACTCATGCCGATGCCCGCCGTCTGCGGATGGCCGTAGGTGCAGGCCGGGATGGCCGGGTGCGGGGCCGGCCCGGTACGGTGCTGGCCGGCGATGCGTTCGGCCACCACCAGGCCTTGGTGCATGGCTTTGTGCGCCAGCATCGGGAGGCCGACGACGTCGCCGATGGCATGAATGCCAGGATGCTTGGTCTCGCCCCAATCGTTGACTTCGATCAAGCCGCGGTCCGCCTCGACGCGGGTGTTCCCGAGGCCAAGTGTTTCGGTGTTTCCGACCAGCCCGATAGCGACCAGCATGTGCTCGGCTTCGATGGCCTCGTCGCCGCTCGGGCCACGTACGGTGGCGCGCAGGCCCGAGGGTGTCTGCTCCGCACGCACCAGCGTGCTGCCGGTCCGGAACGCGACGCCGTCGCGCGTCATGGTTTTTTCCACGAAGGCGGAAACGTCGGCGTCGCTGCCCGGAAGCACGCGTGGCTGCGCTTCCAGCACGGTGACCCGCGTGCCGAGTGCCGCATAGAAGCTCGCGAACTCCAGGCCGATGGCGCCGGCCCCGACGATCAGCAATGAAGGCGGCAGACGCTGCGCCGAGAGGGCGTCGCGGTAGCTCCACACGTTCTTGCCATCGAAAGGCAGCTCGGGCAACGCGCGGGCTCGCGCCCCCGTGGCAATGATCGTGTGGCGTGCCTGAAGGGATTGCATGCTGCCATCCGCCATCGCCACCCGCACCTGTGCGCCCGACGCAAATTGCGCTTCTCCCGCGAAGACCTGCACCCTGGCTTTCTTGAGGAGAAGGGCGATGCCGCCGCTGAGCCGGTTTGCCACGCTGCGCGAGCGCGCGATCATGGCAGCCAGGTCGGTACGTGGCTCGCTCACCTGGATACCGTAGTCACCGGCTTGGCGCAGCATGCGCAGCAGGTCGGCGCCGTGCAGCAGGGCCTTGGTCGGAATGCATCCCCAGTTCAGGCAGATGCCGCCGAGGCGCTCGCGTTCGACCAGCGCCGTCTTCAGCCCCAGCTGCGAGGCGCGCAGTGCGGCGACGTAACCGCCGGGGCCGCCGCCGAGCACCAGCACATCGAAGTTGTTGGATGGCGTGCTCATCAAGCCACCAACAGTCCGAGGGGGCGAGCGAGGTGCTCGCGAATGCGCTTGAGGAACTCGGCCGCCGAGACACCATCGAGCACGCGGTGATCGGCCGAGAGTACGAGTGTGATCTCGCGCCGCAATGCGGGCGCGCCTGCCGCATCAGGCCGGAACAGGTCGCGCACGCTGCCCACGCCCAGGATCATGGCCTGGCCGGGATTGATGATGGAGCTCATCGCAGTGACGTCATGCATGCCGGCGTTGGAAACGGTGATGGCCCCACCGGCCATGTCGGCCGACCCAAGCCGCCCTGTGCGGGCTCGCTCGATCAACGCCTTGGCGCCGCGGGACACTTCAGACACGGGGAGGCGACCTGCGTCGCGCAACACGGCCACCATCAGGCCACGCTCGGTGTTCACCGCCATGCCCACATCGGCGGTAGGCAGGCCGAGGAAGCCGTCATCGGTCCACACGCGGTTGTACTGGGGCATGTCGACCAGCGCACGACCCACGGCGGCGACCAGAAAGTCGTTGAGCGTGAGGCGCACGCCGGACTGGGCTGCGTTGATCTCGCTGCGCAGGGATACCAGCGCGGAGACCTCCACCTCGGACGACAGGTAGAAGTGCGGGATCTGCTGCTTGGCGGCGACGAGTCGCTGCGCGATCTTGCTCTCGATGGCGGTTGGCTTGCGCAGGGACCCTTCGGGCGCGGCTGCCCTGGATGCGGCGGCGGCCGGCTCTGCGTCCATCGTCGGCACATCGGCGGCACGGATGCGGCCGCGTGGGCCGCTGCCGCGCAGGGTCCGGAGGTCGACGCCGCGCTGTTGCGCCAGTCGCCGTGCCAGCGGGGTCGCGATCACGCGCTCGCCGGTCGCGGCTTCAGGGGCATGCGCAGCGGTCGGTGCGGGACTTGAGTCAATCCGGGGCGCCGCGGAGGGCGCAGGCGGTGATGACGCGGGCGATTCATCGCCTGCGCGAGTGTCGTCCCACCAGCCGATCGGGGTTCCCACCGGAACGGTCTCGCCCGGCTGGGCGATGATTTCCAACAGCACCCCATCCGCGTCGGCCGGAACTTCCACGGCCGCTTTTTCCGACTCGATGATGAAGATGCTGTCGCCCGCCTTGAACGCGGCTCCCGGCACGAGCAGCCATTCCGTCATCACCCCCTCGGCCATGGTCAGGCCGAGCTTGGGCATCAGCAGTTCACGGCGCATCGCTCAGCGTCCCGTGAACTGGGGCTTGCGCTTTTCGAGGAATGCGCTGCACCCCTCGTGCGCGTCCTGGCTGTCGAGAACCAGGCCGATCATGGCCTGCTCGTGGCCGATGGCCGCGCTCAGGGGCATGTCCGCGCCGTCGCGCAGCGTGCGCTTGAGCAGCTTGAGCGTGATCGGCGACTTCTCCGCGATGCGGCGCGCCAGGGTCATGCACTCGTCCATCAGCGCGGCGCGCGGCACGGAGCGGTTGGCGAGGCCAATCCGCACCGCCTCCGCGGCAGTGATCTGGTCGCCAGTGAACATCAATTCCTTGGCTCGGCACAACGGCACCTGGCGAATGATTCGCTGGGTGCCGCCGGCCCCAGGGAAGAGCCCCAGCGTGATCTCGGGCAGGCCCAGCTTGGCCTCTTCGGCGACCAGGCGGATGTCCAGCGTGAGCAGCAATTCGGTGCCGCCGCCGAGCGCCCAGCCATTGATGGCGCCGATGGTCGGCTTGTCGCAGACCTCGAAGCGCCGGAACACGCGATGGATCACCTCCGCGAATTCCCGGTAGTGCGCCAGGCCCTGCCGGCTGTTGAGGTCGGCGATGTCGCCGCCGGCCACGAACGCCTTGTCGCCCGCGCCGGTCAGCACGATGACGCGCACCTGCGGGTCCTGCTCGAAGCCAGTCAGCGCGGCTTCGAGGGCCAGCAGCGTCTCGACGTTCAAGGCGTTGAGCGTCTTGGGCCGGTTGATGGTGATGACGCCCACCGCGTCTTGTACGTCGGCAAGGATCAGGTCGGTGGTGGTTTCGGACATGGCGTCTCCTGTTCGTTTCAAAGCGTCTGGCGGATGGCGCGCACGATCGACTCGAGATGGATCGCGTAGCCTTGTTCGAGTGAGGTGGCGAAGGGGGCCGGCATGAACGGGGCACCCACGCGCAGCACGGGGGCATCGAGCTCGTCGAAGCCGTCTTCCATCACCGTGGCGACGATCTCGGCGCCTACGCCGAAGTCGCGGACGGCCTCATGCACCACGACCATGCGATGGGTGCGCGACAGCGACTCGAGCACGGTCGCGCGGTCCCAGGGCTGGATCGAGCGCAGGTCGATCACCTCGACCTCGATCCCATCGCCGGCCAATTGCTGCGCCGCCTGCAGGCTGGTGGCCACCGTCGCTCCGTAGCTCACCACCGTGGCATGTCGGCCCGGGCGAACGATGCGTGCTTGGCCGATCGCCGCGGACTCTCCTGTGTCCACTGGGCCCTTGCGGGCATACAGGCCCTTGTGCTCCACGAAGATCACGGGGTCCGGGTCCTGGATGGATGCGCGCAGCAGCGAATACGCGTCCTGCGGCGTGCTGGGGCAGACCACCTTGAGGCCCGGGACGTGAGCCAACCAGGCTTCGAGGCACTGCGAGTGTTGCGGGCCGGCGCTCAGGCCACCGCCGTGCGGCGTGCGTAGCACCATGGGCACGCTGCCCTGGCCGCCGAACATGAAGCGTGCCTTGGCAGCCTGGTTCACCAGCGCGTCCATCGACAAGGTGATGAAGTCCATGAACATGATCTCCACGACCGGCTTCAAGCCCGTGAGCGCAGCGCCGACCGCGGCTGACACGATGGAGGCTTCGGAGATCGGCGTGTCCCGTACGCGCTCGGCCCCGAAGGCCTCCTGCAGGCCACGCGTGGCTTTGAAGGAACCACCGGCCGCGCCGATGTCCTCGCCCCAGAGGACCACGCTGTCGTCGGCTTGCATGGCGTCGCGCAGGGCCTCGCTGACTGCCTGGGCATAGCGCATCTCGCTCGGTTGCTTTGGCGTCGCGCTCATCGGCTGTGCTCCGGGGTGTAGACATCGGCCAGGGCCGGTTCGAAGGCGGGGAGGGCGTCCGCGCGGGCCGCGGCCACCGCAGCCTCGACGCGCGCGTCGACTTCGGCGCCTGCAGCTTGCAACCGGGCTTCAGGGCAGCCCAGCTTGAGAAGGGTTGCCCGTGCGCGTTGCACGGGGTCCGCTTCGGCGGCCAGGCCCATTTCGGCGGCATCGCGGTACTTCTGCGGATCACCCTCGTAGTGGCCGCGAACACGCTGCGTGATGCATTCCAGCAGCTGCGGCGCGCTGCCGCTGCGCGCCGCCTCGGCAGCGCGCCGGGAGGCGTCGCTCACGGCAAGCACGTCGTTGCCATCGACCTTCTGGTATGCAATCCCGAAAGCGCCGGACAGGGCCTCCAGCTGCGCGGCAAACTGGCGCGAGGTCGGCGAGAACTCGCTCCAGCCGTTGTTCTCGCACACCAGCAGCAGCGGGCATTTCCAGAGGGCGGCCATGTTCAATGTCTCGTGCAGCACGCCCTCGGCCATGGCGCCGTCACCGAAGAAGGCGGCGGCCACCCCTTGGGTACGGCGTACCGTGTGGGCGATGGCGCTGCCCAGCGCGATGGGAATGCCGGCGCCGACGATGCCGTTCGCCCCGAGGATGCCCAGGCTCAGGTCGGCCACATGCATGGAGCCGCCGCGCCCCTGGCACAGGCCGCCGGCGCGGCCCATGATCTCTTTGAAGAAGCCGTCGAGGTCCATGCCGCGTGCCAGGACGTGGCCGTGCCCGCGGTGGTTCGTGGCCAGGGTGTCCTGCGGCTTCAACGCGGACGCGACGCCTGTCGAGATACCCTCCTGGCCGACGCTCAAGTGGATGAAGCCCGGCACTTCGCTGTCGGCGAACAGGCGGACCAGGGCCAGCTCGGCCTGGCGCACCAGCGTCATGGTCTGCCACAGCGCCAGCAGGCGCTCCTGCTGCGCCGCAGGGGGCGGCGCATCTTTTCGGGTGCTCATGGTGTGGCTCCGTTGGTGAAGGGGGTGGCAAGCCGCAGGGAGCCGACCAGTCGGTCGCTGTTGTCTCTGTCGTCGCGGACCCAGACGTCATAGGTTCGAGGCTCGTCCACCCGCAGGCTTCCGCCCGCCACCAGCGTCTCGCCCAGCCGCACCGGCTTGACGAAGCGGACGTCCAGGTCGGCATCGGCAAAGGCCGCTGCTCCCAGGCTTTGTTCGAGCGATTGCCAGATCAGCCCGATGGACATGGTTCCGTGGGCGATGACCTCGCCCATGGGCGTCCTGGCGGCGAACGCCGGATCCAGATGGATGGGATTGAAGTCTTGTGTCAGGTCTGCATACGACGAGATGAGCGGCGGCTCGACCGTCAGGCGTGCGGGCGCGAGCGTCCCGGGTAGTTGGTTCATGGTGTTCTCAGTGGGCCCAGACAAGGCGCATCACGGCCGTATAGAGCACGCGCCCGTCCTCGCCAGTGCCCTGGACCTGGAGGTCGACGTACAGCCGCTCGCGCTTGATCTGCTTGTCGATGCAGCGGACCTCGGAGCGAATGGCTTCGCCCGTATGAGGCACGCCGTGCATCTGAAAGCGCTGGCGTGCCTGGATGTTGCCGGGGGGGCGCGGGCTCACCACTTTCAGGTAGGCGCGCATGGCGAGCACCACCGCGAGGCTCGCGCCCTCGGCCATTCCCCCGGCAGCCGTGCGACCGAAAATACGCTGCCAAGATGTCGCCAATGCGGGCGCGTAGGCTTCGACATGGGCGCCCAGCTCGCGGCCGGGCTCGAAATCGGCGAAGGTGATGGCCTGCGCTTTCATTCGACGACCTCGGCTTGCGGCAGGGTGACACCGTCGACGGCGCGGTAGCCGATACGCACGGGCTGGCCGATCGACAAGGCCTTGCAGGCGCCGTCCTTCACGTTGACCATGAGGCGAAAGCCCTCTTCCATGTCGACGATGGCAATCACGTACGGGACCTCCTCCTTGAAGGCCGGCGTCGGGGCGCGGTGCACGACGGTGAAGCTCAGGATGCGGCCCAAGCCGCGTGAGGTATGCCATTGCAATGGGTCATGCTGGCAGGCCGCGCAGAGCGCGCGTGGAATCAATTGCGTCTGACCGCAGTGGGCGCATCGTTGGTAGCGCAGCTCGTTGACCGCACAGCCGTCCCAGAACGGTCGCGAATCGGCAGCGGGGTCAGGCAGAGGACGGTGCATCTCAGTTCACTCCCAGAACCAACGAACAGTGGGCGGATAGGATCCCGCCATCGCCATGGACGAATGCGAGCCGGGCATCCTTCACCTGTCGTGCCTCGGCGCGGCCGCGCAGCTGGTGGACAGCTTCCACGGCATGGAACATCCCGCCGGCCGCGCCGGAGTGGCCATAGGACATCAGTCCACCATGGGTGTTGCAAGGCAAGCGCCCGCCGAGGCCCAGTTCGCCCAGTGCTGCGGCCGCGCCGGCTTCGCCGCGCTGGAAGAAGCCGATCGATTCAAGCTCGACCGCCAGCGTGATCGTGAAGGAGTCGTAGATCTCGGCGACGTCGATGTCGGTCGCCTTGACACCGGCGCGCTCAAAGGCGGCGCGCGACGACGCCTTGCAACCGAAGTCGGTCAGGCTCGGCGCGGCGACGATGTGCTCGTGCGTGTGGCCCTGGCCCGCGCCGAGGATCTCCACGGGCTTGCCACGCGTGTCGGCCGCAGCGGCGCGCGAGCTGATGACCAGTGCAGCCCCGCCGTCGGAGATCAGGCAGCAGTCCAGCATGTGCAGCGGCGAGGCGATGATCCTGGAAGCCAGCACCTGATCGACCGTGATGGGGTCTCGCTTGTGGGCCTTGGGGTGACGGCCGGCGTGGCGGCGGTGCTCGACCGCGATGGCGGCGAGTTGCTCCGACGACACGCCGTATTCGTGCATGTAGCGCTGCGCGACCAGGGCGTAGGAGGCCGGCACGCTGATGCCAAAAGGTCGCTCGAATTCGGGATGGCCCACTTCAGACAGCGCAGCAACAGCGCCATCGCGCGACATGCCGGTGAGACGGTTGTCGCCGGTGACCACGAGCACATGCCTGCACTGGCCGCTCGCCACGAGGGCCGCGGCCTGCATCACCATAGTGGCCGCGCTGGCACCGCCTGCCTGGACGGCGGCGCAGAAGCCGGGATGAATGCCCAGGTACTCGCAGAATACGGACCCCAGCATCAGGTGCGGCTGGGTGAAGGAGTAGGCGCAGAGCACGCCATCGATGTCGGAAAGCTGGAGGCCCGCGTCGTCCACCGCCCCCATGGCGGCCTGTGCGTGCAGGCCCATGCAACTGCTGCCGGGCAGTTCGCCCACGGCGGTGTCGAAGGCGCCGCTGATGAAGGCGTTCATCGTCACGGCTTGAAACCCAGGCTGCGCGCAATGATGTTGCGCTGCACTTCGCTGGTGCCTTCACCGATCACATAGACGAAGGCGTCGCGGTGGATGCGACCCACCGGGTATTCGCGCATGATCCCGGCACCGCCGTGGATGCGGATGGCCTGCTCGCTCACGGCCAGGGCGGTCTCGCTGGCAATGAGCTTGACGCGGGCGGCCGTGGGGGCGTCCAGCGTGCCTTCGTCCACACGCCAGGCGCCGTAGTAGACCATCCACTTCGCAGCCTCGATCTGCGCCGACATGTCGGCCAGCTTGTGAGCGATGGCCTGATAGTCCCCGATACGCTTGTTGGCAACGATGCGGTCGCTGGCGTAGGCTTGGGCTGCATCGAAGGCGGCGCGCGCCATGCCGAGCGCGTTGGCGGCGACGCCCACGCGGTTCTCGCTCAGGCATTCCATGATGACGGGGTATGTGCCTTCGACTTCGCCGAGCAGGCAGTTGTCTGGCACGAAGGCGTCCTCGATGTGGATCAGGCCCGTTTCGGACGCGCGGATGCCTTCCTTGCGCAGCTTGTGAATGTCGAAGCCCTTGTGGGGCAGGTCCACGATGAACAGGCTGATCGCCTCGGGTGTCAGTTCCGGGCGCGTGCGCGCCGCCACCAGCAGGAAGTCGGCAAAAGGGGCGTTGGTGATGTAGAGCTTGCTGCCGTTGAGCTTCCACCCGCCGTCGACCTTCTCGGCCCGCGTCCTGAGTGCCCGCACGTTCGAGCCGCCATCGGGTTCGCTCAAGCCGAAGCCCGAGATCTTCTTGCCCGTCAGCGCGGGCTTGAAGTAGTTCTCCTTCTGGTGCTCGGTGCCGATCTTCCAGATGGGCCAGATGCCGAGGTGGGTGTGGGCCGACCAACTGGTCGCGAAGGCCTGGCTCATATAACTCAGCTCTTCGCGCACGATGCAGTCGGACACCTTGTCCATGCCGCTGCCGCCATCGGTGTCGGGGTAGCGAACCCCGAGCAGGCCGAGCTCGCCCCAACGCTTGAAAACCTGCTTGGGGAACAGCTCGTTTTCCTCAGCCGCCTCGACAAGCGAGGTCATTTCCTCACGACACAGCCGACGAATGGTCTCTCGTACCGACTCGTGCTCGGCGGAGAACTGAAAGGAAAGCGACATGGAATGATCCTGGCTGATATTCGCGTGGAAGAATAATATTCCACCAAAAGAATGATAGAGGTGACGGATCGACGCGTCAAGAGAAACTGTCGCCAAGTGGAAGTGGTGGCACCAGCACCGCTGCCTTGCGCAGTGTTTGCGGCTGCCGGCGCCATGCGGGCATGGTTCCATCCGACGCATGGAGGATGGCCGGGATAAAGAGAGGGTGAGGCCAAGTCATCCCGCTCGACGACACCGAGCCCCAGGACATTCGGGGGCTGGTCGAGGGCCTCAAGATCCTGCGCGGCATCTACGCGCAGCCGGCTTTCCGTGACCTGGTGAACGGCGTCGAGCATCGGCCGGGCAATTCGCTTCGCAGCGACGAGGACCTCGCGCAGTTCGCGCGCGCCAAGGGCGGCGCCGTGTTCCATCCGGTCGGCACCTGCCGCATGCGCGGCGACAGGCGTTCGGTCGTCGATGCACGCCTGCGCGTGATCGACGCCTCGGTGATGCCGACGATGACGTCGGCCAACACCAATGCGGCGGCCCTCCTCATCGGCGAGAAGGCCGCGGACCTGGTATTGCGCGGCACTTGACGGGAGCCAGCGTCAAGGCCGCGCGGCCGTGCAAGTATTCAGCGTGGCGCCGAGATACCCATCAGGACGTAGTCCAGGCCTTCGTTGACGACCGGTCGGGTGGAGTCCTTCGTCGAACTGACCAGGACGTACACGTACTTGGTGGTGCCCTTGAACGTGTACTTGAATGCCTTGGCGCGCAGCACGGCCGTTCCGTTGGATTTCTGTTGTTCGAGTCCCGCCGCCGCGAAGGCTTGCGCAATGCCTGCGGTAGGTGGATCACTGGTTTCGCCGGTGGCCTGGAACACGAACGATCCGTCCGACAGGAATTGGGAGATGCCGGTGCGAACGCAGTTCTCGTACTCGTCGAAGATCTCGCCCTGCAGTTCGGCCGGATCGGAGACTGGAACCAGATCTTCCGCGACATAGACGTACTGGCTGCGCGCAGCGCCGGCGCTCGAGACGCAAAGCTCGCCGACCCGGTTCCCGTCGAGGCTCACGACACCATTCATCCCCGCCACGCTGGTGAGATTGCCGTCGGGGTCGTAGCTGGCGTCGATTCCGACGGTTCCCCGGTTGGGGTCGGGGATGGACATCGTGTAGGAGTCCGTCAATGTCTTGGCGGCGCCGACGCGCATGGTCGTGAGGTTCGGCGTCGTGAAGGCGGTTGCCGCATAGGCTTCCTTCGTCAATGCCTGGCCGGCCGCCGCTCGGGCTGCCGCTTCCGTCTGGCTGAGCCCCGCGGCCGTCAGGGCGGCACGGTAGCTCTCGAGGAGGTCGTCGCCGGCATCGCCCTTCCTGGCGCTGAACGGCGAGGTGAGGGGATCAAATCCCTCGGGCAGGGCCAGCCTGCCGGGAAGCGTGGCCAGCGTCGCCTTGAACTTGGCCAGCGCATCGGCCAATGCGGTCGACGTGATCAGGCTCGTCAAGGTCCCGCTGGTCGAACTGGCGAACCATGTGGCGGGGTCCTGCCCGCTGAGAGCGCCCACGATCAGATCGGTGAGCGGGGTGATGTTCGTCGTGCCCTGCGCAGCCACCACGGAATGCAGCACGATCACGCTGGGGGCCGCTGAAAAGCCGAGCATCGAGGCATAGTTGGTGTTGTTCTGCGTGCCCGTGACCCGCGCCACGCAGGGGTAGTCGGTGCTCTTGAGCGATGCCGTCCAGACACCATCGGCGTCGGTGGTCGCGGCTGCCGTTGCGCCCGAAGCGCACTTCAGCTCCACGCTCCCGCCGTTGATCGGAGCGCCGACGGCGGCGACGCCCGTGACCGTCGTACTGCTGCTGGCGGGGGGGCTGGCCGGAGCGGCGGGCGAGGTGCCCGCGGTCGGGATGAAGCCGTAGCCGCCACCGCATGCCGTCATGGCGGCCACCATCAGCGCGCTCAGCGCCCACTGAGCGCCCGAGCGCCTGTTCCGAGTGTTCTTCAATTTCTGTCCTTCGATCATGTGGAGGAGGTCGTCGTGCGCCATGGCGACGGGCAGCCTCGGACGGGCGACGGCCGCGTCCATCGATTCATATCGGCACCGGGCAGAAAGTCTGAAGGGTTCGTTGTCGCTTCAAAGCCGATCGAAGGAAGCGAGCGGGCAGATCATCGGGCGCGACACAGACCCCGCCGCACCAGGTGATCTCGCCACGTGGCGAGGCGGCCGATCTCGCCTGAGGGAATGGCCTCGATCAGGTCATGCAGCACCTGCGCATAGCTGGAGAGCGGGAGACGGATTGCCAGGCGCACCCGCGGGGCGTCGCTCTCATGGGAGGCGCGCTCGTTGAGCAGTGGCTCGCAGCGCACCACACCGGCGTCCGCGCAGCGCGCAACGAGTTGACGAACTCGTCGTGCATCGCTGCACGCGACGGTGACGTCGAGCACATGAAACGGAGTCGAGTTTGCTGTTCGCAATTGACCATGGTGCTCTCGGTATGCGGCATAGGCCACGTGGATTCCTTGCTGTTGAAGTGAAGAAATTATCTGGAGGCGCACATAAAAAAAGGAACGAGAGTGCACCCGTTGGTGAAAAGAAAGCGTATTGATCGCCTTTCACCTTCCTCGATCGGCGACGTCCAAGCTTGCCTTGGAGGGCTCGTTCTGTCGCGTGTACACATTGATGTAAAGGCCCGCGATCTTTACGCGACTTTTGCATCCGGCTCGGTACGCTTTCCGCTTCAGCTTCGCTTCTTATCTCCTCATGAAAATCGATGTCCCAAAGGCACGCGGAATCGCCTCTCTCAGCCAGAAGCATCCGCCCCATCACCACACTGACCAGGCTGCCGATCCCCAAAGCGGCTCCGAGCGAAGTCTCCGAGAGAGCGATGCCGAATCGAGCCTGTGGTCCCGGTTCGCGGGATGGATATACGCGGGTCGGCATCCGCAGGACATGACGCTCGAATGGACCTGTTGCGGAACGCCCATGCTCGATCCCGACGAGGCGTATCTCGGCCGCGTCGAATCGTTCGAGTTGTCTATCAACTCGTGCGCGCACTGTGGAATGCTCTGGCTGGTTTTTCGGTCGGTGGCGACGACGGTGACGTGGACTGAACCGCTGCCCCGTAAGGATGACCTGCCCCCTTCCGGCCGTACCAGCGTAATGGCAGTGAAGTCCGTCAACTTGGAGAATGACGGACATGAGAAAGAGCAGATACACCGAGGAGCAGATCATCGGTTTCATCAAGCAAGCCGAGTCCGGCTTGCCGATCAAAGATCTGTGCCGCAAGGGCGGCTTCAGCGATGCGACCTTCTACAAATGGCGCGCCAAATACGGCGGGATGGACGTGCCCGATGCCAGGCGCCTGCGTGAGCTCGAGGCCGAGAACAACAAACTCAAGAAGCTGCTGGCCGAAGCGCACCTGGACATCCACGCGCTGAACACGGCCTTCGGGGTAAAGCGATAGCCCCGCAAGCCAAGCGCGCGGCCGTCGCCATCATGATCGGGGAATGCGATCTGAGCGAGCGACGTGCCTGCAGGCTTGTGGGGCTCTCCCGCGACAGCTATCGCAATCCACCCGAGGCCGATGCCATGACGCAAGAGCTCAGCAGCAAGATCGTCGAGATCGCGCATGCACGTCGGCGCTTCGGCTATCGGCGCATCCACGACATGCTGCGCCCGCACTTCCCGGGCGTGAACCACAAGCGCGTCTACCGCCTGTACAGCGCGGCCAACCTGGCGGTGCGCAAGCGCAAGAAGGTCAAACGCCCCGCGAACGAACGCGTGCCGCTGCAACTGGCCACGACGGTCAATGAGGTGTGGAGCATGGACTTCGTCAGCGACAGCCTGAGCACGGGACGGCGCATCAAGTGCTTGACCGTGGCCGATGACTTCAGCCACGAGTGCGTGAGCATCTCGGTGGACTGGGGCATCTCGGGGAAATACGTTACGCGACTGCTGGATCAAGCGGCCGTGTTCAGAGGCTACCCGCTGGCTGTGCGCACCGACAACGGCCCGGAGTTCACCAGTCGCGCCTTCATGGGCTGGGCGCAGGCCCACGGCATCCGTCACATCTTGATCGAGCCGGGACGGCCCATGCAGAACGGCTACATCGAGAGCTTCAACGGCAAGTTCAGGGACGAGTGCCTGAACGAACAGTGGTTCGAGACGCTGCAGCAAGCCCGATCGGCCATCACGCTCTGGCGCCAGGACTACAACGAGATCAGGCCGCACAGCAGTTGCCAGCGAATGCCTCCGTCGAAGTTCGCCCAGCTGCATCGCCAGCGCGCTGGCGATGCAGCTCGATCCAGCTCAACAACCACCGAGATCAATTAATCTTGCAACCCCGGACTTCCTCGTTATGAATGGCACGGCAGGAGGGGGCAGGTCAA
>Ga0265327_10003385_pt1 | contig 15330 bp, 33 predicted proteins | sample 41621metaG_FD_202089 | JGI IMG/M metagenome (GOLD analysis project Ga0265327, IMG submission 202089) | Rhizosphere microbial communities from Carex aquatilis grown in University of Washington, Seatle, WA, United States - 4-16-21 metaG | ecosystem: Host-associated > Plants > Roots > Rhizosphere... | reverse complement strand
CGCGCAAACAATGTCTCCGTTCCGCTTAGCTGTATACAACTCAGCACATAAGCTCCTGGGGTACTGGTTCTTACGTGAATCAGAGCCCGGTAGCTATGCCCTTACTACGAGGGATCCACTACATCGGAACTTCATCCTGAAGACCGCTGAGACCCCTGAAGATCTCGTAAAGATGTTCTTCAAGAGCTACACCGGCTACCTCGGCCGATTGGTGGCTCAAGTCGAAAAGGATATTGCACAACTCCCCGCTCAAGAGTATGATAAGCCAGGATTTAGGAAGGGCTGGTTAGTTAAGTCCAGAAGAGACCTCGTCTCCAGAAGGGCTGAGCTGATCTGTTCGAGCCGGCAGAAGTACGCGGAAGCCGTGACGGTGCTTCGCAGCAGAAACTGGCCTCCTGTAGCGCCGCTGAAACTACCTTGGGATCGAGTCGATGTCAGTAGAGCAACCTTTATCACCGGAATTAGAGCTGGCAGTCCTGGAGCTGTACAACCAGGACATGTCGATGAATGCCGTAACCAAAGCCATGGGGCTGCGGTATCCAGTGGTCCGCAGCATCCTGTTGGAGCACAACGTCCCAATCCGGGGCAAAGCAGTCATGAGCCCCAAGGGGTCCAGACACCCCTCTTCGAAGTTATCCGAGGACCAGCGAAACCAGTTACTACTGGATCTCCAACTGGGACAGACAAGCCACAACGAACTGGCTAAGCACTATGGAATCAGCCGTGAACGAGTTCGACAAATTGCGAAAGAGCACAGTTGTCCATCGGGACGAGATATCGCTGAGTACCGTAGGGAACAACGAGAAGATGCTCGGCAGACCCGTGTCATGGAACGGAAGATACTGGCACGCCGGCGATATGAACACCGCTACTTGGTGTGGCGCGATCTCTGGGCAGATGGGAAGAGCATTGCCGATATCGCTGCGATTATGGGTACTACGGTCGGTACCGTTGGGGTCCGCATAGCTGAGATCCGGAAGAAGTTCCCCGACTGGTTCCCTTATAGACTACCTCGACTAAACAGGGAAGATAAGAGCCAACAGCCCGGCCAGGGCTGTAACCGCTTTTCTTTTAGGTATGACTCATGAGTAAAACCGACGGACTCATTTGGCCCACTGGCGATAATGGCTGGAAGAAGATCCCTACTGGGCCGGGCTACGTCTCAGCAGTAGGCGCTAGTGCCTCTCCTGTGGCTCTACGCTGCGTAAAAGGCGCTGGAGCAGTAGCGGGAGCCCCGGGACCGATCGTCGATTTTACGCAACCCGATCAGCTGGAAACCGCTAACCCCCCAAGAGACGGCAAACCAGTGGTCCTGTGGGCCGGGGTACACCCTACTGACTTGAGAACAGCTCTCGTGGTGTGGTCATCCCCAGTGGTCATCTTGGACAGGACTAAGATCAACCAGAGTGGGAACATCTCAGTCAACGGCAGGGTAATGTCGATTCAGCTCCAGACCGGGGTTGATATCGATGGCGGCTCCCCTGAAAACATCACCATTCATAGTGGTGCCGTAGGCAGTTATGGAACAGTCACCGATTCTGGGGCGCAACCAGCTGGGATAGTAGCCGCTGATACCGCTAACGACACCACCGACGACGCCACAGACAAGAAGTCAGCAACAGACGGCCAACAGATCCCGGCGTTCTTCGTTAACGATGATACCACCCTTAATGTCATCTGTGTCTACCAGTTCGAGATGCTACCCGCTATGCACTGCGGTGGTTCCCGGGCACACAAAGCATGGGGCGTCAGTTGGTGCCTCTGGGGCAGCACTACGCCAATGGATCTGTTCCCCTTCGGGACATTCCGTGATGTCGATGTAACCAACTTGGTACCGGGGACTATTAAGCACTACGCCGGGGCCGTAACTGGCTTTGCCGACCGTAGCACTGTAATCCCCGTTAGCGTCGTAGGCACAGCTGGGGCAGCAGTGACGGTGCAAGCCTGCTTGGAAAGCGGTACTGCACTACAAGATGGGGAGTTCGTAGGCTTCGACGACTATGAATGTGATACCCTCTGTGGTCACAGCTCAGTAACGAAAGTCACTCGTGACGAAGCCATCCCCTTCGTTGATGAGGATATCATTAAGCCGGCTCTGCGGACATTACCACTGAAGTTCTTTACTACAGCGGCTGCTTTCACTACGGCTACTGTCCCTATTATAACAACGTCAACGTTCCAACCATTTACCCCAACTATACTTGCGCACTCCTCGGTGCCGCTGTTCACGTCGTCTATGTTGGCTACGTTACTAACGTGGAACAATCCCCCGCCTATTCCACAGGGGACAACGACTGTACTGTCCAACGTCTGTAGCGGTAACACCCCCATCACGGTGTTCGGCTCTTCGTTGACCCCGATCCATACAACGGTCTTATCAACTGTTGACCTAGTCGTCTGTCTGCCCGGTGGTGGCTCAACTACGCTGCATCTCCTAGCACTTGGTAGTGCTGGGTCAGTTACTGTTATCACTTCGATTGAGACCGAGTTAGCATCTTCGCCTAACAACTTAGACGATATAACGTACTTCACACCAACAACTACTGGCTTTACGCTTCAATCAGTTATTGAGACGCTCCCCAGTGGGCTGACACAGTTAGATGTCGTCCTTAAGAGTGGCGCCACTACCTTGGTTCTGGGCACCCCCATTGGGCCAGCACTACCGTTTAGTGTCGGAACAGGAAGTACTACAACAGCCTTCGTACCTGACCCCAGTGGTACTCTTCACTTGGCAGCCATTGTAGACACGTCATCGCCTACAGATGACATGATCCAGGTCCTAACGGTTACCAACGCCGGGAAGCTCAAGAAGACTAATACAACTGTCACAGCCCCTGGTACCTGTGATAAGTCAGCTACTACGGTTGTTACCACAGACGGTGGCCTATACGAGGCAGCTACTGAGATAGTTATGCTGAAGCCCATTATAGTCCAGAAAGATCCAGGAAATGAGCAGGCCTGTCCGTGCTTCACCACAACTGATGGCACCCCAGAAGCTAAACCCGGTGATACCACAGATGGGTTCAGCAGTAGTTCAGATAGCTATAACCCCTGCACCATCAAGGTACGGCGTCTACAACATAAGCGCTGCCTAACGAGTTCCTGATGGGTTACTATACGCTGCCTTATGATGCCGATGGTAACTGCTGCCCCACTTGCCCAGTAGTACAGAGCTGCGACGAGTGTACGACAGTAGGTATCTGTGATGCCGGTAGCCCATGCCTGGGATCACAGAATTCAGTAACTGTCAATATAACTGGTATAGGAACCATCGTAGTCCCCTTCTTCTCCGGTGCCGGACACCCCTGGGAATGGAAGACTACACTATCCGATGGGACACAGATCCTATTGGATATCTTTTGCTTTACCGCACCCAACATTCTCGTGAATTTCTTTATCGAATGCTTTACTCCGAGTACCAAAGTAACTGAGTGGCAGCAAGTCATCCCGGCTAGTACGCTGACCTGTAACGCTGGTACCGGTAAGTTCACAGGTACTATTTCTTTGAACCCATCAATGCTGTCAACAAACGCCTGTAACCCCAATGTTTGCTTCTGCACCGGTACAGTTCCACTGGCTAACGTCACATCACTGACTTTCTAATTATGATTACATTCTCCGATGCTTTATCATCAATGGTAAAGCTGTTCAACCTCAGATATCCCGGTAACGGCGATGCACTGAGGATAATATCACATAAGTTCTATAGTAGTATAGCTTTACATCATGCTTGGCCACAAATGGCTCATGATAGTGACTATGAGCTACCACTTGGGCTCAACAACTCTGTTCTACTCTACAAAGACGGCAGTGTCGCCTACAATACTAATAGGGAATGGCCTGACATGCCCCCAGAGATAGCGGCACAGCTGGGCGCCAGTGCTCAGCTCGACAGAGGCTGTCTTGACATCTTGAGTGCTGCCGGTATATCTGTGCCTGAGCCAATCGTGGACCCCAAGCCATCCCCAACAGCGGTTCAAAAGATATTCAACTTAGCCGATGCTATGGTCTCTTGGGCCGCATCAGGGTTTAAAATCGCTCCTGAAGACTCCTACAAGGCTAGAAAGGCAATCTGCTTGGCCTGTGACCAGTGGAACGGAGAGGGCTATTTCGGTGCTGGTGCCTGTAAGCAGTGCGGCTGTAGCGGGGCTAAGCTGTACCTAGCGTCCTCAACGTGCCCCTTAAAGAAATGGTAATGAACATCACTGCCTCAGCTATATTGTCGTTCTTCCGTCCAGTAGACGGTAATAAGCCCAGCCTCATCGAGAGTGCTCTGTGGATGTACTTCAACTCCGAGTTCCCTGAGGCCCAGGGTGACTTGTATAGCTACATCGAGAACGCCCAGTGCTCATGTAAGGCCAAGCTCATCAGACTACTGAATCTTCATCCAGATAAGGCAGCCATCTGTATCGACATCATCTATAAGGACAGTGGCAAAGAGAAGCCCAAGTTCGTCGTTAGCCAAGATGTGGCCGTAGACAACACTGAGCTAGTATCCGTAGCTGGGACAGTGCTAGTCATTCCTGCTGATGTTGACAGCTACCGAAACTGTGTTATGAGATTACACAGCGAGAGAAAAGTGTATCAAGGTATCTTCATCAAAGACTTACCGGATAAGAAATGGCAACTGTTCTTTTATTGAGATTGTATGAGTGACTCGTTAATGACACCGTATCCTGGATCACCTTTAAGCTTGGGGCTTGATGGTATGGTTGATACCCCAACTCCAGAGATGCAGCGCAGCGTTGAGGAAGGCATCGAACGCCACCTCAGGGCCAGAAGACTCCCCGACCACTGGACCGTTACTAACCAACAGGATTATGTGCCCAACGGACCACCGATGAGTAAAGCTGCTATCGCTGAGATCCTAGACATAGCTAAGAAGCGCCAGGCCCTCTGTGGTGATCCACCAACATGCAGTTGTGGCAGTAAACAGGTACAGCTCATCTCGTGGATTACTACGGTTAGATGGCGCTGCCGTGACTGCCGAACCGAGATAGTAAAGGAAACCGATGCGTTGTAAGAGTTACAGGAAGTGGGGAGAGGCTCTGGATAGAAATCTTAAGATAGAATCGTTAAGTCAGCTTCAGGCTATTTTAGATAAGTCTCTAGCTGTACAGGAGTCCAAACGCGCGATTAAGCAGTACATCATAGACTATGAAAAGAATACTCTTACCGAAGTAAAGGAACCCAATGGATCCACCTAATGGCATACCGCCGAGACCGAAGCATATCCACTTCCCCGGAGAAACGATGTTTGACCCCAAATCTAAAGAAGCCCTAATCAAGAACCTCGTAGACACATGGGGTGTAGAGGGCTTCCGCCAGGCTGCTGAGTTAGTAGCCCAATACGAAGGTGAACCCACTATGCCTAGACCCGCTGAAACCGCTATGGGCCAAGTCCCGTGCCCCAAGGGTAAGGATATACCAGATCTACTCCAGATACGCCAACGTCTCGTTATGCTGGCCCAGCGTTGGCTATCGCTGCATTGCCACATGGACCACATTAGTAACGACTTATCAGTCCTTATTCATGGTCAAGGCACGCTGTGGAAAGACATGAAGTGTGATGAAGCTATGAAAGGCGTAGATTACGACAGTATGGGTTTATGGGCACTACTAGAGTTCCTAGACGCCCAAGCCGATAGTGATCAGTGTTCATTGCTCAGTATCCTTAGTCGGTTAGACAATGAAGCTACACGAGCCGTCAATGCTTGATTACGGCCCCCATACCGCTAACGAGCATACCGATGCCGTTACAGCTAAGCATTACCACCAGATGCTGTATCTCCAGAGTGCCCGTCCCAATTTGACTAATCCGTACTTAGTCACTGAGACAGCTGAAAAGATCTTGTTGGACATCGTTCATGTAGAGAAGCATGAGCCCCTCCTTACTGAGACCCAAGAGGAGTGGATCACCCGTACCGCTAAGACAGCTATGGACCTAGCTAAAGCGCTCCATGCTGAGTTCAAGAGATACGAAGACCAGATAACCCAAGAAGAGATGACAAAGGCTATTGAGGATGTACAGAAGAATGAGAAGCACCACCGGTACATGGCTACTCTACTGAACCCCAATGGGCCAGCTGTCGTAGGGCTGACTGACACACCGAAAGCTGACTTCACATGAACGCAACTATACTAGGCACCACTATCCCTATTAGGGACAAGCGCTACGTCTTCGACTACATCTTGACGCGGTGCCGTGAACTGTGGCCACAAGCTATTGCCGTGAATGACAGCAATGAGTACTTCTACGGTACCCAAGCAGTCCCCGAACCAGGCGTCTATGGTTACGATATCTACAGGAACGCCGAGGAGTATGTCGGACGTACCATGGACCACGGGGAGCCTATTCCCTATGTGAATGTCAGAGTTGACGATACCGAGACCATGATCCACGTCCTAGGCGATCCAGCCATGGTGACCTTCTTGAACAAGCTCGCACTGTGGAAGCGCCAGTGAACCAGGTGCCGCTACCCCTAGACATCAATAGGGTGCTCAAGCTGGAACAGGAGAACTCACAGCTCCGTGCCATGATCTCCACTAGGGACAGCGAGATCATGGATATCGACAGAGACTTGACCGAAGCCAAGAAGCTGTTGTATCGGGCACAATCATTGATCACTAGGAATGCCGATCATTACTACCACGGTAAGATCGGTGGTATGCGCCCACCGTGTGATATGGAAGTTGCTATTGACGCCTTCCTACAGGGTTTCGAACCGCTATGAGATACGACATGTGGGCTGCTCCAGTTAATACGGAATGGATGGACTGGCTGTGGAACCGTAACAAAGAAGGTCCAGAACCAGTTATGCAAGCCGCTTACCCTATTGTGGACAACATGACCTGTGGCGACATCCATGGCACTCCTAGAGTAGACCAGTACCTCTGTGTCTGCTTCACAGCAGAGGGTCAACGTCGCCTATGGCTTAAGCTCAATGGACTACCAGAGGAGTCATGACTGACCCGTTTAAACTATTGCAGTTAGACAAGTCTGTACCAGCTATTGTGCGGCAGGCCCAGCAGGAGCAGCACGGTGCTAGTCTAGCGCTGTGGCGTAGCTGTCACATAGCTATGCCGGATATCCACATTATTGATCCCAACCAAGAGATACAGGACCCCGTAGCAGATGACGGCGTAACCCTGACTGAGGAGCGGCGCCGAGAGCTGATGAAGGGCAAGAAGACCTTCTTCGAGCCAGCCGAGGATCAGGCGAATGCCAAGCTGTCCGGTGAGACGTACAACGATAAGTTCACTGAGATAGAGCCGGAACGCATCGGTATGTCAGCCGAGGAGAACCGAGCTAAAATGGCTAAGTTCGCCCCTCCCGTAGAAGCTAAGATCGAACTCAACGAAACAAACACCGACATGTCGGTACTGGGGACTAAGTGAAGTTTGATTTCAGTGAGGAGTGGTGCAAGAAAGCCGCAGACCTCGAAGAAGGCCACAACGTAGCAGCAGGAGATCCTATGAAGACAACTAACGAATACGTCGAAGAAGTACTCAAGGGCAATGTTACCCGTAAGGAGTTCGAAGCGCTTAAGGCCGCAGTAGCTGGCTTAGAGGCATCTATAGCTGCTCTCTGGCAGCAGACCTCTAAGGCCAGATTGGATAGTATGGTCTTTGGCCCTGGTGATGATGACTATGGCCGTGATAGGGATCGTCTTAAGCTATTCGAGCAGGCTGTACAGGCGCTTAACACCAAGGCTACGCAAGAGAGAACCAATGGGGAACTCCTAGCACAGTGAGCCCATTCGCCGGTGTTCTTGAGATATTTGACTTACTGTTCCCACGCCTTAAGAAGCCCGATATGACGACGTCCATTGATACTTATTGTGGCATAGACTTCCATCCCTTTAACCCAGTGCCGAGCATGGTAGTCATAGAGGACATTGCCCATGCCCTTTCCAATCTGTGCCGCTTCTCTGGGCACTGTCGCGAATATTACTCAGTAGCTCAACACAGCGTATTGGTGTCCAGCATCTTGCCGAGGGAGCTGAAGCTAGCTGGGCTACTGCATGATGGCAGTGAGGCCTATCTCCAAGACATCTGTAGCCCCATCAAGAAGTCGCCACAGTTCGAGATGTATAGGACCCTCGAAGCTGGCGTTGAGGCTGTCATAGCCCAGAAGTTCGGTTATACCTTCCCACTTGACCCACGGGTCAAGGAAGCTGATCTGATCCTGTTGTCTACTGAGATGCGCGACCTGATGCCGTATCCACTGGCGAAGCCTATGCAGCCCCTCAAAGAGATTATCATTCCAATGGCCCCCAAAGAGGCTAAAGCAGCCTTCCTACAGGCGTATTACGATATCCGTCACCGTGAGAATGAGGACTTCCGTGGATGATGCTTGCAGATCCCAGGAATTGCTGTAAAAGGAGCCCACTGTGATCACTGATAAACCATGTCTAGCCCACCTGAGAGACGGTGGCTTTGCCGTTGTAGACCAGATCTATACCGGAGCCGAGCGTCCGCTATCCGGTAGGATACTTAAGTCGTGCCCCTCGGAGAAGGATGGGTTCAAGCTCCATTTCATTACTATCCCGTTCTATACCTGGTTAGCCAATGGCAGTGTTGTCGGCTGTAATGAGCATCACTACGATATCATGGAAGTCAGCCCACTTCCCCACTTGGCCATAGCAGAGCGCTTCCAAGACCTTAGGGATCAGATCGCTGTACTGACTAAGAAGGAAGCCCTGACCCGTGCGTACTGCATGGAGCTGCGTGCTCTAGCCGCTGAGATAGTCCCAACAGATGACAAAGAAGCTTTCGACACGTTATACGCACTAGCAACTAGGCCACTATGAAACCCGAAGCCGAACCCGTTGATGAAGACGAAGACCTCACACTAGGCGACATCTTGGATAAGGAAGTCGTTGAGCCCGGTATCAAGTGGGTGCTTTACACCTACTCAGACGGCACCAAAGAGATTAAACCCCTCAAAGGACGTCTGGAGAGCTTGCATGTCAAGAAAGCTGTGATATATGATCGTCATAGCGAAGCCGCGAGAGATCTGAAGAAAGGGTCAAAATGAGAACAATCGATGCTGATATACTATTGAACAATAGCTGGAACAAGCTCAGTGAAGCTGAGGATGTAGTCAGCGATCTGATCACTGACTTATCCAGCAGCGACCACTTCTATGAAAGCCCGTCTGATGCCCAGAGCTTCAAGAACTTCGAGAGCGCATTGCTTCAGATACAGCACCGTATCCTAGAGTTGCAAGCCCATATCGGCCTTGCACTGAAGAGTCGTACTAAGGGCATGATAGTATTGAAAGACAAGACGCCCCCTCTACATGGCATAGTAGCTCTAGATCATGAGAAGCCCTTTATTGTGTTTGAGCAGCTTAAGCACAGTGTGCATGAACGGGTATTTACTACGTTACCAACAGTAGCTAATTGCATCGCAGAGAGCGGTGTTAAGTACCCAGAGATGGCGCCTATTCCAGAAGATATAGAGTTTGCTTGTCGTCGAGCCGCTCTCGAAGCTGGGCGGGAGTACGACAAGCAAGAAGCACAGCGTCGTGCCACTTTAGCAAAGGAGCTAGTGAACCATGAATCTTAAAGACGTACAGAAGCAATTGGATCAGGCATCATATACTCTCGACGGTATCCGTGGCTGGGTATCACGGTGCATCACAGACTGTTATGCCACCGGCGAGGACATCCCAGAGATCAGTACCGACTTCATCAATATGCTGAATGCCTCGTTAAAGGGTCTCAGTATTGATACACATCAGGTCGGAGCTGACATCCATAATAAGGCCAGGGCTCTTCGTGAAGGTGCTACGCTACTCAAGGACAGAGTAGTACCCTGTGCCCCTATCGAGGCTGTACGTAGAGAGGATTATACCCATCAAATAGCTTCAGTCGCTGTAGTTGATGGGGCTGTTAAGTACCCGGAGTTGCCGATTAAAGAACTACCAAAGAACAAGGAAATCTAACATGTGGGATGCATATCTTAAACTAATGCCCAGAGCTATCATGCGCACCATCGATAGCTACGGTGCTGAATCTCTATTCGACGGCCCAGCGGTGTATAACCCCCGCTCTATGCGGTGGCAGCCCGGTCGTGATGGGGTCAACATGGTCGCGCTGGGACTTAATGCGGCTAAGCCCGATGGTAAGGCCTTTGCTCATGAGACCGCGTACTGGATCCGCCCCGACATGGATATCAGCTTCACCAACGATATCATGGAGACGATGCGGCAGTACAACGAACTCATGAATGGCCCCAGGGGTATTACCTCAGATGGTGGTACCACAGTTGCCCCAACCCCGATGCTGAAGCACAACAAGGTACCGGGCCAGCCTGACACGTTCGATCCAACTGGTGTTGTCCCAGGTCGTCCAGATGTCGTGGATCACGTCAAGCCGTCTGTTGATACCCCGTTTGTACCACCGTCAGCAGCTAGGTCACAGCAGCCCGTTGTACTGCATCAGCCTGCCCCACACGTTGTACCGCATCCTCAGCCGTCCCCGCATGATCAGGCCCAGCATATGAAGCTACAGGCTGAGTCGCTACGGCAACAGGCTCAGAAGCTCTTGGATATGGCGGCTAAGATAGAGCCATGAAAGTTGATATCAATGAAGCCGGTACGCGGTACACGCTTCTAGAATCTGAGTGGTACCCAGCATATGGCATTACGGTGCCAGCTGGGTACACCACAGACTTTGCTTCTACCCCGAAGTTCATCTGGAATATCTATCCACCCGGCGGATATTATACCCATAGCGCCGTATTGCACGACTACATGTACGACTGTCATCACGCCGGTAACGATTTAGTACCAGATCGTAAGACAGCCGATAAGAGGCTTATAGAACAGATGAAGCGCGATGGGGTTGGTTGGCGCACACGTATTACCTTCTATGTCTTTGTAAGGCTATTCGGCGGAGCCTACTGGAATAAGAACGAATGAACTACCAAGACATCGTTCAACTAAGTGGGTTCATCAGTAATCTGTTGAGCATCTTCGTCTCTGTCATAGCCCTGTGGCAGATCCGCTTACTAGTTGGCAAGCAGCTCAGTCAAGGCATTAAAGACTTAGAGAAGAAACTGTAATGGACAAAGAAGTCAAAGACCGCTTAGCCAACATGTCGGCTGTTGAGCTACATGAGAAGATCGCTGATATACTGATACTCTATGCTAATACTAGAGCAGCACAGTCTGCTAGCAAATGGGGTCGCCAAGGCGCTTTACCAACTGCCAAGGAGATAGCCCTTTTAGTAGGCTGCTGGCTCCATGCAAAGGACAAAGAGTGAGTACTGAGGTAGACAAGACGCGTCTACTATTCGACGATATGGCAGATGATCTTGGATGGTTATTGCAAGATCTCGGGGAATGCTATGACAAGGAACGCAATGCCTACGTCATATACCACTACGACTGCATGAGCGGAACGTCATGCGATGCCTGTCGAATAATAGGTCGTATAGATGAACTACGTAAGCAAGCCCTATTAGAGGCTGAAAGGGTACAATGAGCATCCACGTAGTCAAGTCTGAGTACAACGGTCATGTCGAGTATCACTTGAGATACCCAGGCATGACCAAGGAAGTTGCACAGCGCTTAGCCGATAGGATCAATGGCGGTGCCCTAGAACTGGCTGACGCTATTATGCGGGGGCAACAGCATCACAGCGAGCTATGCAACCAGATCTTCGAAGCAGCTCTTAAGAAAGGCCTGATCTACAATATCGGTGCCTGTGGTGGTGGCTTGCCTACCTTCGATGCTATTGTAACCAAGTGCCTAGAAGCTATTGAAGCCATGGATAGGCCGGCTCAGCGCTACAGCGGCATACCTGGGCTTAGCGCTGGTCACGAGGATAAGAAGTGACCGACACAGTTGACATAGACGCAAAGACGGAGTACGTCATACGAATGGCACAGTTGCTGTGGCAGACTAGGCGTGAGATAGAATACATTGAACGTAACTATCTACCTCATGCACCGGAGCAAGCGGAGTGGTCACAAAATATGAAGTCAGCATTTGATGAACTCCGATTGATGCTCATACAGAAGGTGAACGTACTAAAGAGTACAGGCAATGGTTGATACAACGGCTCAGACCCCAGATTCTAGGTATACCGTGTACTTACCGCTTCACCGTGAAGGCGACTCCTACGTCTGTAGGATAATGGCCAAGGATCTCGAAGAGAAGCTACTCCGTAGAGAGATCCAGAGAATGTTGGACAGTTTCAGATGAGTATGCTTCACACGAAGCCCAGTGGCGAGTTCTGTGGTGGCACCTTGTTGGTGCGTAAAGTAGAGGAGCAACAGCGACTGATGACACTGTACGTCAATGGCCAGCCAGTTGAGCCCGTGGTACCGCAATACGGTAAGTGCATCGAATGCGGCACTGAAGTACTGCTGAACCCTCAGATACCGCCGAAGCAGATCGACGTAGCCTACGAGATTGTGAAAGATGCGCCGCTTCAGATCAACTAGACCGTGTTTCGCTACTGAAGCCGAAATGGGTGAAGTAGTGCTGCCACTACTCCATGAGAACGGTTTCACCCATCTGTACCCCGAGTTGCAGAAGACCGACTTAGTAGGGGTCAGAGACATTGACGACATGGTCATAGCCTTCGAGCTGAAGCTCAAGATGAATACCAAAGTCATCTGCCAAGCTGAGTCCCATATGCGGTACGCTAATGGGGTAGCTGTCATCATTAATCAGTGCAACACTGGGGAACAGCATTGGCTCCGTCAAATTTGTAGGGAACACGGTGTCGGTGTCTACCTCGTTGAGCGCTCGTATACGAACCCCGATGGTTCTGACATACGGTTTGATGGGCCAGTGGCATGGCAGATCACGGAGTGGGAAGCTCCTGTGACACGCCTAGCTAATACCCAGTGGTACCGCAAGCACATGTCAGTCAGGGCTGAGACCCATACGACGCCGGGCCATAAAGGGCCTACTAGTGTAACTCCATTTAGGGCAACTGCTTATCGCCTCATAGACTACGTAGTTGCTCATCCAGGCTGCAAAGTCAAGGAAGCTGTAGCAGCTATACCGCATCACTATGCCTCGCCGTACACAGCGGCCTATCGCTTGAAAGCCATTACGATGTCCGGGGGTATCCCTGGACTTAGTGTTGACTACGATAACATCCTCAGCTATGAAGAACCTAAAGGAACCCATGAAGCCGTCCAAGTTGTCCCGTGAACTCCGCCAATACCTCGAAGCCGAGAAAGCCCTGGAGAAGATCAGGGAACGGGAGGAGCATGATTCACTTGATGAGTACAACCAATGTAAGTACGTCGATGCCTTGTTTGAGCGCTTGAGTAAAGCCGACAAAGAGGCTCTGGATAGTGGGACCGGCGGGGACTAAATGTACACCGGGCAAAGGGGCTATTTACACAATGTCCAACTGGAATGGCATAACGGCTATTGGGATGGTCCAATATCTGGAGTAGCTTCTATTGACGGCTACAAGGTGTACTTCCAGCAGTTCGGTGATGATCGCTGGGTCAAGTACTACGACCCGGAGTGCGATACCCCAGATTTGAATGAAGGCGAAGAGGAGCCCGGTATAGCGTACGATATCACAAGGGACTACTACGCCTACGATCTCCCTGAAGCCACGATGAAGCTCCTTGAGCAGAACCAAGCATTGTGGGAGCAGCATGTCAGCAATGGGAACCGGTACATCAACAACAGCAGAGTCTTCCTGACCCCGAACCACAAAATCGGTACCGGGACCTGCGATAGCTATGAAGCTGCCCGTGTAGCCGTCACAGTAATCCCCGAGCTAGTATTCCGTAATAGGATCGGCTACTTCGACAGTAATACACTATGGCACAGCCGTCATGCTCATTAAGCACACTACAGTAGGCCCATCACCATTGCATGGTCTCGGTTGTTTCTTAGCCGAACCAGTTCAAGCCGGTGACACCATATGGGTATTCAATCCTAGATTCGATCTCCTGCTGAGCCCCTGGGAAGTTGATGGATATCTACCATGTGTCAGAGATTTCATCAAACATTATGGGTATCTCGATAACCTACAGTTTCCGGGTTGGTACGTGCTGCACAGCGGTAACGACAGGTTCTGTAACCATGCTGCTGAGCCTACACTTCGTACGAGGCATCTCGGTGGGGCTCAATACGATATGGTAGCTTCTCGGGATCTCGTAGTCGGTGACGAGCTAACCTGCAACTACGCCGAGTACTCCGATGCACCATAGTGGTGGCGCAGACACAATCTGATTCTATAATTGGCAAAGTCCCTTAGGATAGGGTATGCCCGCACCTATTAGTAACGTCAAGAGTCAAGGGGTACAGCGCCCTAGTAGCGCTGCTGCCGCCGGTCCAGCCGATGAGTTTGCCAGTAGTACTACGATCAACCCAGCTGGTGTACTGACTCAACAGCGTAACAACGCCAGTATAGTCAATAAGATCCTAGGCGACGGCAGAATCGTCGTACCGATCCAAGGCTCTACGCCGGGATCACTATCACCGGGTCAGATCTATCTCCTTCTCAGTGCTGGCGTTACCTACTTAGTATACGTCGATTCGACTGGTACTCCCGTAGCGGTTACTAATGGCAGCCCAGCCCCTATTGTCCCAACTATCTTTGCACTGACTATATCGGTACCACAACAGCTCGATACCGTCTTAGTTGATACCGGTGGCTGCATCCAGTGGCAGTGCAGCATATCTGACTTAACTACTGGTCGTAGAGCGATTTACAATATAGCAGTTGTCAATGACGGAACCAACTCCGCTGACGCCGTTAACGCCGGTATCTGCGTCACAGGTGGCGCCACTATAGGCACTCCTGATGTTGGTAGCCAAGTGACATTTACTGTCACGTTCACTGGTGCTGGGGTAAGCCAGCATATGAACCTCTTCGTGACCCCATCAGTAGCCAACCTCCAAGCAGCCATCGTTAGAACTCCACTGGTGACGACTTAATATGAACAGCTCACTCAGCACCTCTATTCGGTTAAAGTTCCTAGGAACGAATCCTAACCTAGCTATTGCGGCTCCGTTAGTTGACGGCGACGAGTCAGCTACAGCTAATACCGCTGCTACCCGTATCGGTTGGTACTTCGACAGAACCGGTGGCTTAGAGAACATCACAGCTACCGTCCTCGGCACAGACGTCCTGAAGGTTTACCAGGGCGCAGTTAAGGTCCTCGGTAGTACCGTTTGGACCGCTGCTACCTTTGATCCGACTAACTATCAGTTGCTCAGTGCCAAGGGCGCCGCTAACGGTTACGCCGGCTTAGACAGTGGTGGCAAGGTACCCCTGACCCAGTTGCCGGCCTCAGTAGCGAATCAGATGTTCTACGTCAGTGGTTGGAACGCCAG
>Ga0265327_10003384_pt1 | contig 15339 bp, 13 predicted proteins | sample 41621metaG_FD_202089 | JGI IMG/M metagenome (GOLD analysis project Ga0265327, IMG submission 202089) | Rhizosphere microbial communities from Carex aquatilis grown in University of Washington, Seatle, WA, United States - 4-16-21 metaG | ecosystem: Host-associated > Plants > Roots > Rhizosphere... | reverse complement strand
GACCGGCACCCCCTCCAGGTCGGCCAGCAGGGCGGCCGGGCTGGTGTGGCCCTCGGACTCCCAGTGGCCCGAGGCGGCGATGCGGGGGGCCAGCAGGGTCTTGGCCGCCCCCACCAGGCGCTCCAGCCTGGCCACCGCCGCGTAGAGGGCGGCGGCGTCCGAACCGAGCAGGGTGTCGGGGTCGAGGGCGGACACGAAGGCGGACGCCAGCCCGGTGAGGGTGGCCACCTGCGAGGTCAGGCCGAGGGCAGGCGGGGGAGTGGGCTCCGACGCCATGGGGACATCCTGACCGGGGGGTGTGACAGGAACGGACGAGGGGCGGGGACAACGACACCGCGCTACCGAACCGACCATCCGCGTCGCACGGCATGCTGTGCACATGGGACTCCGCCGCTCACCCCGCCCCGGAACAGTCGTGCGGGTGGACGGCAAGGAGTCCGTCTGGGACTACCCCCGGCCGCCGCGGCTGGAACGGGTCGGCGCACGGCTCCGGATCGTGCTCGGTGGGGTCACCATCGCCGACACGTCGGGTGGCTACCGCGTCCTGGAGACCAGCCATCCGCCGAACTACTACCTGCCCGCGGTGGACATCGTCGACGGGGTGTTGACCCGTACGGACCGGAGGTCCTGGTGCGAGTGGAAGGGGGAGGCCCACTACTTCGACGTGTCCGCCGGCGGCCACACCGCCCCAGACGCGGCCTGGGGCTACGACCACCCCTCGCCGGGGTTCGAGCCGATCGGAGGGTTCGTGGCCTTCTACCCCGGGCCGATGGACAGCTGCACCGTCGACGGCGAGACGGTGACCGCCCAGCCGGGCGGGTTCTACGGCGGATGGATCACCGGCTCGGTCACCGGCCCGTTCAAGGGAGCGCCCGGCACGGACGGCTGGTGACCGGACCGGTAGGTTGTCGGCGATGGCCCCCGCCCCAGCACCCTCCCAAGACTCCCCCGACTCCCCCGCCGCCCCCGTCGAGGCCCTGGCCGCCGTCCGGGAAGCCGAGGCGCGGCTGCTCGTCGTGGTGTCCGGGTTCGACGACGCCTTCGTGGCCGGCCCGTCGCTGCTGCCCGACTGGACGGTGGGCCACCTCCTGACCCACCTGGCGCGCAACGCCGACAGTCACGTGCGCCGGACGGAGGCCTCCATCGCCGGCGAGATGGTCGACCAGTACCCGGGAGGCTGGTGCGCCCGCCAGGCCGAGATCGACGGGGGTGCCGGTCGCAGCGCGGCCGAACTGCGTGACGACCTGGCCACCTCCAGCGCCCGCCTCCTCGAGGTCTGGTCCGACGTGCCGGACCACGCCTGGGCCAACCGGACCCGCGACGCGGGGGGCGTGGAGCGCCGGCTGGTGGAGCTGCCCACACGGCGCTGGCTCGAGGTCGAGGTGCATCTCGTCGACCTCGGGTGCGGACTCACCCACCGGGACTGGCCCGATGCCTTCGTCGAGGCCCGTCTCCCGGAGCTGCGGGCCGGCGCAGCCGGGCGGCTGGCCTCCGGCGACACCCTCCCCCCGGCGGGCACCCTCGACGCTCGCGACGAACTGGCCTGGCTGTACGGGCGGCTGGACCGGGAGGGTCTACCCGTGCTCGGCCCCTGGTGAGCACGGTGAGCACGGTGAGCACCGTGAGCACCGTGACGGACGGACGGCCACGGTGACCATCGCCGAGATCCTCGGGCTGCTCATCGCGGTCGTGGCCGTGGCCACCGTGGCCGACCGGTTGCGCATCGCCTACCCGATCCTCCTGGTCGTGGCCGGGCTGGTGGTGGCCATCCTGCCGGTCGCCCACCGGGTCACCCTCCAACCCGACCTCATCCTCCTCGTCTTCCTCCCCCCGCTCATCTACGACGCCTCGCTCGACACGTCGGCCAGGGAGCTGAGCACGCACTGGAGACCGATCCTCCTGCTGGCGGTCGGCCTGGTGCTGGCCACCATGACGGCGGTGGCCGTCGTCTTCCACCTGCTCGTGCCCCAGTCGAGCTGGGGGGAGGCCTTCGCGCTGGGCGCCATCGTGTCGCCGCCCGACTCCGTGGCCGCCACCCAGATCGCCGGCAAGCTCGGGCTCCCCCGCCGCCTGGTGACCATCCTCGGCGGCGAAGGCCTGATGAACGACGCCACCGCCCTGACCGCCTACCAGATGGCCGTGGTGTCGGTCGCCACCTCGCTGACCGTCGCCGACGTGGCCGCCCGGTTCGTCTACGCCGTGGTCGTCGGCGTGGGCATCGGCCTGGCGGTCGGCTGGATCGGCACCCGCCTCCTCCGCCGCATCGAGACGCCGGTCATCGAGAACACCATGCTGCTGATCCTCCCGTTCGCGGCCTATCTCCCCTCCGACAAGCTCGAGGCGTCCGGGGTCCTGGCCGTGGTGGCCACGGGGCTCTACTTCGGGCGGTACGGCTCGCGGTCGCTGAGCGCCGCCGCCCGTCTCCAGCAACGTCAGATCTGGGAGCTGATCGTCTTCCTGCTGACCGGCCTCTCCTTCCTCCTCGTCGGCCTCGAACTCCGACCCGTGCTCGAGACGCTGACCGCCCGGAGCTCCAACTCGCTCATCGTCGAGTCGCTGGCCGTGGTGGCCACGGTGATCGTGCTGCGCCTCGTGTGGATGTTCGCGGTGACCGGGCTACCGGGCGGGCGCCACCTGCTCAGCACCACCCAGGGCACCCCGGCGACCTGGCGCGAGACGACGGTCGTGGGCTGGGCCGGCATGCGGGGGGCGATCAGCCTGGCCGCCGCCCTGGCCCTGCCCACCTCCTTCGCCGAGCGCGACCTCGTGCTCTTCCTGACCTTCGCGGTCATCGTGGCCACCCTCGTGGGCCAGGGCCTCACCCTCCCCACGCTGATCCGGCGGCTCGGCCTCGTGACCGAGGCGCAGCAGGACGAGGTGCTGGCGGCCGAGGCACGCCGTCGCCTGGTGGTGCTCGCGCTGTCCCGCATCGACGACCTGGCCGCCTCGGCCGGGGCGCCCGACGCCGTGACCGAGCGGGTGCGGACCGGTTACCAGGCGCTGCTCGCCCAGGTCGACCGGCGGATGGAGCTGCTGGCCGACGACGACGCCGTCGGCCGCGGCGACGGTGGCGCCGACAGCGACGCCGGCGCGGCCGAGCAGGAGGTGGAGCTGCGGCGCAGGGTCATCGAGCTCGAGCGGGACGAGCTCGACCGCATGCTGGCCCGCCGCCACGTGTCGCGCCCGGTGGCCGCCGAGGTCCGGGCCGCCCTGGACATCGACGAGACGACGATGCGCCCCTGAGTGGGAGCTCGACCAGAACGACCCTCCCGGAACGACCGAAGGGCGCCCCCGGAGGGGCGCCCTTCAGCTACTGCGTTGCTGCGTGAACACCGGGAGGCCCGTGAGGCGCCGGATGGGACCACGGTCCGGCTAGGTCGCCCGGTGGGTGTCTGGCTGGGATTCGCCAGGTGGTACAGCGAGCCGCCTCAGCGGCCAGCCACCTCCAGGGTCCCGAAACGTTGATTACTCAGTTGGACCACCTCCTCTCTCTGGTCCGCTCATCGTATCGTCGGGCGCGGCCCGATCGGTTCATCCGTTCCGCCAGGTGAACGGCGTGTGAACGGGCCGCCGAGACGCCGCCTGGACGTCGCCGATGGCACGCCGGGAGCCACCGGACGGACCGCCGACGGTCCGCCGGGGCCGGGGTCCGGGCCTCCCGCCGGTGTGCTGTGATGGGCGCATGACCCTCATCAAGATCAACGCCATCACCGTGCCGGACGAGGCCGGCGACGAGCTCGCCCACCGGTTCGCGGCCCGGGCCGGCGCCGTCGACGGGCAGGACGGCTTCGAGGGATTCGAGCTGCTGCGGCCCACCGACGGCCGCAACCAGTGGCTGGTGGTGACCCGCTGGCGCGACCAGGCGGCCTTCGACGGGTGGGTCGCCTCGCCGGCCTTCGCCCACGGTCATGCCGGGGCCGACCGCCCCGCGCCGCACGGCGGCCCCGTGTCGATCGGCTCGGAGCTGTGGTCCTACGAGGTCGCCGGAGGATCGGCGGGGCGCGCGGCCGACTCGGCCGGCTGAGCCAGACAGAGCCAGGCCGAGCGAGCCCCACTGACGTGGCCGGAACCGGCGGCACGCCCCTCGCCACCAAGCTCGGTGTCCGACCCGGGTGGGTGCTGGCGCTGCTCGGGGCACCCGACGACCTGGAACTCGAGCTGCCGCCCGGGGTGACGGTCCGGAACCGGGCGGCGGGTCGGGCCGACGCGGTGCTGCAGTTCGTGACCCGGGCCCGCGACCTCGAGAGCCGGATCGACCGGCTGGCCGCCATGGTCCATCCGGCCGGCGGCGTCTGGATCGCCTGGCCCAAGCGGTCGTCCGGGGTCCCGACCGACGTGACCGACGACGGGGTCCGCTCGGTCGCCCTGCCGCTCGGCCTGGTCGACAACAAGGTCTGCGCCGTCGACGCCACCTGGACCGCGCTGCGGCTGGTGTGGCGGGTCGAGCGGCGCTGACCGCCGGCCGGTCAGGGTCGGAGCAGCACCTTGATGCAGTCCGGGCTGCGCTCGGCCACCGCCGCGTAGGCTGCGGCCGCCTCGGTCAGGGCGAACTCGTGGGTGAAGATCCCGTCGGTGCGGAGACGACCCGCCTGCACCAGCGGCACGAGCTCCGACCAGGTGCGGTGCACGGGTGCGGTGGTCATGCGGAGGGTGACGCTGCGGAACAGGGTCATGAGGGCCGGCAGCGGATAGGGCTCGAGGTCGTGGACGCCGATGACCGACACGGTCCCGCCGGGCCGCACGGCGGCCAGCGCCGCGTCGAGGGTGGCGTCCTTGGCCACCGCGTCGATGACCGCGTCCACGCCCCGGCCGCCGGTCGCCTCCAGCAGCGCCTCAACGGTCGGCCCGTCGACCTCCTCGGCCCCTGACTCGACGGCCCGGGCACGCCGGCCGGCCACCGGGTCGACGGCCAGCACCCTGGCCGCGCCGAGGGCCAGGGCCGAGCGCACCGCACAGAGCCCGACGGCACCGAGCCCGATGACGGCCACCGTGCCGCCCGGCGGGACGTCGGCCCGCTGCGCGCCGGCCCAGCCGGTCGAGAGGTTGTCGGTCAGCAGCAGCGCCGCCTCGTCGTCCATCCCCTCGGGGATCCGCAGCATCTGGAAGTCGGCCGCCGGCACCGCCACCGCGGTGGCCTGACCGCCGGGCAGCATGCCCGAGCCGAACACCTTCGGGCCCTCGACGCACAGGACCGGGTCGCCGGTGGCACACCCGGCACATGCCCCGCACCCGGCCACCGAGGCCGTCAGGACGCGGTCGCCGGGCCGGAACCGGCGCACGTCCGGGCCCACCTCGACCACCGTGCCGAGGAACTCGTGGCCGACCGGGATGGCCATGCCGAGGTCGAGGTCGCCGTCGTAGAAGTGCATGTCCGAGCCGCAGATGGCCGTGGCGTCGACCGACACCACCGCCCCGTCGGGCCCGGGCGGTGCGGGGTCGGGGGCCTCGTCGACCGCCACCCGCCCCGGACCCTCGATCATCACGTGACGCACGGTTCCCCCTGTCGGAGCGGACCGGCCGTCGGCCCGGGCCGTTCGCTACTGTGGCACACCGCACCGTGGGACGGCGCCCCGCCGGCGCCCGGTCGACACGCGAGAGGTCACGACATGCGCAACCCACACGCCGGCGAGCCGTTCGACACGTCCGACGAGGAGATCGCCGAGGCGCTGCTCGACGTGTCGGTCCCCACCCTGCTGCTGTCCCTCGTCCACATGTCGGGGGATCCCTCGCTCATCCGGGGGCGGCTGCGCCCGGCCGGCCTCTTCCTCAACGAGGTCCAGGGCTACATGTCCGAGGAGGACAAGGCCGAGGCCCGGGCCCTGGCGCTCGAGGTGATCCGGGACTACCGCGACCGCGGCTGCCCCGAGCCCGAGCCGATCACGCCGGAGCTGCTCCACGAGATGATGACGTGGCTGGTGTGCGAGGAGGTGCCCGGCGAGTACGTCCCGATGCTGCTCGAGGAGATGGAGCTCGACGGCCGGGACGCCCGGCGGGTGGCCCCGGCCGGGGACGCCGCCGACCGGGCCGCCTTCCCGGTGGTGGTCATCGGCTGCGGCCAGTCCGGGCTGCTGGCCGGCATCCGCCTGCAGGAGGCGGGCATCCCCTTCACCATCGTCGAGAAGAACGCCGGCGTGGGGGGAACCTGGTGGGAGAACTCCTATCCCGGCGCCCGGGTCGACGTGGGCAACCACTTCTACTGCTACTCCTTCGAGCCGAGCGACCACTGGACCGAGTACTTCGCCCGGCAGCCCGAGCTGCAGCGTTACTTCCAGTCCGTCATGGACAAGCACGGCATCGGCCCCCACGTGCGGTGGGAGACCGAGGTACTGGGGGCCACGTGGGACGAGGACAGCGCCACCTGGGCGGTCCGCACGCGGGCGGCCGACGGCAGCGAGGACGTGCTGACGGCCCGGGCCGTGATCTCGGCGGTGGGCCAGCTGAACCGCCCGAGCGTGCCCGAGATCGCCGGCGCCGAGACGTTCGCAGGGCCGGCCTTCCACTCGGCCCGTTGGGACCACGACGTCGACCTGGCCGGCAAGCGGGTGGCCATGATCGGGGCCGGGGCCAGCGGGTTCCAGATCGCCCCCACCATCGCCCCCGAGGTCGGACGGCTGACCGTCTTCCAGCGCACCGCCCAGTGGATGTTCCCCAACCCGAACTACCACGCGGCGGTGGGCCCCGGCGTGCGGTGGGCCCTGCGCCACCTCCCCTTCTACGGCCGCTGGTACCGCTTCCTCATCCTGTGGCCAGGGTGCGACAAGGGGCTCGAGGCGGCCCGGGTCGACCCGGCCTACCCGGATCAGCAGCGGGCGGTCAGCGAGATGAACGACCTCACCCGGCAGATGTTCACCGACTGGATCGTGGGCCAGGTGGGCGACGACCCCGAGCTGATCGCCAAGGTCGTGCCCGACTACCCGGCCACCGGCAAGCGCACGCTGCAGGACAACGGCGCCTGGCTGGGCGCGCTCACCCGGGACAACGTCGACCTGGTCCGCACCCCCATCGACCACATCGAGCCCGACGCCGTGGTGACCGAGGACGGCGAGCGCTACCCGGCCGACGTGCTGGTGTACGCCACCGGCTTCCAGGCCACCCGGGTGCTCGCCCCGATGGCCATCGTGGGCCGGGACGGCGTCGACCTGCGGGAGATGTGGGGCGAGCGACCGGCCGCCTACCTCGGGATCACCGTGCCGGGATTCCCCAACTTCTTCTGCATGTACGGGCCGGGCACCAACCTGGCCCACGGCGGCAGCCTCATCTTCCACTCCGAGTGCCAGATGCGGTACATCACCCAGTGCATCGAGGCCGTCATCGCCGGGGGCCACCGCACGATGGAGCCCCGGACGGAGCGGTACGAGGACTGGCACGAGCGGTCGCAGCGCGAGTTGCAGGGCCTGGTGTGGGCCCAGCCCTCGGTCCGGCACTCGTTCTTCAAGAACTCGGCCGGCGAGATCCACGTGCTCAGCCCGTGGCGCATCGTCGACTACTGGTCGTGGACCCGGGAGCCGGACCTCGACGACTTCGTACTGGCCTGAGCCTGGGTCGCTGTGGCCTGAGCCGCCCGGTCAGTGCGGCCTGAGCCGCCCCGTCAGTCCGACCGGGCGCGCCACGCGCCGACGGACAGCGAACGCACCAGGAGCGGGTGGCCCCGCTTCGGCTCCGTCGTGGCCGTTCCCTGCCCGAAGCCGAGCCGGTCCATGACCCGCCCGGACGGCTCGTTGTCGGGCTCGTAGATGGCCACGATCTCCTCGAGGGCCAGGTCATCGAAGCCCCAGCGCAGGGCCTCCGCCGCCGCCTCGGTGGCGTAGCCCCGGTGGTGGTGTGCCGCCCCGAACCGCCAGCCGACCTCGACGGCAGGCAGGATCTCAGGCAGGAAGTTCGGCACCGACAGCCCGGCCCAGCCCATCAGCGCCCCCGAGGACCGCTCCTCCACGGCGTGGAAGACGGGGCGGTCGGGGTCGTCGTTGACGGAGACCACGTAGGCGAGGAAGTCGGCCGTCTCCGTGGCGGTCATGCCCCGGCGCAGCGGATACCACCAGAAGGACTCCTCGGCGTGCAGGGCGGTCAGCGCGGCCAGGTCGTCGGGGCGGAACGGCCGGAGCACGAGGCGCTCGGTCTCCAGGGTGGTGATCACCCGGACAGCCTGACACGGGCCGGCACGTCCGACCCCGGCACCTGGTAGTACGGGTCCATGGACACACGCCGGATCGGCTCACTCGACGTCTCGGTCATCGGACTGGGCACCAACAACTTCGGCTTCTTCATGGAGGCGGACGCGGTGCCGGCGGTGGTCGACGCCGCCCTCGACGTCGGCATCAACTTCTTCGACACGGCTGACTCGTACCTCGAGAGCGAGTCCCGGCTGGCCGCCGCCCTCGGCAGCCGGCGCGACGAGGTCCTGATCGGCACCAAGTTCGCCAGTCCGGTCGACGGCGGGTCCGGCGGTGCGGCGCCCGACTACGTCCGCGCCGCGGTCGAGCGCAGCCTCGGCAAGCTGGGCACCGACCGGATCGACCTCTACCAGCTGCACCGGCCGGACGACGCGGTGCCCATCGCCGACACCCTGGGTGTGCTCGACGAACTGGTCCGGGAGGGCAAGGTCCGCGAGATCGGCTGCTCCAACTTCAGCGCCGCCCAGCTGCGCGAGGCCGAGGCGGCCGCGGCCGGCGGGGCCAGGTTCGTGAGCGTCCAGAACCAATGGAACCTGCTCCAGCGCGGGGACGAGTCCGAGGCGGTGCCCGAGGCCGAGCGGCTCGGCATCGGCTACCTGCCCTTCTACCCCCTGGCCAGCGGGATGCTGTCCGGGAAGTACACCCGTGGCCAGGAGCCGCCGGCCGGCACGCGGCTGGTCCACTTCGGCGATAGGGCGGGCGGGCTGCTGTCCGACCGCAACTTCGACATCGTCGACGCGGCCACGGCCTGGGCCGCCGAGCGCGGGCACAGCGTCCTCGAGCTGGCCCTGGCCTGGCTGGCGGCCAAGCCGGTGGTGGCCTCCGTGATCGCCGGGGCCACGCGGCCGGAGCAGGTACGGGCCAACGCGGCGGCGGCCGACTGGGTCCTCACCCCGGACGAGGTGGCCGAGGTCGACGCGCTGGCGCCACCGGACTGACGCCCACCGCAGCACGACAGGCGGCCCGGGTCCGACGGGTGCCGCGCCGTACACTCGCAGCGGTGACGCCGACCGACGACCAAGGAGCCCACCCACTCGCCGCCCTCGGCTTCGACCGCGCCCGGGTGGAGGAGACGGTGGCCGCCGGTTGGTCGCCGGGCCTGGCGTCCCGGGTGGTCCGCATCGACCGGGGCTGGGCCACCCTGCAGGGCACCCGCAAGGTCCGCAGGGTGCCGTTGCGCGAGTGCCCGCAGATCGTGGTGGGCGACTGGCTCGTGCCCGACGGCCTCGGCGCCCTCCAGCGACTCGAGCGACGCAGCCTGCTGGTCCGGCGATCCGTCTCCGGGCGTGACGAGCCCCAGCACATGGCGGCCAACGTCGACGTGGTGCTGGTGACCTGGGCGCTCGACACCCGGGTCGGCACGGGCCGCCTGGTCGACATGCTGACACTGGCCCGCGACTCGGGAGCGGTGCCCGTCCTCGTGCTGTCCAAGGTCGACACCTCGGACTCCGGGGACGGGCTGGTGGCGGAGCTGGCCGACGAGCTGGCCGGGGTCGAGGTGGTGACCACGAGCACGGTGACCGGCGAGGGGCTCGACCGCCTGCGCGCCCTGACCGCCGACCGCACGGTCGTGCTGCTGGGGGCGTCGGGTGCCGGCAAGTCGACGCTGACCAACGTCCTGCTCGGCGTCGACGCCCAGGAGACCGGTGACGTGGGCCGGACCGGCGAGGGACGCCACACCACCACCCGGCGGGAGCTCCTGCCGCTGCCCGGGGGCGGGGCGATCATCGACACGCCCGGCATCCGGGCCGCCTCCTCCTGGGACGACCCCGACGACGAGGAGGCGCCGTCGCCCTTCCCCGACCTGGACGAGCTGGCCGAGGAGTGCCGCTTCAGCGACTGCACCCACGACGGCACACCGGGGTGCGCCCTCGACCTGGCCGTGGCCGCCGGCGAGCTCGAGCCCGCCCGGCTCCGCGCCTACCTCGCCCACCTCGCCGAGCACGGTGCGGTGGTGGAGGCCCGCGCCGAGGCGGAGCGGCAGGGCCGCCGCGAGCGCAACCGCCGCCCCCGGTCCTGACCGACCGATGCGACGAGCCGACTCCCGGGCTACCGCCTGCGCAACGAGGCGTCCGTCACCGAGGGAGGGGCCCAGCCGGTGTCCGCCCCGCCGACGTTCTGGCCGGGCGGACAGATGGCGTCGATCCGGTCGAGCACGTCGTCGCCGAGGGTGATCTCGGCCGTCACCAGCTGGGACTCGAGCTGCTCCATCGTGCGGGGCCCGATGATCGGGCAGGTGACGGCCGGGTGGGCCTGGGTGAAGGCCAGGGCCAGCTCGAGGAGTGAGTGCCCGGCCTCGTCGGCCAGCTTCTGCAGCTCGATGACCGCGGCCAGCTTGGCCTGGTTGATGGGGAGGTCCAGGTCGTACCGCTCGGGCAGCATGGCCGAGCGCCGTGAGGTGTTCTGCCGGCCCTCGCCGAACGCGCCCGACAGCCAGCCCCCGGCCAGCGGGCTCCAGCTGAGGACGCCCATCCCGTACTGCTGGCAGACGGGGAGCAGGTCGGCCTCGATGGCCCGGGCCAGGATCGAGTACTGGGGCTGCTCGGTGCGGAAGCGCTCGCGCCCGCGGCGCTCGGCCGTCCAGTGCGACTCGACCACCTGGTGGGCGGGAAAGGTCGAGCAGCCGGCGTAGCGGATCTTGCCGGCGTGGACGAGGTCGCTCAGCGCGGCCAGCGTGTCGTCGATGTCCGTCTCGGGCGACGGCCGGTGGATCTGGTAGAGGTCGATGTAGTCGGTGTCGAGCCGCCGCAGGCTGTGCTCGCACTCGGCGATCACCCAGCGGCGGGAGTTGCCCTGGGCATTCGGGTCGCCGGACATGGCGCCGTGGACCTTGGTGGCGAGCACGATGTGCTCACGGTCGAGGGTCTTCAGGGCCTTGCCCACGACGACCTCGGACTCGCCGAAGGAGTACATGTCGGCGGTGTCGACGAAGTTGATCCCGGCGTCGACGGCCCGGTGGATGATGCGGACCGAGTCGTCGTGGTCCTGGTTGCCCCAGGCGCCGAACATCATCGCTCCGAGGCAGAGCTGGCTGACCTGAACGCCGGTTGTTCCGAGGGTGCGGTAGTCCATCGGCCCAGCCAACCACACCGGCCCGGCCGCCGCCGCCGGGGTCGCGTTGGCCGCCGACGCAGCCCCTCGGTACTATCGAACGTATGTTCGTATCCGCGCCGGACCGGCGGCCCACCCGGGACCGCGACCCGGCCGCCCTCGCCGCGCTGGCCGCCCTGGCCGAGCGCACCCGGCCGGTGGTCGCCAGCCGCACCCGGCTCCTGCCGGTCCTCCCCCCGCTGGCCGGCCTGCTGCCCGACGGGGCGCTGCGGCGGGGCAGCACGCTGACCGTCGGGGGCCCCGGCGACGACGGCGCCCTGAGCGCGGCCCTCGCCCTGGTGGCCGCGGCGTCGGCCTCCGGGTCGTGGTGCGCACTGGTCGGCCACCCCGGCCTCGGTGCGGTGGCCGCCGCCGACCTGGGCGTCGACCTCGGGCGCCTGGCCCTCCTCCCCCGGCCCGGGCCGGCGTGGGCCGAGGCCACGGCGGCCGTGCTGGACGGGGTCGACCTGGTCGTGCTGTGCCCGCCGTTCCCGCCCCGCCGGGACATGGCCCGGCGCCTGGTGGCCCGGGCCCGCGAGCGACGGGCCGTCCTGGTGGTGGTCCCGGGCCGGGCCGGGTGGCCCGAGCCGCCCGACGTCCGGCTGCGGATCGACGACGCCGCCTGGGAGGGGATCGACGGGGGCGAGGGCCACCTCCGGCGCCGGCGGATGGCCGTCACCGCCACCGGACGCCGGTCGGCCGCCCGGCCCACCCACGGCGCGCTGTGGCTGCCCGACGCCGACGGGTCGGTCGCCCCGGCCGACGCAGCAACAGCCGATGCCGAGCCGATCGGGGCCGCAGCTGCCGAGCCGATCGGGGCCGGGGGCTGAGGTGGACCGCCTGCTGGTCGTGCGGTGCCCGGGACTCCTCGAGGAGGACGAGGGCGGGGCGGCATTGCGCGCCTTCGCACGGGTCATCGCCGCCGTCGAGGCGTACTGCCCCTGGGTGACCCCGGTCCGCCCCGGCATCTGCTCGCTGCCCGCCCGGGGGCCGGCCCGGTACTTCGGGGGCGAGGAGGCGCTGGTCGCCCTGGTCCACGAGGCGGCCTGCGGGGTGGAGCCGGCCGAGGCCGGCATCGCCGACGGGCTCTTCGCCGCGGTGCTGGCCGCCCGCCACGGGGTGGTCGTCCCCGCCGGCGGGACCCCGGCGTTCCTCGCCCCCCTGCCGGTGGGGATCCTCGGCCGGGCCGACCTGGCCGAGCTGCTCGACCGCCTGGGCATCCGCACCCTGGGCGACTTCGCCGCGCTGGCGGACGCCGACATCCTCGGCCGGTTCGGTGCCGACGGTGCCCATGCGCACCGGGTGGCCGGCGGCCGCAGCGGCGAGCTGGCCGACCTCCGCCAGCCCCGGGTCTCCCGTCTGCTCGACAACCTCGACACCACCGGCGCCGGCGGCACGGCCGTGGTGCCGGTGGTGTCCGAGCCCGGGTTCTGGGGCGGTGTCAGCGACGCCGACGCACGGGCGGCCCGGTGCCTGGCCGTGGCCCAGGAGCTGCTCGGTGCGGACGGGGTGGTGACCGCCCACCTCCAGGGGGGACGCAGCCCCGCCGAGCAGTCCCGCCTCGTCACCTGGACCGGCGGGGCACGACCCGGGGGCGGCGCACGTGCCGTGCCGGGGGCCGACGCCCCGTGGCCCGGGCGGATCCCCCCGCCGGCCCCGGCCGTCGTCCACCCGGACCCCGTCCGGGCCGACCTGGCCGATACCCGGGGCGAGGCCGTGCGGGTGTCGGCCCGCGGCCTGCTGACCACACCTCCCGACCGCCTGTCGGTGGAGGGCGGCCCGTGGGAGCCGGTGTCCGGGTGGGCCGGACCGTGGCCGGCCGACGAGCGCTGGTGGTCGCGGTCGCGCCGGCGGGCCGCGCGGCTGCAGGCCGTCACCGACCGGTCGGCACACCTCCTCCTGGCCGAGCGCGGCCGGTGGTGGATCGAGGCGACCTACGGCTGAGGCCGACGACGACGACGACGAACCCGAACCCGACGACACACGACGACGAACCGACACGACGAACGACGAACCCGAAACACACACGACGACGAACCGACACGACGATGCCCTACGCGGAGCTCCACGCCCACTCCAATTTCTCCTTCCTCGACGGCGCCAGCCACCCCGAGGAGCTGGCCGCGGAAGCCGTCCGGCTCGGCCTGCCGGCCCTCGCCCTCACCGACCACAACGGGCTCTACGGCGCGGTGCGGTTCGCGGTGGCGGCCCGTGCGTTCGGCCTGGCCACCGTGTTCGGCGCCGAGCTCACGCTGTCCGACCTCGACGGCCCCCACCTGCGCACGGGCATGCCCGATCCCGACGGGGTCCACCTGGTGGTGCTGGCACGCGACCCCGAGGGCTACGCCCGCCTCAGCCGGGCCATCGCCGAGGCCCACCTGGAGGGTGGGGAGAAGGGCCGGCCCGTCCTCACCCTCGACGCGCTGGCCGACCGTCACGGGGGCCACTGGCAGATCCTGACCGGGTGCCGCAAGGGCCCGCTGGCCTCGGCGCTGACCGAGGAGGGGCCGGCCGCCGCCGCCCGGGCGCTGGATCGCCTGATCGACCGCTTCGGCGCCGGGCAGCTGGCCGTCGAGCTGTGGGACCACGGCACGCCCATCGACGGCCCCCGCAACGACGCCCTGGCCGTGCTGGCCGCCGAGCGGGGGGTGTCGCCGGTCGCCACCAACAACGTCCACTACGCCACCCCGGCCCGGTTCCCGCTGGCCACCACGCTCTCGGCCGTGCGGGCCCGCCGGACACTCGAGGACCTGGAGGGCTGGCTGCCGTCCTCAGCCACCGCCTGCCTGCGGGGCGGCGTCGAGCAGACCCGGCGGTTCGCCCGGTGGCCGGGGGCGGTCGAGCGGGCCGGCGAGCTGGCCGCCGAGTGCGCCTTCGACCTCCGCCTGGTGGCGCCCCGGCTGCCCGACTTCCCGGTGCCCGAGGGCCACACCGAGCAGAGCTGGCTGGTCGAGCTGACCCGACGGGGGGCGGCCGACCGCTACGGGCCGCCGGGGAGCGAGCGGGTGCCCGGCGCCTACACGCAGATCGAGCGCGAGCTCGGGGTCATCGACGCCCTCGGGTTCCCCGGGTACTTCCTGACCGTGTGGGACATCGTCCAGTTCTGCAAGCGGGAGGACATCTTCTGCCAGGGCCGGGGGTCGGCCGCCACGTCGGCCGTCTGCTACGCCCTCGGCATCACCAACGTCGACGCCGTCTCGCTGGGCCTGCTCTTCGAGCGGTTCCTGTCGCCGGCCCGCGACGGCCCCCCGGACATCGACGTCGACATCGAGTCGGGCCGCCGCGAGGAGGTCATCCAGTACGTCTACGAGCGCTACGGCCGGCTGCACGCCGCCCAGGTGGCCAACGTCATCACCTACCGCGCCCGCTCCGCCCTGCGCGACGTGGGCAAGGCGCTCGGGCACGCCACCGAGGAGGCCGACACGTGGTCGGAGTCGACCGAGCGCGGGCAGCCGCTGGCCGGGCGCGACGACCTGCCGCCGCTGGTGCAGCAGCTGGCCTCGGACCTGCTCGGCTTCCCCCGCCACCTCGGCATCCACTCGGGGGGCATGGTCATCTGCGACCGGCCCGTGGTGGAGGTCTGCCCGGTGGAGTGGGGCCGGATGCCGGGGCGGAGCGTGCTGCAGTGGGACAAGGACGACTGCGCGGCGGCCGGCCTGGTCAAGTTCGACCTGCTCGGCCTGGGCATGCTGACCGCTCTCCACCACATGGTCGACCTGGTGGCCGACTTCCACGGGGACACCATCGACCTGGCCCACCTGGAGCAGGAGGACGAGGTCTACGAGCTGCTGTGCCGGGCCGACACGGTCGGGGTGTTCCAGGTCGAGTCGCGCGCCCAGATGAACACGCTGCCGCGGGTCCAGCCCCGCTGCTTCTACGACCTCGCCATCGAGGTCGCGCTCATCCGCCCGGGCCCGATCCAGGGCAACGCCGTCCACCCCTACATCCGCCGGCGCAACGGGACCGAGCCCGTCACCTACCTCCACCCGCTGATGCAGCCAGCCCTGGAGCGCACCCTCGGCGTCCCGCTCTTCCAGGAGCAGCTCATGCAGATCGCCATCGACGTGGCCGGGTTCTC
>Ga0265327_10003383_pt1 | contig 15340 bp, 17 predicted proteins | sample 41621metaG_FD_202089 | JGI IMG/M metagenome (GOLD analysis project Ga0265327, IMG submission 202089) | Rhizosphere microbial communities from Carex aquatilis grown in University of Washington, Seatle, WA, United States - 4-16-21 metaG | ecosystem: Host-associated > Plants > Roots > Rhizosphere... | reverse complement strand
TTTCTGGTGCAGATGTAGTTGAATGGTATGGCTGGCACCTGGCAAGGTCAGATGTGCGCCATTGAAAATGCGCAGCCGGACAGAATTAAATTCCTCGTTGTATTTGGTGACAAGCCGTTCGCGCCGCTCGTCGTGCTGCCAGATCCATTCCCGGAATCGGTCTTTGATCTTCTGCTGTTTTTCGCGCGCCGCCTCGGTTGAACCGGCGTTGACGACTGATTTGTCCTTGTTGCCGTCTCGCACCTTGTCGTAAATGGTTGGCGTCCGCAAATTCAGTGCATCCTCAATCAATTCCAAGGCCGAGGCCCGGTTCGTCCCCCAATCGGTCGTGTTGGCCACCGAACCCTTCGCCCCATATCCAGCGTCCACCGTCCAGGTGCCGAGTTCCGGTGTGAAGCGAATGGTCACGTCTTCCGCCCCGAGCAATTCCTGGGCGAAAGTCTCAACATCTTTGACCGGAATCCAGCACGCACCCAACCGCGCATCAATCTGGGTGGCAGACAAATTTTCCGGTTGAACCGATTTCAACGCCTCGACATTTTCGTGAAAGCGGGGTTCGTTGACGCTGGCGACTTCGGCGGTTTGAAGTTTTTCGCGGACATTGCCGGAAAGGTAATGGTCTTCCGTTTCCCATTCACGCGACAGCGGGTTCAGAAAAAGAACACCCTTCAATTCGGGCAGAAATTCTTCGGCTGGCCGGCGCAACAACGCGGCCATGTGTTGCAAATCCACGCGACCTTTTTCGTTCAGCGAAATGATGACGGCTTCCTTTGGCGATTCGGCGGACGTGATTGATTTCTGCTGCTGGATTGTGCGCTCGCGGAAAATCGCCGTCTTGACCGCCTTGTTCGTCTCCGAGTCGTAGTTTTCCAATGAAAACAAGAGCGGTAAATCCGGGTCGCCGCGAAATGCCAGCGCGTTCACGCGGTCGGACACCGGGCCATGACGGGCAAAAAATCGGTCGTAAGCCTGATTAAGTTGGCTGCGCGCGAGTTTGATTTCATCCTCGTCGGCATCTTCAATTTGCGTTCGCAAACACTGGCGCACGGCATCGCGCACCTTAATCAATCCACGGATTCGGAGCTTCGTTTGAATTGCCAGATGCGGCAACGGAATCAACTTGTCGCCTTCGCGGATGGCGATTTGATCGTCGTGAACCGTGTAGGCATTTGGTTTGACGTGGCCGGGCGCTGGGATGGCCTGCTCTGGTGCGGTTGAATTCTTGGGACGTTCAGCGGCTTGGTAAATGTTTTGCGGCAGATGCTTGATGGCTTCGGCCAGTGCGGTCTTGATGTCCCTGCCGTCGCTGACGAGCGTTGGTTCGTTGCGCCCATACATCCGCCCTTCAAGTGTCATTTCACCGAGCATCATGTGCTGGTTCTCGACAAAATACTCGTTGATCGAAATGACTTCACCTTTGGTCGTCGTGTATGGAACTACTTTTTTCCACGCCTCACCGCGCGGAACTTCCTTGCTCCCGCGCTTTTTGAGAATGACAACATCGGCGGTGACTTCGGTATTGGCGTTGCGCTTGAAAGCCGTGTTGGGCAGACGGATTGCGCCAACCAAATCCGCACGGTCGGCAATATGTTTTCGCAGCGTGGGATCAATCTTGTCCATCGTGCCGCGCGAAGTGATGAACATCACGAGTCCGCCGGGGCGGACTTTTTCCAATCCTGCCGCAAAGAAATAATCGTGAATCAAAAATCCCTGCTTGTTGAATTTCGGGTCAAACGGTTTGTAATCGCCAAAGGGGATGTTTGAAATCGCGGCGTCAAAAAATCCGTCGGCCAGTTTTGCCTTCTCGAACGGCTCGTTGCGGATGTCCGCGTCGGGGTAAAGTGCCTTGGCGATTTGCGCGGTGAGCGGATCAATCTCGATGCCGGTGATGGCGGACTGAGATTGAATTGCGGCGGGCATGAAGCCGACGAAATGGCCGATGCCGAAAGCCGGTTCTAAAATGCGTCCCTCTTTGAATCCCAATCGCTCCAATGCCGCATACATTCCGTGGATGACTTCGCCGGATGTGTAATGGGCGTTAAGCGTCGAGGCGCGGGCGGCGCGAAATTCATCCTCGGAAAGCAGATTGGAAAGTTCCAGATTCTCGGCCTGCCAGTCGGTTGACGGACTGAAAATCTGCGGCAATCCACCCCAGCCAACGTAACGAACGAGCGCGGATTTTTCCTCGGTGGTGGCTGGACGGTTTTCCACCTGAAGTTTGCGAACCAGTTTTATCGCGGCAAGATTGACGCGGCACTTTTCCTTGAGCGAACCAGTGCCAACGCCATCGGTGGGGGAAATCCGATAATTATTCCGATTGCGGACTACTCGCTCTCCGGCGTCAGGAGAATGTATTTCTCCCGCACCAGTTCCCAAGCGCGGTTGTGCGCCTGTTGCGCCGTTAAGCCTTGCTTCTGGAACTTCATGGTCAGTTCGTGCATTTCGCCCGCCGTTTTCTCCTCCGCCTCCAGCAGCATCTCCTCCAAGATTCCTTTGGCTTCCATTTCTTGCACCAGGTTCGGGAGAAGTTCGCGCCAGTGCTTCTCCGCCATTCTGCCGTATTGGGTCAGTGTGATTGCTGTCATAATTATTTTGGTTGAATGAAAATAAATTTAACTGCTCGTCATTTGTCTTTCCGCTTGGTCGTTTCGACGCCATAAAAAATTAGCTCAACCTAAAATTATTTCCAGAAATAAATAAATGTCGTCCGATGCGGTCGCGGTTCACTTCAAGCGACGGCATCGAAAGCCCTTGGTTGCTTCAAAGCGGAAAGGCAAAGTCTTACGGCTTTTGTAGGCTGGGCGCGCAGGAAGCCGCTGGAACGGGGAACAGAGCGCCAGCCGTAGCAAAAGCCGCAAGTCTTTGACCCGCGCAAATTATTATGCCGCCATGCGTCTTCCCGCTCCTGCGCTTTGGGTTTGCGCTTTGCCATTTTCCTCGCGCGGATTGGTAAGGCGAAAAACGTGCCGGGCGATGGAAGCCGTTGCCCGCTCGCGCTGGTCTTCCGGCAACCGCTTCAGCAGCGTCTCAAACGCCTGTTTCGCTTCAGGATCATTGTCGAGCTTCTGCACGATGCCGCTGTTCATTTTCTGCATCCGCTCGTATTTCTGAACCTCGTTCAAGACAAGTTTGCGGACGGCGCGTTCATGCGGCAGTTCATCAAAGAATTTGAACTGGTCGGGATTGGCCTTGATCCACGCATCAATCTTTTCATTGGTGCGCGGGTTTTCACGGTATTGAACTGGTTCTGCGGCTGCGTTTTTTGATTTTGCTTTTTCCATACGATTTTGTTGTTGCGGTTTTTAACTCACCAGTCATTCGTCCCCTTTACGGAAGGGGTGGCCGGCGCTGTGAACGGGGCTTCGGTCTGTGCTTTCCGAAATTCTTCTTCGAGCGTGTCCAGGCGTTTTTCAGCAGTGGTCACTTCGTTTTTAAGTTGGACATTTTCCACGGCGACTTGCGCCGTTGCTGACAAGGTTTGGGAGAGCTGGTTAAGGGCTTGATTCATGCGCTGGCCCTGCACGATCAACGTCATCGTCGCGGCTTTCTGCCGGTCCACCTCCGCGACGACTTCAGGTGTCAACGGACTGTCCTTGTGCGCCGGATCAATGATGACGATTACCGGTCCGCCCGGAACAGTCACCGGAGCGTTGGGATGAAGATTCCATTTGGCGGTTGTTTCCACGCGATAAACCGTGTGCGCCTCGTGCATCACCAAGCCGTCATTCGGGTCAACGTAACGGCCAAACGAGTAGGCTTTCAGATTTTCGCCATAGCGCACGGATTCCATGTCGTCGGTGGTCAGGATTGTTCCCGGCACGGAGCGCGGCATTTGCACCACGACGGGTTTATTGCTGGCGCAAGCCGACAGCAAAATCAGCGGGATAAAAATGAGAATTCGTTTCATGGCATGGCTCTTTTCAAATACGCAGCCGCTTCGGGTGGCAAATCACGCCGTGAATTGGCGGCAGGCTGGTTCGTTTCGCTGGCAAAATCATTCGGCGTCACGCGAGTGCCGCCGATGACGGCATCCGATTCATCAATGGTTTGCGTGACGTAGAGATAAAATTGTTTTCCGGCTGGAACACGGACATAAAAACCGTCCCGTTGAATCGAATCTAAAATCTGCTGTGCGTAGGCATTGATGACGCTTTGCGCGCCAGTGAGGGGAGCATTCTGCAACGTGGGCGTGATTTGATTCCCGTAGATGGTCGGCTGTGTCTGGGTGAACGCACTGGCCGCCCCGCTCAAGAATGTCGCGGCAAACAATTTGATTTCCGCCAGGTCGTCACTTTTGAGAACGCGCCCGCGCAGACCGGCGCTGCCGTCCGTGATGCCCCAGCCGTCGCCGCCTGGATCGGCTTCGCGGTCGAGGGCGATGCCGGAAAGCCGTAACTCCTCGCCGCCCGTCCAAACCAGCGTCCAATTGTTGCCGCTGGCGATGCGCTCGCGGGTGCGGTCGGTCTGCGCTTTGCCGTGAACTTCCGTGCCAGCCGGGATGATTAACCGGCCATTGTGATAAATGTCTTCCGTCACCAATCCGATGATGGGTGTTTGGATGCTTGATGAATCCACCGTGACGATGAGTTCGCACGGAATCAACCGGCCAAAAGGCGCGTAGTTTTTACTCAACTGCTTTTGCTCTGATTGCGGCGTCTCGGCAAACAGGCTGATGGGCAGCACCTCTGGCTTTGCCGGAGCGTGGCTGAACATTCCTCCCGATTGCCGTTGCGAACCAACATCACTTGTTATTACCGGCATGGCTGGCGGTGGTGGGAGATTCGGCAATGGCGAATAGTTTGTGTTTTGAAAAGTTTGCAGCGTCTGCTTGCTCGCGGCTGCGGCTGCGGCTTTCGTGGAATAAACCAACGGCTGCGGCTTCGTTTCGCCGGGCAAAAACCGTTTGCAGGCAAAGAAGACTCCACCCAGGACAAGGCAGAACAAAATAAACGCCCCAGCCGGAGTTTTGAAAAAATTGATGGCGCTGCGCGGATTCATCATCGGCGGTTTCCTTTGGGCTTTGGTTCGATGGCTGACGCGGGCGCGGGCGCGGACGCTGGCACAGAAATTACAGGCGGCGGTGGGTCAATCGTCTGCGCGTCCAGAATCACAAAGAAATCATTCTTGATGGACATATCATTGCGCCCGCCGTTGGGCGTGCCGGTTACGGCAAAATAGGCCGGGGCTTCCGTGTGCGGCGGCACTACGCCGCTGGCGTCGCTGATGGACTGCGGATATGTCCGCTCGCCGACACGCAGCAAAAATCCATTGGGAGCATAGCGTAGTTCCCGGTCGGTTTTATTGGTGACACCCACGCGAAAAACGAGCGTGTCTTCGGGATTGAAACGAAACACCTCCTCAATCTTCACCGCGTAGTTGGTGCAATCCAAAATGCGCGGCTCTTTTTCGTAATTGCGATAATCCACCTGGGCGACGGCTTCGGGGTGATACGCTTTCAGAACCGGATAGGCTTTGGCCTTGTCCAGCAATGCGAGCAAGCGCGATGGCGTCACCGGCTCGGCCTGCACCGATGCAGAATTGTCCGGCGCATTTTGAAAGGTGACGGACAAGAGCGGCTCGTCACTTTCGACGAGTTCAATGACATACGTTTTGTTGTTCCAACGGATGTTGACGTTGGTGGCCGCCTTCCGGGCCTCGGCGCGCACGGAAAAGAAGGATGAGCCTTTGGTGTGGGCAATAAGGAACGCGGCGGGTTTTTGCGGATCAATTGTCACCTGCGCCGCATCCATCGCCGAAATCGGCCCGGGAAAACTGATGGTCGTGACGCGGTAGCCGGAAACCGGGATGACGTAGATCGTTTGTTCGTCCAGAACAAAATCTTGGATGGCCTTGTCTTTCGCACCTGCCTTCGCACCCGCGAAAAGGCAAACGCCCATCAAAAAACTAATTGCCAGTCGTTTCATATTTGAAGTCATTTACGGCGGTGGGAAACCGCCCGTTCTGCACCATGTTGGGATTGCGTTGCATCCGCAGCGACAGCTTGAACGGGATTGCTTCCGTGAAAGGTTTGTCCTCAAAAACGCCGTCGCGGATGAGCTGGCCGGTCACTTGGGTCAACACAAAATCTTCGCGCGTGTTCAGGATGTTAATCCCGCTGATTTCCACTTTCTGATGCAACTGCTTGGACTTGAATTCGGGTTCTTCGGCGGCTTGATAGGCCGATGCCTTTTGGAAAGCCTGCTTGAGAAACATCTGTTTCAACAAGTCGGCGTTATCAAAACCTTTCGGATTACGCTCCAAAAAGGCCGTGGCCGCCAGCGTGCTTTGCTCAACATGAAGCCCTTTGGCTTCCTCGAATTTCAAAAGCGGCGAAACGTAAAATGTATTGGCCGGATCAATGACGACCACCCGCTCCCGCTGTTTGAAGCTCTGGACGAGGACATAACGGTCAACCGCCGCACCCACCAGCACCAGCATGGCGAAACCAAACCAAAACCAGACAAGCCGGTCTTTTTGGACAAAAATCCGCGTCGGGTCAAAACGCGGTTTTGCCTCGGCAATTTTTGATTTGCCGTTGTCCGCAACGGTGGTTTCGCGCAATTCAGTGGGTCGGGTTTCCATTGGTGCTTTGCCCCCAAATCGGGGGTGACGTATTGAGTTTGAAAGTTTTGCTATAATTGCTGATGGCCGCTGGCAACTGATTTTCCGGCGGCTGCAATTTCAATTGGCGCGGACGCGATTGAATGACCAAAACAGTGACGCTGCTGCCGATAACGGCAACGCCCGCGACCAGTAATAGAATTTTCAGTTTCATCAGTTGCCGGTCGGAAACATCGGTGGCTGGGTGTTGAGTTGAAAGTTTGTGCGGTAGTTGGAAAACGCCTCGACAACTTCCGCCTTCTGCTGCTCCTGTGCGGCAACGGCTTGTTTTTGGGCGTCGTTCCGATTTTCGATGTCCTGCTCAACGCTCACGGCGACGGCCTGATCAATTTCCTTGTCCGTCGCGGCCAACGCCGCATTCTGGCCGACCAAGACGCCGGTAAGTTTTTGAACTTCGGATGCGGTCGTCGCCGATTGCAACGACTCCGTAGTCGAGGCGATGGCGTCTTTTAATGCTTGGCGGCGTTGCAGCACATTCGCCGTGACGTTGGAGTAATTGGCGGTCGCATTATTGATCGCCTCAAAAGGTTTGTAGTCGGTTGCATCGCGTTGGATTTGATTTCCTGACGGCGTGGTGAAAGTTGCGCCGATTTGATTGTAAAGGCCGTTGGCGTTGTAGGTAAGTGCGGCCACGCCATTGGCGGATTGCTCCACCGATGAAATGGTCTGTCCAAGCGGCGTTTGCGTGAGGTCGGATGTCAGCGCGGAGACACCAGTGACATTCAGAATTTGCGACGGGTCGCCGAATGCCTTGTTGTATTGCTGCAACTGCTGAAGCTGGTCAGAGAGCTGCGTAATCTGCTGCACCTGGTTGTCCACCATGTCAACGTATTCGGCGATGTTCTCGGCCTCACTGATGATCTGTTCGATGTTCACCGTGGGGTCATAAACAATCCATTGCGCGTGACTTGACGCGCCAACGATGGCGATGGCGATGGTGATGAGTAGTTTTTTCATGTTTGTTGTCCTTTCATTTTTGGTTGGCGCAGGCTTACGCCTGCTAGTTTTCGATGCGTAGGTATTTGGTGGTCGGGTTCAAGATCACTCCGTCTATGTTTTGTTCGGGAATGGGGATGGCATACAGGCTGACATTTTCTGGCCGCGTCCCTTGCTGCTGCTGTTGATGAACCTGAATCCAATACTGCTGCCTCACCGCGTCGCTCCGGCCTTTTTCGTAGCCAGTGGTGTAGGCGTTGTCCGACGCCTTGCCCGCGAGATAAAATCCGCCTTCACTTAACAAAACGCCGCCTGCCGCCCCGGCGGCGGTTATCCCCACATTGCCGTGGGAAAGATCGCTGGCTAATGCGCCGCCGCCCGCTCCTGCGGCGATGTCGGTGACGGGACGAACCGCCGCGCAGCCGGTGATGAGCAACGGGGCGAGAAAAAGTGCAATGAGGTAATGTGGCTTCATGTGGTTTCCACGAGTTGCGGTTTGCGGGAAAAAGTCAAAATGCCTTCGGTGACGTTCTTTGCGCCGCGCAGTTCTTTGGCGCGTTGCTCGAAATGTTCGCCGCTCGAACTGGAGCAATAGAGCATTTCAGGCGAAGTGTAGTTGTAAGCCGAGCCGCAAATCGGACGGTTTGAATCAACGTGCAGGTAGGTGAACGCGGAGTATTTAGCCCCGGCCTGATGGTCGGGCAGCGTGTAATTCATGATCGTGTGCTTGGTGATTTCGGGAATGGCGATGTCCCGCGCGATGTCGTCCAGATCGGCGCGGTCGTTCTGGCGCATCAGGAAAAACTGGCGGCTGTTGCCAAAAACGGCGGAACGAATGCGACTTTGTTTGAAGCGCGCATACTGCTGGACGATGGAAATGTTCCAGCAATTGAATTTGCGAAGCTGCGCGTAGCTTTCCTTGACGATTTCCTCGCCGCCGGGAATATCGAGGAAGCGTGCGACTTCTTCATAAACATTCCGTTTCCGCACGGCGCGCGGGAGCGTGATGATGTGTTTGCGGGCGTGATTGGTGATGAGGAAACCGGCGGCGGCTCGCAGTTCCTTCGCCGAATCGGGAATATAGCCAAGCTCGAAATGCGCGATTTTTCCAGTGAGCGACAGATTGCTCGCACCATCAAACAACGCACCGTAATTACCATCCCGACACCACGGTAAAAGCAGTGTGGAGATTTCAATAATCTGTTCGCGTTCTGCGCCGCTCGCATCCAGCGCCATCAATTCCTGCAACATCCGGTGAGACGGATACTCGTCAGTTTTGAAATAAGCGAAGGCGATGTTGCGAACCTCTTTGACCGTGTTCGGGTCTTTCAGAAATTTCAGCACTTCACCCTCAGCCAATTGCTGCTCGAAAGTCTTTGCTTCATCCTCGTTTGATTTCAGCCAGTCGCGGAAGTCGGCAAACGCTTCCAGCATCGTCGCGCCCGGTGGCATTTTCTCTTTGCGATAATGCGTCAACGCGCACGCGCGCCTAGCCACTTGCAGCATTTGATTTTCGTTTTTGCGCGTCCAATCTTGAAAAACATCCTCGTAAAGCAGATTGATGTATTTGGCGATTTGCGCCTGCCGTAGCATTTGTTTGTCCTCGCTCTGGCTTAAGCCGACCATGCGCGCGACCAGCGCGGTGGCCGATGCGAGATGATCCGGCGTCAACGGCAGTCCTTTGGTATCGAGGTAATTGATGGTGATGTCGCCGTCCGGCTGAATCACAATCGGCTTGGCGTCCGGCTCGACCGTCTGCGTATAGATGCCGTAGGAAAGCCCTTCCTCGATGATGACGGTGTAGGCGTAATAATTTTCCGTCTGCGAAAGCAGGTCACAAATGGTCACGGATTTACCCGCGCCGCTCATGCCCAATAAAACCGCGTGTTGTGGTGATTGATTGCCCGCCGAGCCGGAGAAAGTTTTGATGCCGACAAGATTTTGATTCGGGCCTTCGTAAATCGCTTCCGCCGAATCGAGATGGCCGGTGAACGTGGATGCAATCGGCAACATATCGGCGATGTAACGGTTCTCACCGTAAAGTTTTCGCGCGTTATATTTGCTCCATGTCCAGCCCGGCCACGTCTGGAAAAATAATTTCTTGGAAGTGCTGGGCAGAGTGCTTTCCGCATACTGCGCGGAATTCATCGAATTGATGGCGTTCTTAATCGCCGTCGTTTTGGCAATCAAACCTTCCTTGCTTTTGTCCCATGTGCGGATGGCAAACAGAACTTTGAACGGAATCGTATGCCCTTGCATGAGCGCGGCGATTTTCTTTTGCTTCTTGTCCATGACGGTCAACAGCGAAAGTTTTTTCTCGCTCGCGTAATCGCCCGCGATGCGGTCGTGTTCCTTTTCCTCCTTGTTGATTTCCTTGCGGACGGAGAGCGGATCGAGATTCACCGTGATGGTGTAGTCGAGCAGGCGCAGGCCGGTAAGCCGGTGGATGATTCCTGGGTAGGTCATCTTCGGCCAGCGCGACAAAGCGAGAATGGAATGATAACGGCCATCCATGAAGAAACCGAAGTCGGCCTGTCCTGCGCCTTCGCTGTGCCAGCAATTTTCCTGAATGGACAGTTGCGGATCAAAACCGTCAATCGGGTCATAGTCGAACCGCTCGGCCAGTGACGGATTGAGAAATGTTTTGCAATGCCGGAAGTGGTCGGCATCCTTCATCGGGATTATCCGCGCGCCCTGTCCGGCGAAAATTTCCGTCAGCATTTCGTGCGTATGCTCGAATTCCGAACGGAATTGCCCCAAAAGCTGGTTGTAGTATTCGGAAAGAGCCGCCTCGGATTTGATGCCCTTGGAAGAGGTTTCGATTTTTCGCGACAGGTAAAAAACGAGACGTTGCCGCCGCAAACGGCGTTCGGTCATCAGCCGCCAATACCGTTCAAAGCGTTCGTTGCGTGAACGGCGCGTCCAGATGTTGTCCGCCTTTTGTGTTTCCGCCTGATACCGCAATAGTTCGTGGCGATAATCGGAATCGCAATAGTATTGAATTTGAAGCCGTTGGTTCTCGGTAATTGACTGCATCAACAGCGAAAGCTGGTCTTGAAATCCATTTAGTTCCGACACCTGCGCGTTAACCATGTCGGGCGGCTCGAAGATGAATCCCTTCGAGACGTAGCCGCCCGCGTTCAATGAATTGAAAACGATCAAGTCGTTGATGAAGTGTCCGTTTGGCGATTCTTCAAACATAATGGATGGGCCGGTTGCTTTTGAAAATCTGGGGTGAAGCCGGAGCCTTTTAACCAATAGTCGAGGCAGTCAATGTCGTAGCCCGCTGGTTTGCCCTGACGAAACACGAAGACGTAAATGAGGCAGAGCGTCAGCGGCACCGCCGCTAAAATCAGCGAAGTGAAAATGCTCATTTTCAATGCGCTGAAGCAAAGCAGCAGAATCATCACGAAGGCGAACCCGCCGCCAACAACGAACCAGAACAATTCGCCTTCCAAGCCCCACGTCCGGCCTTTGGAATCGTCGGAACTGTTCGTCTCCGTGAATCGGATGCCGTCTTTCATTGGAAGGTTCCCACGTCCACGGTTGAACTGCCGATGCCGAAAGCGGTGAACAAGGCTTTCACGATTACCGGCGCGCCCGCGATGATGAGGCCGCCGATGATGGAAAGCTTTCCGGTATCGGCGTCCCCGCGCCGGATGGCGAAGCCGCCGCCGACTACGCAGATGGTTCCAAAGATGAATCCGATGAGCATCACGATGCCCAACGCCGATGAAGCGCCCGATGAAAGGCTGCCCGTGGTTTGCGCCAGAATGGGAGTGAATCCCGCAAGTTTGGTTTGAAATATAATTTTCATACGCTCCTTTTTACCTGCTTTTGCTTTGGTAGGTTGTAATGAAATCGTTACAATTTTTCCCCGGCGTTTGGGCAGGGTTGGGACATGGAAAACTCAATAGACACAATCAAGGACTCCGGTTCAGAACTTCATTTGAAGCTGCAAGGTCTCGAAAAAGTTTTAAGCCAGCGCATTCGCGGGCAGGCTCATGTCATACCGCGCGTGGTCTCTGTGCTGCAACGCGGCGAACTCGGATTGACCAAGCCAACTCGTCCACGCGGCAGCTTCATGTTTCTTGGCCCGACCGGTGTTGGCAAAACGGAGATCACGCTGGCGTTCACGGAATTTCTTTTTGGCGGGGACAAACTTTTCCGCTTTGACATGAGCGAATATCAAACCCAGGAATCACTGGGCATTCTGTTGGGCGCGCGGCTGGGCGAACGCGGCACTCTGGGAATGGCGTATGACAAATCACCGTCCGGCACTTTGCTTTTTGATGAAATTGAAAAGGCGCATCCGCGCGTTCTGGATGTGTTCCTGCAAATCTTGGACGCGGCGCGGGTGACGATGGCCAGCGGCGACACCCTGGATTTTTCCAGGCATTACATTGTGCTGACTTCAAACCTCGGCGCGGCGGAGATTTTGCATCTGCAACATTCCACGCAAGCCACGCTGGAACGGCATGTCCTGACTCGCGCGCAGCAATCCCTGCGCCCTGAAATGTTCGCCCGCATCACGGAAAAACTGGTCTTCAACCGGTTAAGTTACGATCACCAGCTTGAAATCGCCGCCCTGCTGCTGGCAAATGAATTGAAGTTCCTTCTGGAAAAGGGACATAAACTCGCCGCCGATGAATCGGTATTGCCATTCTTGGTGCGCCGTGGTTTTCATCCAAAACTCGGTGCCCGCCCCCTGCGTGATGCGATTGAAAAACTCGTCGGCGATGCCATCGCGACCGATTTGCTCACTGGCGGGACAGCTTGTGGCCAGCTTACGGTGGAAGCCAGTATTTTGAGCATTCGTAAATAATCGCCACACGTTTGGCGTGTCCAACAAATTACTCAATACGTTGAGTTAAATTACTCAATACAAAAACTCGGTTGAATCTTTCTTAAAAGGCTTCGGTCTGCGGTCTGCGAGCGGAAACAGTGGAGCGCAGGCGGAGAGACGGCTGGAACGGAGCCGTAGCGCAACGCCGCCGCTGACCGCAGACGGAAGCCCGCCGCGGTTGCGGCCAATTCATCGCCGCCGCGACGGACGTGGGTTTTGCGGAATGCAACGGGCGTCGTCGCGCGGGGGACAGGGGCGACGGGCAGACCGTGGAAAGGAGCAAAGCCCAAGTTGGTCGCGGCGATTGGAAAGATGCCAGGATGGCGGAATGGCCTGATTATGGGACGGAGGCGCAACTTGGAAAACACTGGCGCAAACAAATTCAGTATATTTTTCGATTCGATTAACATCGCACAAAAGGTGGAATTTGCCCTCCAAAAATCCGGCTCGCTCGTGATGTTTATGCAGCGAAAGTGAAGCCTGCGAAAAGATGCGAAATAAAGCTCACGAGGGAGCGCCGATGGGCGAGCAGAATCTTCACCGTTTCAAGGCGGAGTCCGGCACGGGGGAATTGATGCGGGGAAGTTTCTGCGAAGGGGTAAATGATGACAGGCGGTATTTGTTCGGACAGGGATTGGGGACATTCAGTTCCTTTGAATGGTCATTCAGACGGGTGCATGCTGTGACAAAAGATTACCGTATGAAAAAAGATCCTGAACTTCCAAAGACTGTCTCCAGCCAGCCAGAGCCTAGGTCCGCGCCGCAATTTCAAGCTGAAGGAAACTTTGAATCTCCAAAAATAATATGCGACATCGCTGACGGAAATGCCTTCGTAGAAGAATACCGGAAACCGCATATCCCAGTAATGTCCGCTTTTGGCGGTGGGCGTTTGCATGTATGCAGGTTCTACGGGTCATGGGATCTGGATCGGATGATCACGGAAAATGCCGACACTTTGTTCCGTTCCATCCGCAAGCTATCTTCCAAAGATGCCAAAGACCCAAAGAAGGAGTGGGATGACCTGACTTTCAAGTTTGGCCCTCGCGCATTCCTTTATGCCGACAAGGACAGGATTATTGGTTTTGCGGCGTCAGCCGATGAAGCGGAGCGGGTTGTGACAGATTTTGGCAAGAAATATCACAAACCAAAAGCAACCATCGAGACGGGCGGGGTGTTTTTCCTGCTCCAGTTCGAGGCGAAACCATACGAACCAAGGAAGTCTGTCTGTCTTCCAATACAATCATCAAGCCGGAAGCACTCAATCTTCATTACGGCACAGGCAGCGGAGAATGGCATCAAAGTTATGTAGAGCGACTTCACAAGCGACCAAACGGCCTGACAATTTTTGAGGGCAAGCCAGGCACGGGTAAAACATTTTATCTGCGACACCTCATGGGCGAACTCAAAGAATCACATCGTTTCTATTTTATTCCAACCGCGAGTATGGGTGTTCTTTCCAAGCCTGAGTTTATCGGCTTTTGGACAGATCAGCGGCAATACCATTCCGACAAAAAGTTCGTTATCGTTCTGGAGGATTCCGATGGAGCACTCATGACCCGCGGCACTGATAATCGCGAGCAGGTTAGCGCCCTCCTGAATCTTTCTGATGGTATGCTGGCCGATTTCCTCCGGCTGCAAATCATCTGCACGATCAACTGTTCCGCCTCCGATATTGATTCAGCATTGCTCCGTCCGGGGCGGTTGCTTTGCCATCGCATCTTTGGTCGGCTCGACTATGCCCAAGCTTCACGCCTCGCTGAAAGTCTTGGCCGGAAATTGCCACAAACCCGTGATTATTCTCTCGCGGAAATCTTTGCCGGGAATGACACCGATGAAATTCCTCGCCAGCGCATGGGGTTTGCGGCCTGATACGAATAATTTGGGCTATGTCCTAAACGCCTGAATCCAATCCCGCTGTTAAAGCGATGAAGTATCGCACGGCTGCCGAACAGGGGGATGCCTATGCGCAATGCAGCCTCGGTGAGTGTTACTATTATAGCGACGGCGTTCCGCAAGATTTCATCGAAGCCGAGAAATGGTATCAAATGTCCGCCAAGCAAGGATATATCGGGGCACAATACCGGCTGGGAGATTTCTGCTTTTTTGGCAACGGTGTGGCGCAGGATTTGGGCAAATCGCTGGAATGGTATCGCAAAGCCGCTTTGCAGGGATATGAAATGGATTTGTCGCGACGCAATGAAATCTAAAAAATGAAAACCTCGAAGTCAGGAATCGTCGAAGCGCTGAAGAAAGAAAATAGGGCGTCGCTGGCAGAAGCCCTAAGAACGTTGAAAGAAGATTACGTCAATGGTAAGCCGAAACCGGGCGCGAAGTTGTCCGGTTTGCCGATGGAACCGAACCTTTATCTGTTTCAGAAATGGGCATACCGGGTTGGCAAAGGGTGGTATGGGTTTGATTTAAGCGCCATTCCGAATGTTTGGATCTATATGTTGGACGCCTTCATCGCGTGGGTGGAATCGCAGTGCCCGGATTTTGAAATTTTACAAATCAAAACAAAGTTTGGCGGGCTGCGTTTTTATATCGACACTCATTGCAAGAATGCAGTCGTGAACGAAGTTATCCGCTCTGAAATCGCCAAACTGGAGAAGTTGATGTTCCATAAAAACCTAATTTTCGGCAATGTCAGACCGCCTTATCGGCTAAAGCTAAAGAGGCGCAAGGCAAAATAATTTATCAATTTTATGCGACTTCAAGTGTTCAGCGATCTCCATCTCGAATTTTGCCCCATTGATCCGGTGCCAAAAAAGGCCGACATCGTGGTGCTGGCGGGCGACATTCATCAGGGAACGGCGGGGGTGAAATGGGCCAAGCAGCACTGGCGGGATTGTCCAGTGCTCTATGTCTTGGGAAATCATGAGTTCTACAACCATTCCATCCCGGATCTGATCCAGGATCTCCGGCGCGAGGCCAGGGGCA
>Ga0265327_10003382_pt1 | contig 15344 bp, 15 predicted proteins | sample 41621metaG_FD_202089 | JGI IMG/M metagenome (GOLD analysis project Ga0265327, IMG submission 202089) | Rhizosphere microbial communities from Carex aquatilis grown in University of Washington, Seatle, WA, United States - 4-16-21 metaG | ecosystem: Host-associated > Plants > Roots > Rhizosphere... | reverse complement strand
GATTAATCCCATCCTCACCGCTGCCCAGCGCCTCAAGGCCCATGACCTTCTGGGCGAATTCCACGCGCACGCCAAGGCCTTCATGACCCAGATCCACGGGGGCGCCGCCATCTCCATCCACACCCACTAAGAACGTGCGCGCCCTCCCCGAGTTGATCCCCGGGGAGGGCGCGCCTCAATCCCGCTACCCTGGACCGATATGACCTCCCCAGACCTGCTCCATGCCATGACGAAGCGGCTCCAGCCGAAGCGCTGGGGCTTTCTGGGCGTATTCCTATTCCTGGTGGCCTGGATCCGCATCCTTTCAGGCGACCGGTTCTCGCTGGGTGGCATTCCCCACTTCATCCACGCCATGCTTCTCCTGCTCTGCATGGTGGTGCTGGCGCCCCTGCCCTGGCAGTGGACGGGGGATAAGCAGCGGAAGGCCTCGCTGGGGCGGGGAACGGGACAGGCCCTTCTCTTCAACACGCTCTGGCTGGGTCTACTGGTGATGGTGTTCGGGCCGGGTCAGCGAATTCAGGTCTCCAGCGGCCACATCCTCCTTTCTCCCACCCAAAGCATGATGCTGGGCCTGCAGCCCGTGGCCCTGGTGGTGGGCTGGATCATCGCGGAACTGCAAGCTGCGGAAGGCGACCGGGCCGAGGCCATGGCGGCCCGCCAATCGCTGGAGGTCACGGCACGCCAGGCCCAGGAACAGGCCCTCAAGGCACAGCTGGATCCACATGTCTTGTTCAATGCCCTGGGTGGGATTTCGGAACTGATCCGCGTGGATCCGAACCGGGCCGAGGAAGCTGTGGTGAGCCTCGGGGAGCTTTACCGAAAGCTCACCCTCCACGGCCGCCACACGACCGTGCCCCTGGCCGATGAGCGAGCCCTGGTGGAGGACTACCTCGCGGTGGAACACCTGCGGCTCGGAGAGCGGCTGCGGATCGAGTGGCGCTGGCCTGACACGCTTTCCACCTTCCACATCCCACCCCTGCTCCTGCAGCCGCTGGTGGAGAACGCCATCAAACACGGCCTCGCTCCCTCCAAGCAGGGCGGCACGCTGCGGATTTCTGCGGCACCCGAGGGCAATGGACTCGCGCTGACTGTGGCCAATGACGGGGTTCCTCTGGCGTCCACCTGGCAGGCGGGCACAGGTCTCACGAACCTGACCTCACGGCTGACGCTGCTCGGTGCAGGATCTCGCATCGACCTTCGGCAAGAGGGAGCTTGGACTATGGCCGATCTGCGGCTCTGGCCCGGAGATGTTTCATGAACCTGCGGGTGGCCGTGGCCGATGACGAACCCATGAACCTGAGGCGACTGGCGCGCCTGCTGGAGGAAGCGGGTTGCGAGGTGGTGGCCACATTCCAGGATGGGGATGCCGTGATCGCCTGGGCCGAGGAACGTCCCGGCGTGGACGCCCTCTTCCTTGACATCCGCATGCCGGGCGCCACGGGCCTGGAGGTGCTTCGTTCCCTGGCCCCGCCTCTGCCCGTGGTCTTCGTGACCGCCCACGCGGAACACGCGGTGGAGGCCTTTGACGAAGCAGCCGAGGACTACCTGCTCAAACCCTTCACAGCCCGGCGGCTGGAGACGTGTCTGCAGCGCCTGAAAGCCCGGATGGCGTCGAAGGACAGGACCGAGACGAAAGTTGCGGCCAAGCCCCGCCCCACTCGGTACGCTGTTAAGGCCGGGGAGGGTGTGGTCTTCCTGGATCTCCAGAAAACCACCCACTTCGAAGTGGTGGACGAGGTTGTCTGGGCCCACGCTGGCGGCCGATTCCAGACGCTTTGGAAGGCCCTCGCAGACGTGGAGGCCGCCTTTCCTGCTCACCGCCTCATGCGCCTGCATCGCCACCTGCTGGTGCGCACAGATGTGATCCAGGGCGTGAAGCCAATCTGGGGCGGGCGCCTGCAGGTCTCCCTTCCCGGAGGTGTCACCTTGGAATCCAGCCGCGGTGCCACTCAGAAGCTGAAGGAACAGCTGGGTCTTGCCCGCGATCTGCCAGACAAAGAGTGACTACACCGTGACCAGGCTCGTGGGGGCGGGCTGGTCGAAGGCGATGCGGCCGTGATCCAGACCGATGACCCGCTTCTTCATGCGCTGGATGAGGCTGCGGTCATGCGTGGCCACGATGACGGTGGTGCCCTGGCCATTGATGCGCTCGAAGAGGGTCATGATCTCCTGGGCCAGGTCGGGGTCCAGGTTGCCCGTGGGCTCGTCCGCCAGGAGTACCAGCGGGTCATTCACCAGGGCGCGGGCGATGGCCACGCGCTGCTGCTCACCACCAGAGAGTTGCAGCGGGTAGCTGCTCAGCTTGTGCTGCAACCCCACCAGCTTCAGGGCGCGGAAGGTGCGCTGCTTCTGCTCTGCTGCGCTCACGCCCAGCACCTTCAACACGAAGGCCACGTTCTCGAAAATGGTGCGGGTGCGGATGAGCTTGAAGTCCTGGAACACCACGCCGAGCTTCCGACGCAGCAGGGGAATCTCCTTCTCCGGCATGGAGGCCAGCCGGTGACCCGCCATCTGGATCTCGCCGCTGCTGGGCACCTGTTCCCGGAAGAGCAGCTTCAGCAGGGTAGACTTCCCGGCGCCGCTGGGGCCCGTCAGGAAAATGAACTCGCCTGCGTCGATGCTGAAGCTCACATCCGCCAGAGCGGTGTGGATGCGGTCGTATTGCTTGCCGACGTGGGTGAGCGTGATCACGGTGTCAGCGTATCAGAGCCGTTCCACCAGCATGGCCACACCCTGGCCACCACCAACGCAAAGGGCGGCAAGGCCCAGTTTCTTGTTCTGGTCCTGCAGCAGGTGGATGAGCGTCACCAGGATGCGGGTGCCGCTGGCGCCGATGGGGTGGCCGATGGCGATGGCACCACCGCGGAGGTTGACCTTGGCCGGATCGATCTCAGGAAGCTCTTTCATGACACCCAGACTTTGGGCGGCGAAAGCCTCATTCAATTCGAAGAGGTCGATGTCGGCCAGCTTAACGCCGGTCTTCGCCAACAGCTTTTGAATGGCCGGGACGGGCCCGATACCCATGGTGGCTGGATCCACACCGACCTGGGCGAAGCCGAGAATGCGGGCGATGGGCTTGCGGATCTTCGCGGCCGCCTCGGAGGCCAGTACTAGCGCCGCCGCACCATCATTGATGCCGCTGGCGTTACCGGCAGTCACGGTGCCGTCCTTCTTGAAGGCCGGCTTGAGCTTGGCCAGCCCCTCGGCGGAAGCGTCCGTCTTGATGTACTCGTCGCGGTTGAAGAGCGTCTCGCCCTTCTTGCCAGGCAGAGTCACAGCGAAGATTTCTCGGTCAAAGCCGCCTGCGGCCTGGGCGGCAGCCGCCCGCTGCTGGCTCTGGAGCGAAAAGGCATCCTGCTCCTCGCGGCTGATGCCGTGCTTGGCGGCCACATTCTCGGCGGTGATGCCCATGTGGGCGTCGCCATACCCGCACCAGAGGCCATCCTGGATCATGCTGTCGATGAGCGGGGTGTTGCCCATGCGGGCGCCCCAGCGGGCAGCAGGCAGCAGGTAGGGGGCGTTGGACATGCTCTCGGTGCCGCCGGCGACCACGAGGTCTGCGTCGGACATCAGGATGCTCTGGGCGCCCAGAGCCACCGCCTTGAGGCCCGAGCCGCACACCTGGTTGGGCGTGTGGGCGGGGGTGGCGTAGGAGAGTCCGGCCTTCAGCGCCGCCAGACGGGCCACGTTCTGGCCACTGCCGGCCTGCAGCACGTTGCCCATGACCACGTCACCAATGGCGGAGGCTTCGACGCCCGCGCGACCGAGGGCCTCGGTGATAGCGAGGGCTCCCATCTGTACGGCGTTCAAGGGTTTGAGGGCACCCCCGAAGCTGCCGACAGCGGTGCGGGTGGCCGAGAGGATGAACACAGACATGGGTCACTCCTTGGAACATCCAGGGTATCTTGACTAAACCTTCCCAGTGGGGGTTCGTGAACTGCTCACCCAGGCAAGCCCTGGATCTTTCTCCCACGGGAGTCGCCATGACCGTTGCCAGCCGCTGGATCCCCCTGTTCCTTGTCGGGAGCGCCCTTCTGGCCCAGGTTCCGCCTCCGCCGCCCGCTCCCCCCGCCCCGCCGGCGCCGCCCGCCCCCATGATCGGGGTGGACATGCCCACCGGGGGCCGGACCGAGCAGCGGACCGAGAAGCTGGCCCAGGGCTCCAAGCTGTGGGTGAAGAACCGCAATGGCGGCATCCGGGTCACAGGCTGGGATAAGGACGAGGTCTCCCTCACCGCTCAGATCCGTGACAGCGACAAGCGCCGGGTGGACCTGATCCTCCAGCGGAAGGGGCAGGACCTCGACATCGAGGCCGTCTTCCAACAGCCGTCCTGGAGCTTCGGCGTCTACGTCAGCCCCCGCTGCGAGATGACCCTCATGGTTCCGCACCGGCTGCAGGGCCACTTCCGCACCACCAACGGTACGGTGTCCGTCGACAACCTGGAAGGCTACGCCCGCTGCGAGGCCACCAACGGCAGCATCCTCGTGAACCGCATCCGGGGTGAGGTGCACGTCGACACCACCAACGGCCCCATCGAAGCCCGCAGCCTGGCTGCGCGGATCAAGGGCAGTACCACCAACGGCCGCATCATCCTCGAAGACATCGAGGGCGGTGTGCGGCTTGAGACCACCAACGGCTCCATCCGCGCCCGCAACCTCGATGGCTGGGGCGAGGGCATCCACCTCGAGTCCACCAACGGCAGCATCGAGTGTGAGTTGGGCAAGGCCACGGGCGACCTTCTGGCCGAGAACAGCAACGGCTCCCTCGAGATCAAGGTGCCTGGCGCCCAGGTCATCGAGCAGAGCAAGCACAGCGCCCATGTGAAGGTGCCGGGGCGAACCCAGACCATCCGCCTCGAAACCACCAACGGCTCCATCCGGGTGAGGTAGTACTCTGGGAACCATGCGTCTGCTGGTTCCCCTCCTCCTCGCCACCCTGACCCTCGCGGCCCAGGCGACCCGACCCTCCGAAGTGCAGGAGCGGAGGTTGGCCAACGGCGCCCGCGTGCTCCTGGTGGAACGGCGCGGGCTCACGGCCTTCCACGCCACCCTGGCTTTCCGCGGCGGGCGCGCCGAGGAATCCGCCCCCGCCGCAGGGGCCACCGATTTGATGGCGCGCGCCCTCTTTGGCACAACCTGGCCCGAGGACCTGGATCCCGGAAAAGCCCCCTCCCAGCTGGTTGGGCTGCTCAAGCAAGAGGAAGGTCTGCTGGAAGTCCTCCGCCTTGAGCGGCTGCGGCTCAGCAAAGATCCCGCCGCCGCCCCTCAACTCGCGGCCCTGGAAGCCAATCTGGCCAGCCTTCAAGCCAACCTGCGGACCCACTTCTCGACCTCTCCCATGGCGGATCTCTATCTGGCCCACGGTGGCCGGCAGACAGCTGAAGCCACCCCCGATGCGCTGCTGGCCCACACCGAACTGCCCCAGGAGGATTTCGAATTCTGGTGCAGCACGGAAGCGCAGCGGCTTCGTTCCGTCCTGCTCAGCCACTTCTCCCAGGTTCGCTCCACGCTGCTCGCAGAGCTGCGCAGCCAGGGCGTCCAAGGCCCGACGCTCCTTGCTGGAGCGGCCCTGCCTGGCCATCCCTATGGTCGCGACCTCCTCGACTACCTCCCCTCACTGGAGGCCCTCCGTTGGTCCGAGCTGCGGGCTTACGCCCATCGAGCCCTCCGGCCCGATCACCTCACGATCATCGTGGTGGGTGGGCTCAGTCTGGACAAGGCCCTGCCCTTGCTGGAGCGGCACCTGGGTGCACTCCCCATCCCCCCTGACGCGGAAGAGGCCGTGCTGCCGGAAATCCCGGCAGACCTCGGCGACCGTCGGGTTCAGGCCGCCCTGGGCAAAACGCCGCGCCTCCTCATGGGCTGGCGCCTCCCATCCCGCCGACACCCGGACCATCTGGCACTGCGCATGGCGGCCCAGTTGCTGGGCGGTGGTCAGTCCAGCCGCCTCCCCACTCGGCTGCTGCGTCAAAAGGCGCTCGTCCAGCAAGTGGAAGTGAGCCTGGACGCCCCCGGCAGTCGGCTCCTCGGCCTGCTCACAATAGACCTCCGTCCCGCCCCCGGACACAGCCTGGCTGAGTTGGAAAGTGCGCTCCATGGCGAGATCCTCCGCCTTCAGCAGGAGCCCATTTCCCAGGAGGAGTGGCAACGCGCCCTGGCACAGCTGGAGGCCGACCATCTAACCACCCAGGACGAGCCCGCCACCCTGGCCCGGAACCTCGCCCTGGCCTGGGCCGAAGGCGGGGACTGGCGTCTGCTGGACCTCGACCAGCAGCGGCTGCGCACCCTGGCGCCCGAAGCCGTGCAGGCGGCCGCACGCGCCTGGCTGAAGCCGAGCCACCGCACCACGGTGCTGCTGGAGCCCACCCCCGACGCAGTTCAGGATCCCCTGGAAGTCGAGCTGTCCAAAGTGCTCACTGCCTTGGCCACCGCGCGCATCGAGGACCCGGCTCAGCGGGAGCATCTCGTCGCCGAGGGGCTCCGCCAGCTCCGCATGCTGAGCGCCGAAGAGCGCCGCCGCACCCTGAAGCTTCTCCAAGCCCAGCTCACCCCGGAGAAGCGGTGAGAGCCCTGCTGTTGTCCGGACTCGTCGGACTGGCCGCCCTGACCCTCCGGGCCCAACCCAAGCCACAGTCCTTCACCCTGCCCAATGGTCTTCGGGTGATCCATCTCGAGGATCACGAGCACGCCCTCGTTCGGGCCCACCTGTATTTGAAGGTCGATCCCGATGACCTGCCCAGGGACCGCCCGGGTCTCCAGCTGCTCGCCCTGCAGATGGTCGAGCACTCGGATGCCGCGAACCTGAAGACCGACACACTGAACCAGCTCCTGGAGGAGGCAGGCATTCGCCTCTCGGCCACCGCCGGGGCCGATGGGCTCACTTGGCGTATGGTGGCGCGCAGCCGCGATCAGGATCAGGCGTTTGGCCTGCTGGCGGATCGCCTGCTGAGGCCCCTCTTCGATCCATCTGTCCTGGAGACCCAACGGCTGGACTGCTGGCGCCAGGAAGAACGCCAGGAAGAAGAGGCCCCAGTACGCCTCCGGCGTGCCTTGTTGCAGGCACCGGGTACGCGACCCACGCTCGCCAGCCTGAGCGCCATTACCTGGGAAGACCTGCTCCGCTTCCGGGCCCAGGTGTTCCGTCCAGACCAGGCGGTGCTGGTTCTCCACGGCGACCTGGGGCTGGAACAGGCCAAGCGGCTGGTGCTCCTCACGCTTGGCTCCTGGACGCCACCGGAGGCCCAGCCTCGGCCTGAGGCCACCTCACCCTCCATCCCACTCCCCAGCCCAGGAAGTCCTCGCCTCCCTGGGCTGCCCGGAAGCGGACTCCGCATCCTCGCGGTCGCGCCACCACCTCCCGATGTGCCGCGGGAGTGCGCGGCCCTGATCCGGCTGCTTCTCGCAGGTCATGCCGGCATTCATCCCGTGCGGATCGAGACCGAGCAAGGCTCCCTCGTGGCAATCCTGGATTCGGAGGCCGGCTCCTCGAGTTCCCAAGTCTGGCCCCTGCTTCTCGAGCGACTGGAATCCCTGCGGCGGCGCGGATTCACAACAGCCGACCTCGACCGGGCGCGTACGGCCTGGACAGTCGGCCGGAGTCGGGTCTCTCTGCATCCGGAAGCACAGATGGACCGGGCGCTCGCCGACCTGCTTCATCCTGCCCTCACTCAGGAACGCTTGGCTGAGGTGTCACTGGAGCGCCTGAACGCAGACCTCCGGCGCTGGCTGGATCCAGCGAACCTGCGCATGGGCGCGGCAGGGCCGCCGGCCCTGCTGAATGGACTGCCGACGCCCTAGGCTTGCCTAGACTTGCACGCCGAACCGCGACGCCAGGTCGAGGTAGCGCGCCCGAATGCCTTCGATGATGGCGACGGGCAGGTGAGGTGCGGGGGGCTGTTTGTCCCAGCCGTCCAAGGTCTCGAGGTAGTCCCGCAGGAACTGCTTGTCGAGGCTCGGGGGATTCTTCCCAGGCACCCAGCTATCGGCCAGCCAGTAGCGGCTGCTGTCTGGTGTCAGGGCCTCATCGATGAGGATGAGATCTCCACCCTCGCTGACACCGAACTCAAACTTGGTGTCGGCCAGCAGGATGCCGCGGGTGGCCGCGAGTTCTGCGCCCCGGCTGTAGAGGGCCAGGCTCAAATCCCGCAAACGGACCGCCAGATCCTGACCCACGATGGCCGCCATCTGATCGAACGAGATGTTCTCGTCGTGCCCTTCCTCCGCCTTGGTGGCCGGCGTGAAGATGGGCTCGGGCAGCCGATCTGCGAGGGTCAGGCCCGCGGGCAGGGCCACACCGCAGACCTTCCCGTTCGTCTGGTATTCCTTCCATCCGCTGCCGGCGAGGTAGCCCCGAACGACACACTCCACTGGAAGGGGGTTGGTCTTCTCCACGACCACGGCGCGGCCCTCGAGGGCCTCGCGGTAGGGCGCCAGGGCAGCGGGCCAGCCTGCGTTGCCCCGGAAGTGGTTGGGCACCAGGTCCTCCGTGACGGCGAACCAGTAGGCCGCCACCGCCGTGAGGATTCGCCCCTTGTCCGGGATGCCTTCGGGCATCACGCAGTCGAAGGCGCTGATGCGATCCGAGGCCACGATGAGGAGCTGCTTCCCCAGGTCGTACACGTCCCTGACCTTCCCCCGACGGAAGACCGGAAAGGGCAAATCAGTACTCAGCAGGACGGACATGAGTCTCCCTCGCAAAGATCCATTATCGCAGGGGAGACGGCTCTTAGGCCAGTTCAGGAAGCCTGCGGGGGGTGGGAGCCGACCAGTGCAGCCCCCCGGGCAACAGGGCATACCGGTTCATGATGCCCACCCAGCGGGCCAGCTCAGACTCTCGGACCGCACCCTCTTGTCCGGCTAAGGGTAAACCCAGGAACTGCAGGTAGTCCTGGACCTCGGCCCCCGAAACACCCAGAAGGGAAGGCAGGTCCTCCAGGCCGTGGGTCCGGTCACCGGGCGGGGGGGCCAGCAGGTGGTAGTCATAAGATTCCCGCAGCACGGATGCCGTGGCGGCTGGATCCAGTTCCTGTGCCGCATCCAGGTGGGGGAAGGGGTTCCCGCCCAGCAGCCCCAAGGCCTGGGCCATGCCCAGGTGCGCCAGGAGGTGGACGGGGTGCACCTTCAGCACCCGCTCAAACTCGGCCCTGGCCTCCTGCGCGCGCCCCAGACGCACCAGGGCCTCGCCATGGCGCAACCTCGCTTCGGCCCGGTCCGGTTCCGCCTTGATCCAGCGCTCCGAGACGGCAGCCATCTCCTCGGCCATGCCTTGTGCGCGAAAGAAGCCCGCCAGGTAGGCGAGCGAGGTGATGTCCTTCGGCGCCAGGAGCAGCAGGCGATCCAGGATTTCGGCGGCCCTTAAACTCTGGCCTTCCTGGTCCAGGCGATGGGCCCAATCTCGGAGGACCTCCACCTGACGCTGAACAGGATGGTTGGGGGTGGAGCGCGCCGGCTCCGCCGGATGGAGGATCTGGGTTTTCACCCAGAGATATCTCAGCGCATTCCGACCGTCCGGTCCGCTCAATTCCTCTTCGATGGCATGGATGATGGTTTTCAGGCCATGCTCCCAGAGCGGGGGCAGGGGCATCTGGACGTGTGTGCGGAGTTCCCGGCTGAGGGGATCCAGGGGATTGCCTGACCGCCCGAGGTGCAAGCGCAGTCGAATCAACTCCAGGCCCGGGTCGGGACCTGGCTGGAAGGCCACCCGCAACGCCAGCTCCCCCGTATCGGGGTCGAAATCGTCCAGGATCAGGAAACGCAGGTGGGCCCGCATGAAGCTGAGATTAACAAAGAACTAGATCCAAAGGAGGTTGACCGCCCCCCCGCGAGAGTCGATGATGCAGTATTCGTCGATTCGGAGGTTTGAAATGCGAAAGTCACTGGTGCTCATGTCCCTGCTCGCAGTCCTTCCCGCCACGGCAGGTGAAGTGGGCCTCCTCCTCGACAAGCAAGTTGGCAAGGCCCAAGCCCTTGGCACTCAGAATTTTGATGCCGTGAGCCCCACAGGATTGGGCATCCGGGCCGGATTCGACGTTCTCGATCTGAAAGTCGCCGCCCTGCAACTCAATGCCACCTGGCATAACAAAACCACAGGTGACCTGGCCTACGGCGGCACCAAACTCGGCGAACTGGACAACCAGTACATCGCCGCGGGCGCCATGGTGAACTGGAAGCTGCTCGTCAACATCGGTGCCGGTGTTGAATACCGCTCCGAGAAGCTCACCTTCCGTCCCACGACCGGTGCCGCTACCGACAGCACCCTTGGCCGCCCCTGGGCGCGGGTGAACGTGGGCTTCAGCATCCCCACCCCCGTGGTGAGCCCCTTCTTCCTCTTCGAGGTAGCTGCGCCCCTCTCCAAGAAGGACAGCAGCACTTCCGTCAAGGATCTGACCGATACCCTGGCGCCACAGGTGCAGGTTGGCATCTATGGCGGCATTCGCTTCTAGCCGTGGCTGATCCAAGCGAAAGGGGCGCCCCAAGGCGCCCCTTTTCCGTATGATGAAGGCACATTCACCGAGGAGAGATGGAACTCCGGATCCTGGGCTGTAGCGGCGGAGAGGCTGATGGCGAGCGCCTCACGGGCCTGCTCGTCAATGGCTGCGTGGCCATCGATGCAGGCTCCATCACGGCCGCCCTCACGGTGGAAGAGCAGGTGAAGATCCAACACGTCTTCATCAGCCACTCACACCTGGACCACATCTGCACCCTCCCCTTCTTCACCAAAAACATCTTCGGCCACACCCATGACGCGGTGGAGATCCACGCCCTGCCGGAGACGCTGGACGTGCTTCGGCGCCACCTCTTCAACGACGAATTGTGGCCCGACTTCAGCGTGATTCCCAGTCCCAACGATCCCACCATCCGCTACACCGAAGTTGAGGCCGAGCATACCTACGACGTCTGCGGGCTCCACATCACACCCATCCGGGTCAACCACCTGGTGCCCTGCGTCGGCTACAAGGTCGACGACGGCAAGGATGCCTTCATCTTCACCAGTGACACCGCCGAGACTGACCGCATCTGGGACATCGCCAATGCCACGGAGAATCTTCGCCTTGTGATCACCGAGGCCAGCTTCCCCAATGAACAGGCTTGGCTGGCTGAAGCCTCCAAGCACCTGACCCCTGCCACGCTCGGGGCTGAGCTGAAGAAGCTCAAGCGTGAGATTCCCGTGCGGATCTACCACCTCACGCCCGGCGACAAAGCCACCATGCTGCCCCAGCTCGAGGCCCTGAAGGATCGTCGGCTCAGCCTGCTGGCTCAGGACGAGCGACTGAGCTGGTGATCATGCGGTGTGGAACTCGGCATTGAGGGCCGCCAGGGCCTCGTCATAGGCCGCATCCAGAGCGTCGATGAGCGCGGGGGTTTCCACCAGCTTCCCGGCCCGGGCTTCCGTCTCGATCTGGGCGGCCATGTCCGCGAAGCGCACCAGCCCCAGGTTGCTCAGCGCACCCTTCATCTGATGGGATTCCATCATGATCTGGGTGAGGTCGCCGGCGGCGAGCCCGATGCGGAGGGCTGCCATGCGCGGGGGAACGTCCTCCTCGTAGAGGGCGATGAGTTCCTGGACCAGTCCGTCCTCAGCGCCTAGATCCAGAAGGTCACGTAGGGGCTGGGCATCAAGAACGGGTAAATCGGTCAAGGCAGGCTCCGCAAATGGGCAACACCAGGATCACTATCGGTCAGGCCAGCCAAAGCTTGAAGCACGGCGCGAAAGCCGTGTACGAGCTGCTATCTAATTGGCTCAGAACCCGTGACCGGCGGGGTGCCCTGCGGCCTGGAGGCGGATGAGGCTGGCGTCGAGCTTGGCCTGGGCGTTGGCCAGGTCGTTCTCGGTGTGGGCTTCCTTCAGGAGGGTCAGGGCCCGCTGGCGGGAGGCCTCGGCCCGCTCCAGATCGATCATGTCCACTGTCTCGCTCTCGCGGGCCAGGATGGTGACACGGTCAGCGGCCACCTCAGCGAAACCACCGAAGACGGTGATCCAGTGCTTCTGGCCATCCTGGATGTAGTAGAGCAGACCGTCGCCCACTTCAGTCATTAGGGGCGTGTGGCCCGGCAGGATGCCGTAGTAGCCGCGGGAAGCCGTGGGGAACTGCACCTCAGCCACCTCAGCCGAGAACACCGGCCGCTCCGGGGTCACCACTTCCAGCTTGATCCTGTCGCTCACGAATCCTCCCGAAGAACTGCGGGGCCAGGCAGAGCCCGGCCCCGGTCATGAGTCACGCTTAAACGGCCGCGAGCTTCTCGGCCTTCTCGACGGCTTCCTCGATGGTGCCGACGAGGTAGAAGGCCTGCTCGGGCAGGTGGTCCCACTTGCCGTCGCAGATCTCGCTGAAGCCCTTGATGCTGTCCTCGAGCTTCACATACTTGCCGGACATGCCCGTGAACTGCTCGGCCACGAAGAAGGGCTGGCTGAGGAAGCGCTGGATCTTACGGGCGCGGGCCACGACGAGCTTATCGTCGTCGCTCAGCTCATCCATGCCGAGGATGGCGATGATGTCCTGCAGTTCCTTGTACTTCTGCAGGATCGCCTTCACGCGCATGGCGGTGTTGTAGTGGTGCTCGCCCAGGATGCGGGGATCCAGCAGGCGGCTGGTGGAAGCGAGGGGATCCACGGCGGGGTAGATGCCGAGGGCCGCGATCTCACGGGAGAGGTTCGTGGTGGCGTCCAAGTGGGCGAAGGTCGTGGCGGGCGCGGGATCGGTGTAGTCGTCCGCGGGCACGTACACGGCCTGCACGGACGTGATGGAGCCCTTCTTGGTGGAGGTGATGCGCTCCTGCAGCTCGCCCATCTCCGTGGCCAGCGTGGGCTGGTAGCCCACGGCGGAGGGCATGCGGCCCAGCAGCGCGGACACTTCGGCACCGGCCTGGGTGAAGCGGAAGATGTTGTCCACGAAGAGCAGCACGTCCTTGCCTTCCACATCGCGGAAATACTCGGCGACGGTGAGGCCGGTCAGGGCCACACGGGCACGGGCTCCGGGGGGCTCGGTCATCTGGCCGTAAATGAGCGCCACCTTGCTCTTGGAGAGGTCCTCCTTGTTGATGACGCCCGAATCCATCATCTCGTGCCAGAGGTCGTTGCCCTCGCGGGTGCGCTCGCCGACGCCGGCGAACACGGAGTAGCCGCCGTGGCCCTTGGCGATGTTGTTGATGAGCTCCATGATAAGCACGGTCTTGCCCACGCCGGCGCCACCGAAGAGGCCCGTCTTGCCGCCCTTCGCGTAGGGTTCCAGCAGATCGATGACCTTGATGCCCGTCTCGAACATCTCGGAGGTGGTGTTCAGCTCTTCATACTTGGGGGCTTCGCGGTGGATGGGCAGGGTCATCTTGTGGCCGATGGGACCGCGCTCGTCGACGGGATCGCCCACCACATTGATGATGCGGCCGAGGGTCTCCGGGCCCACGGGCACGTTGATGGGCTTGCCAGTGTCGGTCACGATCTGGCCACGCACCATGCCCTCGGTGGGCTGCATGGCCACGCAGCGCACGCGGTTCTCGCCGAGGTGCTGCTGCACCTCCAGCGTCACCTGCACACCGGCGATGTCGGTATGCAGCGCGTTCATGATCGAAGGCAGGTGGTCGCCGAACTCGACGTCCACGGCGGGACCGACGATGGCGATCACGCGTCCTTGAAGGGTGTTTGACATGGGGAACCTCGACGAATGGGAATGGGCGAGTGGATTAGGCGTTGGCGCCGCTGACGATCTCGATGATCTGGTTGGTGATGCTGGCCTGGCGGATCTTGTTCATGGTGAGCGTCAGCTTGGCGATCATCTCGCCCGCGTTGCTGCTGGCCTTGTCCATGGCCGCCATGCGGGCGCCATGCTCGGAGGCGCTGCTTTCCAGCAGGTTGCGCAGCAGCTCCGTTTCCACAAAGCGGGGCAGCAGGGTCTCCAGCACCGAGTTGGGATCAGGTTCGAGCAGGTGGGAGACCTCAGCGGCGTCCCGGACATCGTTGCGGTGATCCAGATCCATGGGGAAGACCCGGGTCACGGTGGGCGTCTGAGCCACGGCGCTTTCGAAATAGTTGTAGATCACGTAGAGCGCGTCGATCTCGCCAGCCTGGTACTGAGCGGCGGCGCCGTTGGAGATCTCAGTCACCACGCGCTGCAGGCCCGTGAGAGGAATGTTGAGGTACTCTCCGGCCGGGGTGATCTTGTGCTTTTTGGCCCACTCGGTGGCACGCTTGCCCACCACATCCAGGTGGACGATTTCAGTGGTGCATTCCGCCAGGAAGGCATTGGCGGCTTTGAGCACGTTGGCGTTGAAGCCGCCGCAGAGACCCTTGTCAGACGCGACGAGGATCACGCGGATGCGCTTCTCCTCCCGCGGGGAGAGGAAGGCCTGGGCGGTGGGACCCGGCTGGATCTCGACATCACCCTTGATGCGGCCCACCACGCGACGCACGACTTCCATCATCTTGCTGGCGTAGGGGCGCAAGGCCACCAGGCGTTCCTGAGACTTCCGCAGCTTCACTGCGGAAATCATCTTCATGGCCTTGGTGACCTGCTGGGTGTTCTTCACCGACCGGATGCGGCGGCGAATGTCCTGGAGACCGGCCATGGGACTAGGCTCCCGCGGTCTGGTTCAGGGAGGCCACGAAGGTCTCCTTGAAGGCCGCCACCTGAGTCTTGAGCTGGGCCTTGGTGTCGTCGCTGAGCACCTTGGAATCGCGGATGCCGCGCAGGATCTCAGGGGCGTTCACATCAAGGAAGGCCATGAACTCGGATTCGAACCGGCGGACCTGGGGTACCGGCAGATCATCCACGTAGCCGTTGGTGGCGGCCCAGATGCTGACCACCTGCTTCTCCACAGGCATGGGGCTGTACTGGCCCTGCTTCAGGATCTCCACCAGGCGCTGGCCGCGGTTCAGCTGGGCCAGGGTGGCCTTGTCAAGGTCAGAACCGAACTGGGCGAAGGCCGCCAGTTCGCGGTACTGGGCGAGGTCGAGCTTGATGGTGCCGGCCACGGACTTCATGGCCTTCACCTGGGCGGAACCACCCACGCGGCTCACAGAGATGCCCACGTTCACGGCCGGGCGGACACCGGCATTGAAGAGGTCGCTCTCGAGGAAGATCTGGCCATCGGTGATGGAGATGACGTTGGTGGGAATGTAGGCGGACACGTCACCGGCCTGGGTCTCGATGACCGGCAGGGCCGTGAGCGAACCCGCGCCGCGCTCATCGCTGAGCTTGCAGGCGCGTTCCAGCAGGCGGGAGTGGAGGTAGAACACGTCGCCGGGGTAGGCCTCGCGTCCGGGAGGACGGCGCACCAGCAGGGAGATTTCGCGGTAGGCCGCAGCCTGCTTGGAGAGATCGTCATAGATGCAGAGCACGTGACCGCCGGGGT
>Ga0265327_10003381_pt1 | contig 15346 bp, 16 predicted proteins | sample 41621metaG_FD_202089 | JGI IMG/M metagenome (GOLD analysis project Ga0265327, IMG submission 202089) | Rhizosphere microbial communities from Carex aquatilis grown in University of Washington, Seatle, WA, United States - 4-16-21 metaG | ecosystem: Host-associated > Plants > Roots > Rhizosphere... | reverse complement strand
CTGACCTACCGACTTTCGGACATTCACAAAATCATGCAACGAAGACAATTCATCAGATCATCATGCAACTTTTGCCTGCTCGCGGGTACGGGGTTTTTATTGACTGAACTGGCTGCATGCAGCCCGGCATATCAGTTAATAAAAGCTGAGGTGGTGAATGATGAAATCCAGATTCCTGTTGATGGATTTACTCTATCTTCATTGCAGTTCGTTCGCCCGAAAGGATGGCTTTATGATATCGCGGTTCAAAAAACGGCTGATAATAATTATGAAGCTTTACTGTTACAATGCACCCATCAGAACAATCAGCTTTCACCTAACGGGCATGGATATACGTGCAGCCTGCACGGAAGTCAATTTGATAAAGATGGCAAAGTGGTAAAAGGGCCAGCAGAAAATCCTTTGAAGAGATATAACACAAATATTGATAAAGACAAATTGGTGATTCACCTCAAAGCATAAAATTATGAGAAAAAGATTTGGGTTTTTAATAGCAGCATTAACTGTAAGCGTGGCATGCCACAAAGCACCATCTACACCGACGGATGGATCTACCGCGATTGAAGAGACAGTTATAAAAGATTTTAAAAATAATACGGCCATCAGCCAATATAGCAATCTCAATAACGCTGCTGTTACTTTAAATGGCGCAATCACAAATTTAAACTCTTCGCCAACGGATGCTAATTTAGCAACAGCACAAACCGCATGGAAAAATATGCGCCATGTGTGGGAGCAAAGCGAAGGCTTTTTATTTGGCCCGGTTGAGGACAATGATTATGATCCGAACACAGATACGTGGCCCACTGACTACGTGCAGTTGGATTCGGTTCTTGCAAGCAGCAATGCTTTGCAAGTGAGCGATATTGCAAATCTTCAACAATCAATGCGTGGTTATCATCCACTCGAGTATGCTATTTTCGGTCGCGGCGAAGGGCGCACGGTTGCACAGCTTACACCGAGATTATTACAATATGCAACCAGTCTTTCTTCGGATATTTTATATAACAATGTGCAGCCACTTTATGAATCATGGTCTTCAACTTCATCTGACAGCTATGGGCAACAAGTTTTGAATGCTGGGAATGGCAGCACAAAATTTCCAAAAAAACAAGATCTGTTTCTTGCAATTGTTGGGGCGATGAGTGATATATGCGAAGAGGTTGGTAACGGAAAAATGTATGAGCCATTTGCAGCACATGATTCTACTATTACAGAATCCCCATATTCAAACAATACCAGCAGCGATTTTAAAGACAATATCACAGGCGTTAAAAATGTTTATTTCGGTTTGAATGGTGGAACTGGCTTAAAAGATCTGGTCGCTTCGAAAAATAAAAATCTTGATAATCAAATTCAGACTGCTATCAATACAGCTATCAGTTCTTTCGATAACATTACCGATACTTATGAACAAGCGATTTTCTATCAGCGAACCCAGATTCAGCAGACAATGGATGCTATCAATGCGCTTAAAGATTTATTGGATAACGATCTGAAAAATTTTATCACACAATATGTTCAGGATTAAGATGTGAATAGTGAATGGTGAATCGTCAATAGGCGATCATTCACCATTCAGCATTCACTATTCACCAAATCATGAAGAAGTTTTACATCATCATATCGCTCATTGTTTTTGTTGCCGCATTCAGTATGTGCAACAAGGCTGAAGTTTTTTCTGATAGCGGATATGATGAAAGATTGAGTGGCGGTGCTGCAACGATTTTTGATGCAACCTCACATGCGCTCGGCAACGCGGTGAATGGATTAAGCGCACGCGATGCACGTGTGCATGATTTAGGTGATCAGACTTTTTCTCAAACTTTTGTTGCGCCCCCATCTCCTATTTTTACTGGGCTCGGACCGATATTCAATAATATCTCCTGTGTGAATTGCCATCGCCACGATGGTGAAGGTTTGCCTACAGCAGGCTCATCCAATTCAGGTTTATTGGTGCGATTGAGTTTGCCTGGTATGGATGAAAACGGCGGCCCGCTTGCAGTTCCGGGCTTTGGTTTGCAGTTGCAAGATCAGGCGGTTGCTGGTGCAAAGCCCGAAGCAAATATTATTATTAGTTATGTTGATTCAACCGTCACTTATCCTGATGGAACAATTGTGAAACTGAGCAAACCTTCTTACAATATTCAGAACCCTTATACTGCTTTGCCTACGAATTGCATGTTTTCGCCAAGGCTCGCGCCGCCACTTGTTGGCATGGGCTTTCTTGAAAATATTCCTGAAAGCACTATCCTTTCTTTTGTTGACAACGGTGATAAAAATGGTGATGGGATAACAGGCAAAGCAAATTATGTGTATAATGAATACACAAAGAAAACAGAGCTCGGAAGATTTGGATTGAAAGCAAACACCTCAACATTATCATTGCAGGTTGCAACAGCATATCAGCAGGATATGGGTGTTACGAGCTACGTGCAAACAGCAGAAAGTGCTTATGGGCAGCCACAAATGAGCGCTGTTAACGGTGATGTGCAACCGGAGTTGGTCGATAGCCTTTTGAATTATGTGGTATTTTATGTGAAGACGCTTGCAGTTCCTGCAAGAAGGAATGTGACAGATGCTGATGTGAAAGCAGGCGCAACATTATTCAATCAGATCAATTGTTCAGGCTGTCACCGGCCTACCATGCAAAGCGGTATCGACTTAACACTTTCACAGATCAATAATCAGCGCATCCATCCTTATACTGATTTATTGGTTCATGATATGGGTCCAGCACTTGCGGATAATCGCCCTGATTTTTTGGCAAATGGAAACGAATGGAGAACTGCACCACTTTGGGGAATCGGATTGCTCGATCTCGCAAATGGAACTCCATATTTTTTACATGATGGCCGTGCAAGAAGTTTTGAAGAAGCTATTCTGTGGCACGGTGGCGAAGCACAAAAAAGCAAAACTCTGTTCATGCAGTTGACCAGCTCAGAAAGAAATCAGATATTGAAATTCCTTCAATCGCTTTAATTGCTCATTTTTTTACCCATATAATAATTGTATAAAGTGGATAAAAGGAAGGTTGTTTTTGAACAGTGTTTCTATTAACCCAGCTCGATGTTTAAGTAGGTTATAAATTATTTTATTTAAATTTTTTCTGCTAAAAGATTGTTGAAAATCTGCCCCATCCATTTTAAGCTTTTTTGTATTGTGTAGAAATCGTTGCGCTAAAAAAATTCAGAAAACTTGTAAGCACTTATTATAGAGACAGCGTTTTCATGGCATTATCCTTGCGAAATAATCAAGAAATAATTTGTTTATCTCTAAATTTTATGATCATGAAAACAGAACAAATTGCAAAAAAGCTGGTAGATTATTGTAGTCATGGTGATTTTGAAAAAGCCCAAAAAGAATTATATGCAGAAGATGTGGTGAGTATCGAACCGCACGAATCTCAAGCCTTCGCGAAAGAAACAAAAGGGCTGAATGCAATTATTGAAAAGGGGCATAAGTTTCAGAACATGACCGAAAAAGTTTATGGTATTAAAACATCTGAGCCATTGATTACAGGAAATTCATTTGCTGTAAAGATGACAATGGATATGCAAATGAAAGGTCAGCAGCGCAGCAATATGGATGAGCTTTGTGTTTATAATGTGAAAGATGGAAAGATAATTTCAGAACAATTTTTTATGTAGGATTTAATTCATGAAATAAAAAAGCCAGCCGCAAAGCTGGTTTTTATTTTTTAAAGCAAAAACCGATTTAAACAGCATTCACTCACTACTCACCACTCACTGCTTCGTTCATATAAAAGCTCAATGCGCCGCTCGGGCATTTTTTTACTTGTTCAATAATCCTTTCTGTTGTTGACGCTTCCGGTTTTATCCATGGACGCTCAAAGGGATTGAACACTTCAGGTAAACCAGTTGCATGTTTCCAACAGATGGTAGAATGTATGCAAACACTGGGTTTCCACACAATCGTCACTTCCCCGTTTGTATATTTTTTGGTTATGTCTTTCATAAATTTTAATGATTAAGCAAACCTAACAGGTTTAATAAATCTGTTAGGTTTTGCTAAGTTAATTTAGTTTCTATTTCAATCGGGTTCGTCAGCGTTTTATGAATAAAACATTGGTTGGCGATTTGCAATAATCTTTCTCTTTGTTCATTTGTCAAGTCGCCAATCAGCTCAATTTCTCTTCTGATATTGCTGATGTTTTTTTCTGTGTTCCGCGTAAATGTGATATTCGCTTTTACTTCATTCAGCTTCCATTCTTTTTTATCAGCATACATGCGCAATGTAACGCAAGTGCAGGTTGCAAGTGCACTGGCTAATAAATCGCTCGGGGAAAATCCTAAATCGCCTCCGCCATTTGTTGTTGGTTCATCGCCAATCAATTCATGTTTGCCATTGCTCAATATGGTTTTGAAATGTTCTTGTTTTATATGTCCGCTTACTTTTGCCATTTCGTTGATTTATTTTTCAAAAGGATTATCAATCACATTAAAGTTACCACTTTCATTATTTGCAATTGCTGCTTCAATTTCATTGCTTAGCAATCCACTCCCTCCACCAAAATGCTGGATAATTTTTATCTGTGGATTTTGATGCGAAAATATTTTCCTGATTTTATTTTCTTCCTCATCGCTAATTCCGCTTCCTAATAAAACCAAATCATACGTATGCTGGTGAAAAAGCTCAATAGCATTTTCAATATTTGAAGTTCCTGTTGCATTCCATTTTTCATTGTTATTAATCAACCTGATAATGGTTTGCAAAATTTCTTCGTGCATGCAGATTACAAGGATTTGAATCTTTTGCATAATACTATCGTTAATATTTTATAAAGTCATCGGCACTTCCATCAATAGTAACTCTGCATCTTGCGAATTTGCTTTGATAGAAATTTTATCCGTATCCCAAACTCCAAATCCATCTCTGTTATTGAGCTGCTGACCATCAATTTTGATATCGCCATTCAGCACAAATGCATACACGCCATTTCCTTTTTTCTTCAATTCATAATCAACAGAAAAATCTTTATCAAATTTTCCCATGCTAAACCATGCATCTTGATGGATCCAAACAGCACCTTCGCTTTCATTTGGTGAAAGCACTTGCTGCAGTTTATTATGCCTGTCTTCCACATTCAATGTAACCTGACTGTAACGGGGCTGCACATTTTTTTTGTTCGGGAAAATCCATATCTGCAAAAACTTCACAGGAAATTCTTTGTTCTTATTATACTCGCTGTGAAAAATCCCTGTGCCTGCACTCATCGCCTGTATGTCGCCTTTTCTAATCACTGCAACATTGCCCATGCTGTCTTCATGCTGCAAATCGCCTTCAAGTGGAATGGAAATAATCTCCATGTTATCATGCGGGTGTTTCCCAAAACCCCTTCCTTCGGAAACGGTGTCATCGTTTAAAACCCTTAATGCGCCAAAATGAATGCGCTCAGGATTGTAATAATTCGCGAAACTAAAACTGTGATAACTATCGAGCCAGCCATGACTTGCATGACCGCGTGTTGCTGCTTTATGTAGTACTGTGTTTGCCATAATTAATTTTTTATGACGTAAAGTTCCGAATTAAAGATGCGAGGAAAAATAAGGTAGATTAAGAAATTGTCTGAACTGGGATTAATGGGAAGAATGGGATTTTTAGGAGGGTTAGGTTAAATTCAGATTAATAAAAACTCTTTACATAGTTTCGTATAATACTCATAAAAACTTATCCTATTCTTCCCATTAATCCCAGTTCAGACTTTCTTTTTATAATCCGCTCTCACCTTGCTCAAAAATTCAGGAGTAACGCCAATATAAGATGCAATTAATTTTTGTGGAAGTTTTTCAATCAATGTTGGATAATGATGGCAGAATGATTCGTATCGCTGTTGCGCAGTAAGACTTAAGTTATCCAATAATCTTTGTCTGCTGTTCACCAAAGAATTTTCTGTGATGACGCGAAAGAAATGTTCAAACTTGGGGATGTCAATAAATAATTTTTCCTGATCTTTTCGTGATAGCAATAATACTTCTGTGTCTTCAATCGCATCAATGTTCAAATTGCCGGGCTTTTGCGAAATGAGGCTGTACATATCAGCGATCCACCAATCGGGCGGAGCGAATTGCAAGATATGTTCAAAGCCATTTTGATCGATGGTATAGCCGCGCAAACAACCTTTGGTAACAAAACTCGAGTTAAGGCAAATCTCATTTTCGTGAAGAATAAATTGTTTGCGCTTGATAGATTTTTCTTTCAGCAGCGAAACAAAATGTTTTTCTTCATTCGCATTTAAATGAATGTGCTTGGCAATATTTTTTAGAATAAGAGGATAGTCCATTTGAAAAAAATTTATTCACGGTTCAACGCTCGCTCAATATTTTTGTCAGGAAGGAACCATATAAAAGAGACCAATAAAAAAAGAAGCCCAGAAACAGTTGTGTTAATGAAAGCAAACACAAAAGCAGTAGAGTAAGCGAATATAGAAAAGATGCCTTTCTTTTTTAAGATTTCGAAAGCCAACTTTAATTTTTCATTGCCTTCATTTTTCTTTTCTATTTGCAATTGAAGAATTGTAAATGCAATGCCGCATAGCAATAATAGCAGCGCATAAACTGCAACCGGATGGGCTGCAAAATGGGTATCGCCCATCCAATCAGTTGCAACAGGAACAAGCGAAAGCCAAAAAAGCAAATTAATATTCGACCATAAAATCGGCGCATTTACTTTGTTGATCGTGTGCAAAAGATGATGATGGTTCACCCAATAAATGCCGACAAAAATAAAACTGAGCATATAGCTGAGCATCACTGGTATCAAAGGTTTCAGCGAAGCCCAGTCGTCACCGTGCGGCACTTTTATTTCCAGCACCATAATAGTGATGATGATTGCAAAAACTCCATCGCTGAAAGCTTCTAAGCGGGTTTTATTCATTTATTAAAGAAGGTTTTGCTTGTAAGTTAATGAACAAAATGAATTCACCTCACGTTGAGCGCTATGGTTTTTTTTGTGAGACCAGCGACAGTAGTTCCATTAAGAATTCTTGTTGAAACGATGCTTAATAGTAGCGATTCATATTATTTCACAAAAAAATTTAGCTAATAACTAAACCCCATTTTTAAAAACAAAAGCCTCGCAATGTGCAAGGCTTTTGTTTTTCATCATTATCAATTAATAATTTATCAGTTCTCCATTTCTAAATCCGTTCCTGCGCACGCAACCATCTTTCCGGGATTTCGTTGCTGCTCGCGAGCATATAATCTTTGTAAGAACATGCAATGTATTTTTTATCGGGCAACTGCATCCACCAGCGATTTGTTTTTCTGCTCTTCAAAAAAACAGTTTCTACTTCTGCAAACGCCGTGTGATATTCGATGAATGAATCTCTTTCATCAAGCTCTGCTTCTCGCCTACCGCGGCTTTTGCCATCCACCAAATACCAAAGCATGTGGCTAATCTGTTTCGCTGTTAAATCATTTGTATCTTTCTCAGGCATGTAACCATAAATTCCAACCGTGTTCACGTTCGGGCTCATTCCCGCATAGCGCATGAGTGAGCAAGCTTCTTCACCGTTAAAACCATTCGGGGAAAAATCATTTGCAGGTGCATAAGGATTTGCGATGGCAGAAATATCGAAAGTGAAAAGCGAAGAGTTGCGGATAACCGGTTCCATCTCTTCAATATTTTCTTTCACGCTGCCAACGCGAAAACAATCGAAGCGAAGTTTGTCCATTGTTTCCAGCATGTGCGGGTGGACATAAAAACTTTGAAAACCGATGTGGTTATAATGACGGATATAATTCGGCTCGTTCGTGAGCATCTCCATCAAAAAATTATCGCTGCGGTTCAATGAATCCAGATCAAGATCAATGGATGCATCCACACAAACTGCTTCAATCACTTTTCTTTTGTCAACATAATTATTGTATTGCGACAAAGTGAGATCATGCGATCCACCAAGCACAACAACCGTCTTTCCGATATCAGTCAACTCTTTGATCACTGTTTTCAGCGCGGCATACGTATCGTTCAATCCCGCGCCTGCTTTTATATCACCTGCATCAGCAATCTGAACATCTTTGTGCCAATAAAAAAGTTTGTAAAACTGTTCGCGTATTGCGTTTGGAGCAGCAGTTCCACTTGAATAAAGACCGCTGCCACGTGTTTCATTGCAGCCAACAAGAATGATATCCTTATCAAAAAAATCAGGAAGCGCATGTTCATGCACATCGATCATCTTCCCAATTTGCCCATGCCTATATTCATCTTTAATTGAATTTTTTTGAAGCCGCACCGGATCTAAAAAATCTATGAGGTTAAATAAATCGCTCATCGTGTGTGTTATTTACAACAAACTTAGACGAAAAAGAAATCTTATCGAGTCGAGTGTTATTCACATACGTTGAAAACAGTTCGAAGTTTATAGTTAATAGTTCATAGTCGGAACTTGCTTAAGCAATTTTCTTATTCATCTTTGACAATTGATTGAAATCCGATGCCATGCTCATACACGAACTGCTATGAACCATCAACCATGAACCATGAACTGTTCTACGCTTTTGTATGAAATTGAATTGAAAAGTAATGCATGTTATTTTCAAAGGAATATGAAATGGCAAAACCGTAATTATCGCAAATCTGTTTTACGATTGCGAGGCCAAGCCCAATGCCTTCGGAGCTTTGCCCTTTTTTGAAGCGATCAAAAATATTTTTATTATCAAGACTAAAAGTTGGTCCGCTGTTTGAAATTTTCAATTCGCTATTATTGAGGGAAATATTGATGATACCATTATCATTATTATGCCTGATTGCATTCCCTAATAAATTGTTCAGCAAAATATCAGCGAGGTAGTCATCCATCTGAACAATTGTTTCTCTCAGATCTGTATTCACTTGTAAATGTTTCGCAGCTATCAAATCTTCAAGCTGCGATAATTTTTCTTTGATGAGATTATCGAAACCATGCGGGGCTGCTTTATTGAATTGGTTATTTTCAATTTTGGTCAACAATAATAATGATTGGTTCAATTTTGTGAGCCTGCCCATTGCATCGTACATCGATTGCAATTGTTTTGTTTGCGATTCATTCAAATTCGGCTCTTGAATCATTAGATCCAATTTTGAATTTAATATCGCCAATGGCGTTTGCATTTCATGCGAAGCATTATCCGCAAAATCTTTCATCGTTTCATAATCTTTCAAAATCCTTACCTGCATTGAGTTTACAGCAACATTCAAATTATCAAACTCATCAATATTCGTTTTTTCAGTCGCCACATTTTTTTTATTATTAAGGTTAAATGCTTTGATTGAATCAAGTGTGTCGTAAAACGGCAACCATAATCTTCTCAACAAAACACGATTTGCAATGAATAAAATCAATAATAATAAAATGATGATACCAATGGTAATCATTACAATCAGCTCAATCAGATCTTCCATTTCTTCTTCTGATTTTGTAACAGAAGCCCTGTACAATTTTCCATTGATATTTATCGGGAAAGAAATTTCTCGATAAGCAACATGTTCGCGATGACGCCCATGCTGCAACCAGATATTGCTAAATTTTCTTTTTACCGAATCAGTCGTTTCTTCAAAATTGATATGCTGATCGCGATAACTCGTTGCTTCGGGCAAACGGTTGTTTATGCTAACATAATTTATTATCTCGGCTTCTTCTACTTTTAATGTGTTATCGAGCTGGCGGATGAGCACAAAGCGAACAATAAAATAATAGCATAAGCTCGCAGCAAGCAGCACAATGATTGTTGCGATGAGATTAACACGATTATATTTTGTAATTAGCTTCATATTGTTTCTCGCAAAGGCGCAACGGGGTTCATGGTTGATGGTTCATAGTTCATAGCCGATTCTCTGTGGTTAAGCATAAGGTGATAGAAGTAAATTTCAAATCATAATTAAATTCATAGGCAATGAACTATTAACTATGAACCATAAACTACTTTTCAACCTATCAACTATTCAACTTATCAACCTATACCCCATTCCATAAACAGATTGAATATAATCCCCGCATCCTGTATTAATCAATTTTTTTCGCAGGTTTTTTACATGTGTATATATAAAATCAAAATTAACAGCGCTTTCTGTTTCATCGCCCCATAAATGTTCTGCAATTGCATTTTTAGAAATCACGCGACCTTTATTATATGCAAAGTATAAAAGCAGTTGATATTCTTTTTTGGTGAGCTCCACCAATTTATGATTTACCGAAACTGTTTTTGCAAGCGTGTCAATAACAATTTCATTGAACTGGATCAAATTATTTCCTGATGAATTTCTCCGACGTATAATCGCTGCAATCCTTGCCACCAATTCTGAAAGATGAAATGGTTTTGGGAGATAATCATCTGCACCAAGCTGCAAGCCGGTTATTTTATCTTCCAAAGAATTGCGTGCAGAGATGATAAGTACGCCATCCATTTTTTTATTCTTCTTCAATTGCTTTAAAATATCGAGCCCACTTCCGCCGGGAAGATTGATATCGAGCAAAATGCAATCATAATCGAACGACTCCACTTTTTCAATGGCGATATTGTATTCGGCAGCTATATCGCACACAAATCCTTCTTGTTTTAGGCAAGTGACAATGCTTTCGCTTAATAATTTTTCATCTTCTATTATCAGCACTTTCATTTTTGAGAATTGGCTAGTTGATGTTCATAGATAGTCATTCATAGTCAAGTTTCTGAAATAACAAATGATTTTAGTTTTCTCTATTTCTATATTGATTTTTGAAAGACCAAATATCGGAGAGTTTTTCTATGAACTATGAACCATTAACTATCAACATTTCTATTCTTCAGAATTCCTTCAGAATCTATTTTCAGCTTTGATGTAAGTTCTGCAATTACCATCACAAAAATAAAATACAATGAAATATTTCTTATCAGGTTTTATTGCCTTCGCTTTGTTTGCAAGTTCATCTTCCTTATTAAAAGCACAAGGCACAAGCGGCTTTCATGTTGCAAACACTTTTCATATTGCAAGCAGCGGTGGTTGGGATTATATTGCCGTTGGTCCTGGCAACAACAGATTGTATGTGAGTCATGGTTCGCAAGTAAATATTCTTAATGAAAAAACTGGGGATTCGGTTGGCGTTATTCCTGAGACAACCGGCGTGCACGGGATTGCTTTTGCTACGGATTTAAATAAGGGCTATACAAGCAATGGCAGATTGAATAATGTCACGGTCTTCGATTTAAAAACAAATCAAATCATTTCTCAGATTGCAACCGGCCAAAATCCGGATGCAATCATGTACGATGATTTTTCTAAAAAAATTATTACCTGCAACGGAAGGAGCAAAGATCTTTCGATAATCGATCCAGCAACAGATAAAACGATTGCAACAATTACAGTAGGCGGAAAACCAGAGACGGCAGTTTCTGATGGGGAAGGGAAAATTTTTGTGAACATTGAAGACAAAAATCAAATTGATGTGGTTGATATCACAAATAATAAAGTGATCGCAAGCTGGAGCATTGCGCCCGGTGATGGGCCCACAGGTTTGGCAATCGATAGAAAAACGAAAAGACTGTTCGCTGGTTGTGATAAATTATTGGTAGTGATAGATGCGACAAGCGGAAAAATTGTTGATAAGCTTGCAATTGGCGATGGCTGCGATGGTGTTGGCTTTGACAGTGAGCTTAAATATGTTTTCGCCTCATGCGGCGAAGGCAAACTAAGCATCATTCAAGAATTGAGCGCCGATAAATTTAAAGTGATCGATAATGTGACCACGAAAAGAAGTGCGAGAACAATTGCAGTGGATGAAACAACACATGAAGTTTTTTTACCTGCTGCTGACACACAACCAGGAGCTGCAGGAGAAAGACCGAAAATGGTTCCTGGAACATTTCAGGTGTTGGTAGTGAAAAAATAATTTTTTACTAGCTCCGCGCTTTAGCACGGAGGCGAAAATAAATTTTATGAGAAAGATTTTCATCGCGCAATTATTGTTTGCGTGTTTATATATACAAGCCCAAACAAAAGTTTCGCTCGCAATCTCAAATGCATTTTCAAAAAAATTCCCAGATGCACAAAATGTGAAGTGGGGGAAAGAAAATGCGAAAGAATATGAAGCGGAATTTACATTGAAGGGGATAAAAACTTCAGCCAATTATGATTTGAATGGGAATTGGAAGGAAACGGAAACAGAAATACCAATAAAAGATTTACCTGAAGCAGTGGTTAAATCCATTCAGCAAAAATTTCCAAGCGCAATTATTTTTGCTGCATCCAAAATTGAAAAAGCAGATGGAAAAAATATTTATGAAGCTGATATAAAAGTGAGTGGAAAAAGGAAAGAGGTTGAACTTTGGGAGGATGGGAGGTTTGTGAAGTGAAACCGTTAGCTCCAACAGAAAATTAATTCTAGTTAAATAAGTCAATATACTTATCAAAAACAAAAACCCGATTTCTTTTGTACCCTGTTATCTCAATCAAGATTTTAAGACGAATAAAGTCTTCAATCATTCGCATAGCGGTAGAAATATTTACTTCTAAGTTTTTAGCGACATCACCGCTGTCTACTACTGGTTGAGTGTAAAGATAATGAAGCAGATTCTGTGCTGTTTTGGCTTTTTTTCCTAGTGTCATAATTGCTTGCTGTTCCAGATTGCTTCGCAAATCGATAATATTTTTAAATGTCTGTATTGAGTTTTCTGAAGTTTGTTTCACTCCTTCTAAGAAAAACTTTAGCCACTGAGTTAGATTGTTATGGGTACGAGCACGCATCAGATTATCGTAATAAAGAGTCTTATTTCTTTCAAAAAAATCTGAAAGATAAAGAGTAGGCTTTGTGAGAATCTTCTTATGAACAAGGTAAAGAGTAATCATTAATCGACCTATTCTACCGTTTCCATCCAAAAAAGGATGTATTGTTTCAAATTGATAATGAGCAATACCAATCTTAACTAAATCGGGTGTTGATATATTTTCATTGTGCAAAAACTTTTCCAAATCGCTCATACACTCTTCAACTGTGTCTTGATGAGGCGGAATAAAAACTGCATCGTTAAGAGAAGAACCACCTATCCAATTCTGGCTTATGCGAAATTTTCCAGGAGCTTTATGTTTCCCCCGGGCGTTCTGCATGAGTTGTTCATGGGCCTGTCGCAAAAGACGGTTGCTTAATGGGAGGATATTTAAATCAAGTATTGATTTATTCATTGCAGTTACATAATTTCTAACCTCAAGCCAATCATTCCTTTTTTCGGGATCTATATTTTCTTTTTTTTGTAATGCATCTTCCATGTTTGTTTGTGTGCCTTCAATTCGGCTGCTTGTAGTGGCTTCTTTCTCTACATGCATTTTTATGAAGAAATCAACATCAGGCACAAGTGTGGAGAAAGCATTTAATTCGCCAAGGCGAATGTCCGCTTCGCTAAGCAACTTATTCAATGAGCCGTCATCAACAATCCAATCCTTATTTATTTCGGTGGGTTGAAAGCTTTTATATTGATATTGCTGATGCCAATTGCCTGATTTGAACTTACTTATATTCATTTTTCAGAAAATTCTAAATGCAAATATAAAAAATCTTATTTGCACTTAATAGCGTATCTGCAAACATAAAAATCCTTACTTGCATTTGCCTACTCAATACGCCTGATCGAGTATATAATAATCTGTCCAGCATAACAGAGACCATTCTAAAAAGTCTATCAAATAAGGTTATTCAACACTTATTGAAGCTACATTGTCGAGTTGAATTCCCTGCGGTACATGTGAATGATCCCGAGTAAGTCGGAACAGGCAACAACAATGCTTAATGGTAGTAATACCGCTAGTGCATAAGAAAAAATCATGTTATTTCTTTCGCAGCATTCTTAAACAATACCCTTATCAAACTTGGCAGCACAATCAACAATAACGGTAATGCCCCAACGAAACCGCCGATGACGGCGATGGCAAGCGGCTGATGTAATTGTGCCCCAGTGCCGATTCCAAGGGCGATGGGCAATAATGCGATGATTGCGCCGAGCGCTGTCATTAGCTTTGGGCGCAATCGCGTAGAGATAGAGTAAATGATCGCTTGATCAATATTGTTGGATGTTTTAAGCGACTCTCGAAATTGTAGAAAAGTGAAGATGGCATTTTCACCAATGATGCCGACGATCATGATCAATCCTGTGTAGGAGCCAATGTTCAGCGGTGTTTTTGTAAGATACAATGCGAGATAAGAACCTGCGATGCCGAGTACTGCCATTAATAAAATCAAAAAAGCAATCCGAAAATCTTTAAACAAAAATAATATCACACCAAATACTAAGAGGCTCGAAGCGATGAGGATCATCAGCAGTTCTTTGAACGATTGTTGCTGCTCCGCATAAGTGCCTCCATACAGCACTGCATAGCCTTGCGGTAATACAAGCTTTGCTGAAATTTCTTTTTGAATGTCTTTCATCACACTACCCAGATCACGGTTTTCAAGGCGTGCGGTAATAACGCCCATTGATTGTAAATCCTGTCTTTGGATTTCCGCATCGCCTGGATTTACATGCACGTTCACCAATTCATTTATTGGTTGTAGTTTACCGTTAGGCAAAAAAATCAGGAGTTTATTAATATCCGCCACACTTAATGAACGGTTGCCAGGATATACAAGCCGAATGTTTGTAAGCTGTTGTCTGTCGTAAACAGAACCGGCGAGATTTCCTTCGAGCGCACACTGCAATTGAAACTGTAGATTAGCAGGCGTGATTCCGAATTGCGCCAGCTTCGCATAATTGGGTTCAATATCAACAGAAGGACCAGCGATAACAACGCCATTGAAAACATCTGCCGTGCCTTCCACTTTTGAAATAATATCAGCAGCCTGTTTTGAAAGTTGTTGCAATGTTTGCTGATCGCCACCAAAAATTTTTATTTCAACTGGCTGAACGGACGTCATCAGATCGCCGAGCATATCAGTGATCACCTGACCGAAATCCAGTTGCAGCATTGGCAATGCCGCATTTACTTTCTTCCGGATATCATCACTTACTTCATCGGTTGTGCGTGTACGTGATTTTTTTAATTGGATAAGATAATCCCCTTTATTCGGTTCAGTTATAAAAAATCCCATCTCGGTTCCTGTTCTGCGCGAATACGCTTCTACTTCAGGAACCTGCAATATTATTTTTTCCACTTCACGCATCATCCAATCAGTTTCTTCCAGCGAAGTACCTGCCGGCGAATGATAATCCAGCACAATGCTGCCCTCATCCATCTCGGGCAAAAAGCCTGTTTCTAATTTTGGCAGGATGAAATAAATAGTAGCACCAAAAGCAAGAAGGATAATAAAACTGATAAATGGGCTAAAGATGAAGAATTTAATCCAGCCTGAATTTTTTGGAAGATGCGGGATGCGGGATAC
>Ga0265327_10003380_pt1 | contig 15349 bp, 13 predicted proteins | sample 41621metaG_FD_202089 | JGI IMG/M metagenome (GOLD analysis project Ga0265327, IMG submission 202089) | Rhizosphere microbial communities from Carex aquatilis grown in University of Washington, Seatle, WA, United States - 4-16-21 metaG | ecosystem: Host-associated > Plants > Roots > Rhizosphere... | reverse complement strand
GCTGTAGCGGCTGAACAGCGGCCGCAGCATCACCGAGTAGGCGGCCCAGGTGACGGCGGCGCCGAGCGCCAGCAGGTCGCCCTTGATCGTGAAGCCGGCGATCTCGGCGCCGCCCTCGACCACCAGCGTGACACCAACCAGCGAGACCAGCAGCGCTGCCCAGTGGTGACGGCGGACGTGCTCGTGGCGCAGCCCGGCGGCGAACAGCGCGGCGAACGCCGGCGCCGAGGCCATGATCAGGGCGACGTTGCCGGCGCCGGTATAGATGAGCGAGTAGTTGAAGCTGAGCTGGTTGAGCGTGATGCCGACGGCGGCGCACGCCAGCACGAGGCTCCAGTCCCGGCGCTCGATGCGGAGGCTGCCCTCGTGCACCAGCACGATCAGGCTGAACGCGACGCCGGCGACCGCGAACCGGGTGATCGAGAACGCGAGCGGCTGCCACTCCCCGAGCGCGAACTTGGTGGTCGCATAGTTCAGCGACCACAACACGTTGGCGAACACAAGCATCGCATCCGCGCTCTCGAACCGCCGGTCCGCCATTCGCCTCGCAGACAATCACAAGCGGCGCGTCGCGGGCAACCGGGAACCGTCTCGCCCGCCAGAAGTGTCACCGACCGCGTTGCACTTCTGTGACGGTTTCTGGGTGGGGTCAGACCCCGTCGGTTTGGCGCGGAGAGATGTCACACTCCCGCAACCTAATACCCCATAGGGGTATGGTAAGGTGGGCGTATGGCCACCTCATCTCCCACGCGGCTCGACGTCGAGGTCGAGGGGATGACGTGCGCCGCCTGCGCTGCCCGGGTGCAGCGCTCCCTGAATGAGCTGGACGGAGTCACGGCCACCGTCAACCTGGCAACCGAGCGGGCGACGGTCCAGTTCGCACCCGGCGCCGCGACGGTCGAGGCCATCGCCGGCCAGATCGAGCGCGCCGGCTATCACGCACGCCTCCCGCAACGGGGGCGCGACGAGGGTCACCAGCACCCCGCCGACTCCGATCGCCTGCAGCTTCGGCTCGCCGTGGCAGTTGTGCTCAGCATCCCGGTGGTCGCGCTGGCGATGGTGCCCGCCCTGCGGTTCTCGGGCTGGGAGTGGGTCGCCGCAGCGCTGACGACGCCGGTCGTAGTGTGGGCCGCCTGGCCGATCCACCACGCGACGATCCGCGGACTGCGCCGCGGCGCGGCGAACATGGACACCCTGATCTCGGTCGGCACGCTCTCGGCATACGGCTGGTCGCTCTACGCCGCCGCCGCATCCCAGCCCGTCTACTTCGAGGCAGCGGCCGCGACCACCGCGCTGATCCTCACCGGCCGCGTGCTCGAGTCGCGCGCCCGGCGCGAGGCCGGCGCCGCTCTGCGCGGTCTGCTCGACCGCGGCGCCAAGGAGGTGACCGTCCTTGCGAGCGGCACGCCCTCGCGCATTGCCATCGACGAGCTTCAGGTGGGAGACCTGTTCGTCGCGGCTCCCGGCGAGGCGATCGCGACCGACGGCGTGGTGATGGAGGGCAGCTCGGCCGTCGACCGCTCGCTGATCAGCGGTGAGCCGGTGCCGGTGGAGGTCGGTCCCGGCGACCCGGTCACCGGCGCCACCATCAACGCCGGCGGCAGGCTGGTCGTCCGCGCCACCGCGGTCGGCGCCGACACGGCCGTCGCCCGCATCGGCCGCATGGTGGAAGACGCGCAGACGGGCAAGTCGTCGGCGCAGCGGCTGGCAGACCGCGTGTCGGCCGTCTTCGTGCCGGCGGTGATCGGCATCGCCGCGCTGACGCTGGTCGGCTGGCTGGCCGCCGGAAACGCGGCCGGGGTGTCGGTCGAGGCTGCGGTCGCCGTGCTGATCGTCGCCTGCCCGTGCGCTCTGGGACTGGCCATCCCGACTGCGATCCTGGTCGGCAGCGGCCGCGGAGCGGAGCTCGGGATCGTCATCCGCCGGCCGGAGGCGCTCGAGCGCGCCGGGCGCGTGACCACGATCGTGCTGGACAAGACGGGCACGGTGACCGACGGCCGGGCCGAGGTCAACGACCTGCGTATGGCCGCTGGCGCCGAGCGGCTGCCCACGCTGCGCCTGGCCGGGGCCGTCGCCGCAGCCAACGACCATCCCGTGTCGAGGGCGGTCGCCGCGTTTGCCGCCCGCGAGTCGGGCGACCTGCCGCCGGTCAGCAGCCTGCAGGCCGTGCCGGGCCGCGGCGCCACCGCGACCGTCGAGGGCCACCGGGTGGAGCTCGGCCGAAACGACCGCACAAGCGGCACCGAGGTTCGCATCGACGGCACCCCGGCGGCCTGGTTCACCGTCGGCGACGACGCGAAGCCGACCAGCCGGGAGGCGGTCGCGATGCTGCGCCGGCTCGGCCTGACCCCGGTGCTCCTCAGCGGCGATACCGCAGAGGCAGCGCAGCGTGTCGCGCAGAAGGTCGGCATCGACCGGGTGGTCGCAGACGTCCTCCCCGAGCAGAAGGTGGCCGAGGTCGAGCGCCTCCGCGGCAGCGGCGAGGTGGTGGCCATGGCCGGCGACGGCACCAACGATGCACCCGCGCTGGCCGCTGCCGATCTGGGCATCGCCATGGGCGGGGGCACCGACGTCGCGATCGAGGCCGGCGACCTGACGCTGGTCAGCGGTGACCTGCGGTCGGTGGCCGACGCGGTCTCGCTGGCGCGCGCGACGAGGCGCACGATGGTCGAGAACCTCGGCTGGGCCTTCGCCTACAACGCGGTTCTCATCCCACTCGCCATCGCCGGGCTGCTCGAGCCGATGGCCGCTGCGGCGGCGATGGCATGCTCGAGCCTTGCCGTGGTCGGCAACAGCCTCCGGCTGCGCAGGTTCGCCGGGTTCAGAAAGGAGCAGGCATGACGCACGGGTACACGGACGATCGCGAGGCGCTGGTGCGGAGGCTCCACCGGATCGAGGGCCAGGTGCGCGGCATCGAGCGGATGGTCGAGGAGGATCGCTACTGCATCGACATCCTGACCCAGATCAGCGCCGTCGAGACTGCGCTCGAAAGCCTCGCGCTGCGCATCCTCGACGGCCACGTCAACCATTGCGTCTCGGGAGCGCTCGCCTCGGGCGATCCTGATGATGCGCGGGCGAAGGCAAGCGAGATGCTCGAAGCCGTGCAACGGTTTGCACGCGCTCGCTGACGCTCCTGCTCGGTAGACTCCGCCCACCGTTCACCCAGGTAGAGGGGGTCCTCACTGCTGCCAACGCACCGCGCACCCGGACGGGTCAACCTGATGGGTGATCACACTGATTACCACGACGGTCTCGTGCTGCCCGTCGCGATCGACCTTTCGATCGCACTGACCTCGCGGCAGACCGAGGACGGCCGCATCCGCCTCCGCTCGAGTGAGATGCCCGACGCCCGCGACACGATCGACATCGCCGCCGACGGCAGCGACGACCCGCCCGGTCTGTGGCCGGCCTGGGGCCGCTACATCGCAGGCGTGACGCGCGAGCTGGCGAAGCTCGGCCGGGATCCGGTCGGGATCGAGGGCGTGATCGACTCCGCGGTGCCACCGGGCGCGGGGCTGGCATCCAGCGCGGCGCTCGAGGTGTGCTGCGCGCTGGCGCTGTGCGACGCCGCCGGGCTGGAGCTGGAGGCCCGGGAGCTGGCCGCGGCGTGCATGCGGGCGGAAGGGATCGCCGGGGGGATCCGGCCTGGCATCATGGACCAGCTGGTGTGCCTGCTCGGCCAGGAGAACCATGCGCTGCTGATCGACTGCCGCACGCTCGACATCGAGCCGATCGAAATCCCGCCCGGGATCGCGATCCTGATCGCCCACAGCGGCGTGCCGCGGGCGCTCGAGGACACGCGCTATGGCGAGCTGCGCGAGGCCGGCGAGCGGGTGGCCGCTGAGCTCGGTCTCCCCAGCCTCCGCGACGCCGACCCGGCGCTGGTGGCCGACAACCCGATCGGGCGCCACGTCACCTCCGAGAACCGGCGGGTGACCGAGACGGCCGTCGCCCTGCGCCGGGGCGACCTCGACCGCCTGGGCGAGCTGTTCGCGGAGAGCCATGCCAGCCTCCGCGACGACCTCGAGGTCGGGATCCCGGAGCTGGACGCCACCGTGGACGCCCTGCTCGCAGCCGGAGCGGCCGCGGCCCGGATGACCGGCGGAGGGTTCGGCGGCAGCGTGGTCGCGCTCTGCGACGAGCGCAAGGCGGCTCAGATCGTGCTGGCCACGCGGGCGACCCGGGTGAAGCCGTCTGCGGGTGCCCTCGCCGGGCTCACCGGAACCGGCTGAGCTTCGCGGCGTGGGCCGCCAGCAGCTCGTCGAGCATCGCCTGGCCGGCGGGCAGCGAGGTGACCAGCGGGTGACTCATCATCGCCTGCAGCGCCACCCGCCGGTCTCCCTCCACGGACGCCCGGGCGCCCAGGCGGGCATGCACCGCAAGCTGCGCCGCCAGGCCGGCGATCATGTCCGGCAGAGGGCCCATCGGCGTCCGCTCGACCTCACGGCCGCGCAGGATGCAGGGCACCTCGACCACGGCGTCGTCGGGCAGCCCCGGGATCGCCCCCTGGTTGGGGACGTTGAGCACGAACCGGGTCGGCTGGCCCGAGACGGCGGCGGCGATCACCCCGATCGCCAGGTCTCCGTGCTCGTCGCTGAACCGGCCCTCCATCGGCCGCGGCGGGTCGCTCTGCGCCGCCAGCCGGTAGCTCTCGATGATCGGCGGCAGCTCGGCCATGATCTCCTGGGCGCGGGTCCTGCCGGCGGCACGCTGGGCGGCGAGGCACTCGGGGTGCAGGAAGTAGTACTGGAGGTACCGGTTCGGCACCATCCCGAACAGAGGGAAGAGACGCACCACCGGCCGCCAGTAGGGATCGACCTGGCCGGGGTCGAGGCCGGCCAGCGCGCCGAACACCCGGTCGGTGGCGTCAAGGCCGTCGATCCGCACCGCGCGGGTCAGCGTGAGGTGGTTGGTGCCCCAGGTGTCGACCTCCATCGCCCGCGGGTCACAGCCGACGACACCCGACAGAAACCGGATCTCGCCCCCGTGCTGGTCACACAGGCCGATCACGTCGACGTCGGTGTAGCGGGTCAGCGCCTCGGTCACGATCTGGACCGGGTTCGTGTAGTTCAGCAAGAGCGCTCCCGCCGCGGCCCCGCGCCCCATCTCGTCGGCCACCTCGATCAGGGCGGGCACCGATCGCAGGGCCATCGCCAGCCCGCCCGGGCCGGTGGTCTCCTGGCCGATCACGCCGTGGCGGGGCGGGATAAGCTCATCCAGGTGCCGGGCGGCGAGGCCGCCCGGGCGGAACGTGGTGAGAACGAAGTCGGCTCCCTCCACCGCCCGTGACAGCTCACCCGTCGACTGCAGCTCCATCGCACCGGCGCCACCGGAGTCGAGGATCCGCCGGGTGAGCCGGGTCTGGAGGTCGAGGGCGCCGGCGTCGATGTCGTGCAGGACAACGGTTGCCGGCTCCAGCACAGCGGCGGTGCGAGCCAGGCTGTAGGCGAGGCCGGGCATATACGCCGACCCGCCTCCGATGATCGCAATCCGCGTCACCGGCCCATTCTCTCCGCCAGCCGCCGGCCGTGCGCGACAATCACGAGATGATCGAGCTTGCCGAGCTTGGTATCGATCCCTCCTACGACTTCGTGCGATCGACGTTCCGCTTCCGCACGTTCGGCGACGATCTCGCCAGCCGCTGGATCGACGGCGGCCTCCACCGCGTGCTCGGGTCGGGGCTGGCGGTGCGAATCGAGGCGTCCGGCGTGACAGCGTACGGCGAGGTCACCGACGCCGACCGGATCGAGCTCGCCCACGCCCTCGGCGCCCGGTTCGACGTCCCCGGCCTGGTCGCCGCCTTCCCGGAGGTCGCGGCCCGCGCTCCTGGATTCCGGCCGCCGCTGCTGTACGACCCGTTCGAGATGCTGGTCACGTCGGTCACCGCGCAGCAGATCTCGCTGAAGGTGGCGGCGGTCATGCGCCGCGGCCTGGTCGAGCGGTTCGGCCACCGGGTCGACCACGACGGACGCACGTGGTGGCGGTTCCCGCCCGCTGACAACATCCGCGGCGGCGACCTCACCGGCCTGAAGCTGTCGGGCGCCAAGATCCGGGCGATCGGCTCGCTGGTGGACGCCTCCGCAGAGCTCGACCGGACAGAGCTCGACGCGCTCCCCGACGAGGACGTGATCGCCCGCCTGACCGAGCTGCACGGAATCGGCCGCTGGACGGCCGAGTGGTTCCTGGCCCGCTGCCTGGGTCGCCCATCGGTGGTCGCGGCCGGCGACCTGGGCGTGCGCAAGGCCGTCGCCGCCTGGTTCTCGGAGGACGCGATCTGGCCCGAGGGGCGGGTGCGCGAGGCGTGCGCCGTGTTCGGCATCCACACCAACCTCGCCGTGCACTACCTGCTCGCCGTCGGAGGCTGAGAAGCGCCGTCAGGGCTTCCGCTAGGCGGAGCTGCCGGGCAGAACCGCCGCCGCGCCTTCGAGCAGGCGGCGGTGGAGCGCCTCGTCCACAACGATGCCCTGGTCCTCCAGCGCCAGCACCACCGCGCCGGCAGCGGGCGGGGCGGTCAGGGTGACCACGTTGACGCCGGGCACCTGGTCGAGCAACGAGCTGAGCAGCAGCTTGCTCGCGCTGCGGAAGAGGCCGCCGGCCAGCACCAGGTCATAGCCGGGCTCGAGGTCGAGGCGGGCGGCCACCACTGCCGCCGACTTGCCGAGGTGCTCGCCGGTAGCGGTGACGATCGTCATGGCGACCTGGTCGCCATCCTCGGCGGCCCGCAACACAGCAGGTGCTGCGCTCAGGTTCGGCTCGCCGCCGCGGCTGAAGTTCTCCAGCAGCTCCTCGACGGAGCGGGCGCCGGTCAGCGAGCAGAGGTGCTCGGTGAGGGTTGTCGCCGGCCCCCGGCCGACGTAGGCATCTGCCACCGCACGGACGGCGGCTGCGGCCACGTCAGAGGCGCTGCCGGCGTCCCCCAGCGGCGGGCCCAGCCCCAACGTACGGAACGTGCGGCCCTCCCGGTCGCGACCGGCCACCACCATGCCGGTGCCGGCGATCACCACCACGCCCGGGTGCGCGGTGCCCGCCCGCAGCGCGATCGCGGAGTCGTTGAGGATGCGGGTCGGGCCGGCGAGCCCGAGCGGCTCGATCACGCTCTCCAGGCGCGGCACGTCGGATGGCCAGTCGACTCCGGCCAGCCCGAACACCGATCCGGCCACGTCCGCGACCGGGCGCTCTGCCGCCGACAGCACCTTGTGCACCGCCTCGCGGAGCGAGTCGCCGGCGCCGCGCAGGCCGACGGCCTCCCAGTTGGACGGACCGTCGGTGGCATGGCCGAGCACCGCCCCGGTCTCGTCGGCCACCAGGGCATGCGTCTTGGTGCCGCCGCCATCGATCCCCAGGACGAGCGTCACCCGGCGGCAGACCTCACGGCCTCGTCCACGACCTGCATCACGACGCGCCCATCAGCCCCGGAGGGCCGCGGCTGGCGCCCCTCGTGGATTGCGTCCACGAACTCCGCGATCTGGGCGCTGTACATCGGCTGGGCGCAGTGCTCGTACCCCTCCGGTCCCTCGGTGAAGTCCCACACCCGGGCGTAGCCCCCGGTTCCGTACACCTCGGTGTCGGCCTCCATCCCCGCGAGGTGCGGCTGCCACCACCCCGACTCGACGATCGAGGTTGCATGGCAGGACCAGCGGATCACCAGCACTCCGTCGTCATCCACGTCGTACGCACCGTATCGTGTTCCCAACTCCGCGAACACCCGAACCGGCATCGGGTCGCCGAGCAGGTAGCGCGCCGTGTCGATCGCGTGCACGCCCATGTCGAGCAGCGCGCCGCCTCCCGCAAGTTCCGGGTCCGTGAACCAGCCCGACGGGCCCCACCCTGCGTGCACGCCGTAGCCACGGGTCTTCACAACCTCTCCCAGGTCACCGGCCTCGATTCTTCGACGCAGCGCCTGAACGTCCTCGTGGAACCGCCAGCAGTGGGCGACCATCAGCCGGCCTTCGGATGCCTCGGCGGCCCGGCACATGGCGTCGGCCTCCGCCAGTGTGGTCGCCATCGGCTTTTCGACCAGCACGTGCTTGCCCGCCTCAAGGCAGGCGATCGCCTGGGGCGCGTGCAGGGCATTCGGCGTCCCGATCACGACGGCGTCGATCGCGGGGTCGGCCGCGAGCTCGCGCCAGTCGGTGGTCGTCCGCGGAATCCCGAACTGCTCGGCGAATACGGCCAGCGACTCCGGGCGCCAGTTCGCGGCAGCCACCACGTCGGCCGACGGGTGCTCGGCCAGGCCAAGCGCATGCCTGGTCATGATCCACCCCGAGCCGAACAGCGCCACCTTCAAGCGGTGAGTTATCCCTTGATTCCCGTCAGATTGACGCCTTCGATGAACGCTCTCTGCGCCACGAAGAACAACACGATGACGGGCAGCATAAAGATCCCGGATACCGCCATCAGCAGGTTGTAGTTGACGTGGTGCTGCCCCTGGAACTGGGAGAGCGCGAACGCCAGCGTCCAGTTGTGCGGGTTCTGCGCGACGTACAGCAGCGGGCCGAAGAAGTCATCCCAGCAGTAGAGGAAGTTGAACAGGGCGACGGCAGCGATCGCCGGCTTCGCCATCGGCACGATCACGCGCATCATGATCTGGAACTCGTTGGCGCCGTCCACCCGGGCGGCGTCGGTCATCTCCTGCGGGATCGTCAGGAAGAACTGCCGGAGCAGGAATATGGAGTACGCGTCGCCGAAGAAGCTGGGGACGATCAGCGGCTTGAAGCTGCCCACCCAGCCGAGGTGCGAGAAGATCACGTACAGCGGGATAAACGTCACCTGGTAGGGCAGCATGATCGTCGCGAGCACCAGGATGAACGTCACCTGCCGGCCCTTCCACTGGATCCGCGACAGCGCGTAGGCGACCGGGACGCACGAGAGCACCGTGCCCACCGTCGACAGGAACGCGTAGATGAACGTGTTCTTCAGGTAGAGGAGAAGGTCGACCTGGTCGAACGCGCTGACGAAGTTGTGCCAGTGGAACGGGGAGGGCCAGAGCTTCGGAGTCAGCGCCTGCTGGTCGCTCATCACGGCGGTGAGCACCAGAACCAGCACCGGAGCCAGGAAGATGCAGGCCAGCGTGATCAGCAGGGTGTGGTTGACCATGGTCGCCAGCAGCTTCTTGCGGCGCACGTGTGCCGGGGCGACGCGCTTCGGGCGCTCGACCGCCGGGGGAGGCTTGACGGTCGTCGCGCTCACCGGCCGGACCCCTGGTAGAAGACCCACCGGCTGGAGGTCTTGAACAGGATCAGCGTGGCGATCATCGTGACCAGGAACAGCAGCCAGGCCATCGCCGCGGCGTAACCCATCGCGAAGCCCGGGAGCGCCTTCTGGTACATCCATAGCGCGTAGAACAGCAGTGAGCCCTGGGGCTCGCCGAGCTGGTCAGTCTGCTGGCTGACGGCGTTGCCGATCACGTAGGCCTGGGTGAAGTACTGCAGCGCGTCGATCACACCGGTGACGACCGCGAAGAAGATGACTGGAGAGATCATCGGGATGGTGACGTGGATGAACGTGCGGAGCGGCCCGGCACCCTCGATCTCGATCGCCTCGTAGAGCTGGCGGGGCACGTTCAAGAGCGCCGCCAGGAAGATGATCATCGTGTTGCCGGCCGTCCACAGTCCCAGGATCAGCAGGGCGGGCTTCGACCAGTTGGGGTCGTAGAACCACAGCGGCTGGCCGATGTGAAGGGCCCCGAGCAGCTGATTGACCGGCCCGGTGCCCGGGTTGAACAGCACCATGAACGTCAGCGCCACCGCGACTGCCGGCGCGAGAGTCGGCAGGTAGAACACGGTGCGGTAGAACGAGGCACCCGAGCGGGCCTTCGTCAGCATCATCGCCACGCCCACGCCGAAGAGCACGTTCAGCGGAACTCCCAGAACCACGATGAAGAGCGTGTTGCGGATCGCCTGCCGGAAGAACGGATCGGTGGTGAACAGATCCCGGTAGTTCTGCAGGCCCACCCACTGCGGATTGTTGATCAGGTCGAACCGGGTGAACGAGTAGTACAGGCTGGCGATCATCGGGTATGCGGTGAAGCAGACGAACCCGATGATCCACGGCAGCATGAACAGGAACACGGTGCCGTACTTCTTCAGCGTCGCCCGCCGTCGCGAACGGCGCCGCTCCGCCTGGGAGCGCCGCTGCGGAAGCGGCGCCCCCTGGGCGGTGGGTGCGGGAACGGCGGCTATCTCAGCCTCCGGCCTGCGCGATCTGCTGGTCGATCTGGTTGTCCAGCTGCACCAATGCATCGTGCAGACCTGACGTCGGGATCGATCCCGACTCCCACTTGGAGTCGAACGTGCCGATCAGGTTCGTGTACTCGTTGCCCACCTGCGTGATCGTCGGGATGAACTGCGACTTCGGGTCCTCGAAGATCGGGAAGAAGTTCAGGAAGTTCTTCACCGGCAGGATGTCAGGCGAGTGGAGCTCGGCCGTGGTCACCGGCAGGTTGTCCAGGTTGTTGGACAGGTACACGCCTGCCTGGGTGTTCGTGGACAGGAACTTGATCAGGTCCCAGGCCTGCTGGGGGTGCTTGCTCCCCCGGGGAATGGCGACGATGTCGCCGCCGATGTGCCCCATGCCGTAGTTGCCGGGATCGGAGGTCGGCGCCGCCGAGGTGACGTAGGTGACCGTCGACTTGTCTGCCTTGATGAAGGCGACGCGCCACTCGCCGTCGTACTCGAACGCCACCTTGCCCTTCTCGAACGGGTTCTGCGCGGTGAACTCCGCGTTCTCGTAGGTCGCATCCCACTTCTGCAGGTTGCTGTAGCCATAGAAGTCGATCAGCTTTCGCTGCCATATCAGCGCGTTCGTCCACGCCGCCTGGTCGGCCAGGTCGGCCTTGCCGCTGGAGTCGAACCAGTGGCCTCCCTCGAGGAACGCGAGGTCATTGATCGTGAACTCGTGGTACCCGTCGAGCGGGATGAATCCAGCCTGCTTGATCGTCCCGTCGGAGTTCTTGACCGTCGTCTTCTCGGCGTCTGTCAGGAGGTCGTTGAGGTTCTTCGGCGGCGACGTGATGCCATTCGCGCCGAGGATCGACTTGTTCGAGTACATACCGTAGGCGTCGGTCAGAGCCGGGAGCGCGCACTGCGTGCCGTGGTAGCTCGTGTAACCGAGCGCGACCTTCGGGAACTGGCCGAGGTCGAGATTGTCCTGGGAGATGTAGTTGTTGAGCGACAGGTAGGCGCCCGTGCTGCAGAACTTGCCGATGTTGTCCGGACCGAACGAGAGCACCGCGTCGGCGGGGTTGCCGCCGGTGATCGCGGCCAGGATGTGGGCGTCGTCGATGTTCCCGACGTGGTTCACCGTGATCCACGGGTACTGCTTCTCGAACATCTTGATGGCGTTGTCGTAGATGTGCTTCTCGCGGCCGGTGTAGGCGCTCCAGAAGGTGATCGTCACCGGCGTGTGCGACTGGGTGCTGGACAGGGACTGGGCGCCGCCACTGGTGCCGCCTCCGAGGCAGCCGGTCGCGGCAACGGCCAGCAGCGCCGTCAGAAGCAGAAGGGGCAGGCGGCGTCTCATACGGGTCCTCCGGGTACGGGGAAAGAGGGCAGGGAGCAAACGGGTGTGGTCATACGACGATCTCCAGGCGGTCGTTGTCAGGTGATCGGCTGAACAAACGTTCCTGCGCAGCGTCAAGCGCGGTGGCAACCGCCCCCAGGAGGACGGCGTCGTCGCCCAGCTCCGAGGCGGCCAGCTCGGGCCGGAAGGGCGAGATGCGGCGAAGCTCCGCGGAGATCGGCCGCAACAGCAGGTCGCCGCTGTGGGCGATGCCGCCGCCCAGGATGACGAGTCCCGGGTCGACGACCGGCGCAACGGCAGCAATGGCCAGGGCGATCCGCCGGGCCACCTCCTCCACCACCGCGCCGGCGACAGGATCGCCGCGCCTGGCGGCCGCGAAGATCCGCTTCGGGGTCAGCGGCGGGCGCATCCCCTGCTCGCGGCCGAGCCGCACGATGGCGGCGGCGCCCAGCGACTCCTCCAGCACCCCGCGGCGGCGGTTGGCCGGATCGTGGGGATCGCCGACGCCGACCGGCAGGTAGCCGATCTCACCGGCCGCCCCGCCGACACCGCGGTAGAGGTTGCCGTCGAGCACCAGCCCCATGCCGACGCCGGTGCCGATCCACAGATAGACGAACGTCGGCACGTGCCGGCCGAGGCCGTGCGCCTGCTCGCCGAGCGCGGCCAGGTTGACGTCGTTCTCGAAGCTGACAGACGTGCCGAGCTGCTCCCGAATCGCCTCCACGAGCCCCTGACGGCCCCACCCCGGGAGGTTGGGCACGTGCGCGAGCTGGCCCCGTGAGGGATCGAGGACGCCGGGGTTGCCGACCACCGCCTCGGTCACCTCCGGCCAGCGGAGCCCGGCGTCAGCAGCTACGCGGTGGGCCAGCTCGCCGATCTGGCGCACCAGCGCGCCGGAGCTGCGCGACATCGCCCGCTCGTCGCGGCGGGCAATGATCTGCCCCGCGATGTTGGCCAGGGCGACCCGCAGGTACTGGCGCCCGACGTCGATCCCGACCACGAAGCCGGCCCTGGGGTTCAGCTCGTAGAGCACGGCACTGGGGCCCTTGCGACCGGTGGACTTTCCCACCTCGCAGACCAGACCGGAGCCGATCAGCCCGGTCAGCGCCAGCGAGACGGTGGGCTTCGACAGGCCGCTCTGGCGCGCGATCTGAGCCCGCGAGGTCGTACCACCGCTGCGGATCAACTCGAGCACCGAGCGCTCGTTGATCGCTCTCAACAGGCTCGGCTGCCCGGCTGCAAAGGTGGTCCGCCCGTTCATCGCATCGTCAGGAGTTATATAGTTAGGAAACCTTACTGACTGTGGTGGAGACTATGCCGCCCCAAGGACGTCAAGTCAAGCGGGGCACGTCCGGGACCGAAGGGAGACATCTCAATGGCTGAGCTGGCGATCCGCGGCGGCACCCCCGTCCGCACTGAGCCCTACCCCGTCTGGCCGCAGCTCGACGACCGCGACATCACCGCTGTCACCGAGGTGCTGCGCGAAGGTCAGCTGGGCGGGTTCCCCGAGCCCGGCCCCCGCGCCGCCCGGTTCGCAGCCGGCTTCGCGTCCTACCAGGGCGCCGCGCACGGGATCGTGATGGCGAACGGCACGATCACCATGGAGGTGGCGCTGAAGGCGCTCGGCATCGGCTGGGGCGACGAGGTGATCATCCCGGCGCTGACCTTCTCGGCGACCCCCTACGCGGCCATCGCGGCCGGCGCGCTGCCGGTGTTCGTCGACGTCGAGCCCGAGCGCTGGACGATCGACCCCGACCTGGTGGAGGCGGCGATCACGCCGGCCACCCGGGCAATCATGCCGGTGCACCTGGGCCAGCAGATGGCGGACATGGACCGGATCATGGCCATCGCCGAGCGGCACGGGCTGGCGGTGGTCGAGGACTGCGCCCATGCACACGGCCAGCGGTTCGGCGACACGGGCGCCGGCTGCTTCGGCGCCTTCGGCTCGTTCAGCCACCAGACGACCAAGATCATGCCCGCGGGAGAGGGCGGCACTCTGCTCACCCAGGACGAGGCGCTGGCGCGCCGCGCGCATTCGCTGATCGACTGCGGGCGGCCCAAGGACGCGGCCGAGCAGGAGTACACCTTCGGCGCGAACTATCGCCTCGGCGAGCTCAACGCCGCCCTGCTCTGCGTGGCGCTGGAGCGCTTCGAGGAGCAGCGGGCGGAGCGGGAGCGGAACGCCCGGCTATTCGAGACGCTGGCTGCCGGACTCACCGGCGTCGGGCTCAACCCGATCCATCCCCGGGTCACGCGGTGGGGCTTCTACCGCTACCTGTTCCGGATCGATCCGGAGCAGTTCGCCGGCGTGTCGAACTCCGTGATCGCAGCCGCGCTGGAGGCCGAGGGGATCGCGGCCGAGGTGCAGTACCCGCCGATGAACCGCTACGACCTGTTCCAGCCGCAGCTCTCGCGGATGCCCGTGTGCGTCGAGCACGCGGACCGGCTCGACCTCTCGGGGATGAGCTTCCCGGTGGCCGAGGCGGCTGCCGAGCAGCAGTCCGTGTACCTCAACGAGAACGTGTTCCGGGCGGGCGAGCGGGGCATCCAGCAGGCCGTCGAGGGGATCGCCAAGGTGCAGCAGCACGCCGACGAGCTGGTCGGGGTTGCCGTCGAGGGCTAGAGGATGACGCCGTCGCGGCGAGCGACCGCGGCGGCCTCGGTGCGGTTGCGCGCCCCAAGCTTGCGGAGAAGGTTCGAGATGTGGTTCTTGACGGACTGCTCGCTGATCTCCAGGCGGGCGGCGATCTGGCGGTTGGTGCCGCCGTTGGCCATCAGCGCAAGCACCTCCCGCTCGCGGGGCGTCAGCGCCCTGCGGGGGGAGGACGGCTTCTCGGGCGTCCCGCCGCGGCCGATCGCCGAGATCAGGCTGGGCACCCCGTCCCGGGCCACCATGCGCCCGCCGTCCCCGGCAACATAGACCGCGGCGCGCACACGCGCTGGGCTGCGCGTGTCCCGGCGCGTCAGGTGAACGCTCGCCCCGGCCCGCATTGCTTCCGCGGCCGTCCACTCCGCCCGTGTGCCCGCGATCACGACCAGCGCAGTCTCGGGGGCCTGGATGCGCAGATCTCGAACGGCCCGCACCCCGCCGACCCCGTCCATCTCCAGATCGAGAACAGCGACATCCGGGGCCTCCGCCACGACCATGGCGACGACCCGGGCGGGCTCGCTGGTGCCTCCGACTACGTCAAAGAAGTCAGGATGGCTCGTCAGGGCGCCCTCCACCGTCTTGCGGAGTTTTCGCTCTGCAGCTAGCACGACTGATGCCGGATCGCTGTCACCCATCGGAGCTCCCCTTGCACAGGGTGTGTCTGATGGTGCCCCAGGAAAACTCTACTCCTGTCAACACCTTTGAACGGGGCGCATGTTACGCCCCGGATCGGACCGCGAATAGGCCCCGAAAGTACTGGTTACGAGCCAGTAACGGGGAAGAATCGGGGTAAATACTGCCTGTTTGCAGCCAGAAGCTCCTCCAGGAGAGGCAGCGCGACGGTGTAGTCGCCGACCAGCGGGTTGGCCAGCAGCGCCTTCAGCGCCAGCTGTCGGTCGCCGCTGACAGCGGCGGCGACTGTCAACCGCTCGTACGCCTTGACCGCCTCGACCAGCCCCAGCATCTCGGGGGCGAGCGGCTCGACGGGGAGCGGGGTCGCACCCTCTGTGGCGATCCGGCAGGCAACCTCGACGACCGCATCCGCCGCCAGATTGGGTATGGCGCCATCGTTGCGCACGTTGACCACCTGCACGTCCCCGCGGTCGGTGTGAAGCGATTCGACCAGCATCGCCGCCGCCTCCGAATAGAACGCCCCTCCTCGCTCCTCGAGCAGCTTCG
>Ga0265327_10003379_pt1 | contig 15349 bp, 17 predicted proteins | sample 41621metaG_FD_202089 | JGI IMG/M metagenome (GOLD analysis project Ga0265327, IMG submission 202089) | Rhizosphere microbial communities from Carex aquatilis grown in University of Washington, Seatle, WA, United States - 4-16-21 metaG | ecosystem: Host-associated > Plants > Roots > Rhizosphere... | reverse complement strand
TGTCGCGGGGCTAGTAGCGGTTGGGTTTATTATATTTGGAGGATTCAAATTTATATTATCGAATGGCGAACCGGATCGCGCGGCTGGCGCACGTACCACTATCATAAATGCGCTAGTCGGCCTTATGATAGCTATATTGGCGACCGGGATAGTCAGTTTTCTGGGGAGTAATATAAAATGACGCCTCTCATCCGTTTGGCACAGGTAAAGGTTAGTCAGAGCGAATTGGATATACCTCAGACATCCTTGTCTTCTGGTGGTCTGCACTCAGCGCTACAGATTGTATTTGCGATTGCTGGCGGAGTCGCTTTGCTAATCATAATTGTTGCAGGTCTGAGATTCGTACTTTCTCAGGGAGATCCTCAGAATGTGTCGAAAGCGCGCAATACCATAATCTACGCAGTTATCGGACTGATTATATGTATCGCTGCATTCAGTATCGTAACTTTCGTACTGGATCGTACCAAATGAGTAGCAAATTCAAACATGTAGTGTTTTACTTACTAGCGCTCGTGCTATTCTTTGGTTTAATTTCTCCTTCGCTGGCTTACGCGGCCGTCAGTGATCCACTTGAAAAAGTCTGCGCAGACCCCACTAATGCCACCTCAACCGTTTGCATCGAGAAAAACAAACCGCAGGATCTCACGAACAATTCGATATACGGACAGAATGGGATAATCACAAAGACCGCTAGACTACTGAGCATAATCATTGGAATCGCGGCGGTTGTGATGATAATGATTGCCGGATTGAAATTTATTACTTCGCAAGGTGATGCTAACCAGGTTGCGAGTGCTCGCAACACTGCCTTGTATGCCGTTATCGGCATTGTTGTGGCTGCATTGTCACAGGCAATAATTATATTCGTTTTAGATAGGATCAAATAAGGAATAAATATGAAAAAAATAAAGCTATTAATTATAAGCCTGGTATTGTTGCTTACGCCGGTGATGATATTCGCTACGTCCCAGGCTGCGCTTGCCGACGCAAATTCTGACGTGAAGGCGGGAATCACTGCGGCCAACTCAACTGGTGGCCCTTCGATTGACGCCATAATAGCTACTGGTCTTAATCTGTTCTCGTTCGTTATAGGCGTTGTTGCGGTGATTATGATAATGATAGCTGGCTTCCGGTTCATTACTGCCAATGGTGACGCAAATCAAGTGTCTGGTGCTCGAACTGCCATTATTTACGCAATAGTCGGCTTGGCAGTTGTTGCCCTTGCGCAAATTATCGTCCAATTTGTCCTCAAAAAGGTCACAGGTCACTAGATGTCTGTGCATATCTTGGGCGCGACAGTTTGCAGTTATCAAACCGTTTATGGTATAAAAAGACCAGATATAAGAAAGGTTAAATAAACTAACATGATTAAAAAATTAAAAACATTTATCGTAACTCTGTTCGCAAGTTCATTGTTTGCGTTGCCTGTTTTGGCGCCTGCTATCGCGCACGCACAGACGACAACTACGCCTAATATAACGGACAGTCTCTGTACCGGGGCGAACCTGTCAACGACCCAGACGGACTGTGCTGGCTCGACGGCTACAGCCTCAGATTCCGTAAACAATATCATCACTACGGTGATCAATATCTTCTCGCTCATCGTTGGTGTCGTAGCGGTCATCATGATTATCGTCGGCGGTTTCCGTTACATTACTTCTGGTGGTGATAGCGGCAATGTCAGCGGAGCCAAGAATACTATCCTGTTTGCTATCGTCGGTCTGGTAATCGTGGCGCTCGCTCAGATCATCGTCAAGTTCGTACTTGGCAAGGTAACACAAACCGGTAGCTAAGTAGAATCTATGCCAATCAAAATACCCCTCACCTGGAGGGGTATTTTCTTATCAATTGTTTGTTTTCTATAGGACTTGAATCTTCTTGACCGTGTCTTGCTTAACCTTGTTGAAGGAGATAGTTAGAACACCATCCTTCAGGACAGCTTCGATTTCATCTTCTTTAACCGGTACAGGTAATGCGATGCTACGTGAGAATTCACTCCAGTAACATTCTTGGACGAAGTAATTCTCGACATCATCTTCGTTGCCAGCAGATAGCGTGCCACGGATACTGAGTGTGTTGTCAGCGATACTGACATCGAGCTCACTCTTGTTTACGCCAGCAACACGGCCTTTTACGACCAGTCTTTCTTTGGTTTCATATACGTCGACGGCAAGTTGGCCAGGTACGGCCTCTTCCTCGTCCCATTCGTCATTTGCCGGAACTGCTGCAGGTTCATCCTGAGGATCACCGACAGTCGTTGGCAGATCATCGTCACCGAGGAATGCAGCGGTCAGCTCATCCTCTTCCATTAATAAGTCGTCATCGCGGCCTTTTCGCGCCATATCGGTTGTTACCCTCCGTCGTCAGAGCTGCCGGAGCAGCTCATCTTCAAGTTTGTATTCGGTATGTTGATCCAACCTTTTTGTCTTATAAGCAAGTATAGACCACGCTGAGCAGTGCATCAACAGGCTAATGTATATATTTACAACACAATATCTACAACACTTGAAGCTATCTCTTCACTTTTCGAGAAATTCATGAGCTTTTCATTTTCAATAGGTGAAAAAAATCTATAATTTCAGCATGTTTATCTTGGAACTGGTGCTCAGTATGCTGACTCCGTTCGAATGTCTGAGTTGTGGTCGTGAGGGTGGTTTGGTCTGTTCGTGGTGCGAGCCGGATTTCTGTAGTCCGCTACCCTCCAGGTGCTTCATGTGTCGTCGAATCTCACAACAGAGTGCGGTCTGTCAGAAGTGCCGGCCCAAAACACCCTTGCGCCATGTCTGGGTTGCTGCCGAGTTGAGTGGGAATGCCCAAAAACTCCTCCACCTCTTTAAATTTGAGCGTGCACAATCAGCATCGCGTGAGATTGGGCGATTCATTTACTATGCACTTCCCTTTTCTGACGAAGTGCTGCTTGTTCCGGTGCCGCCCGCCACTACCCGCCTCAGACAGCGAGGATATGATCATACCAAGCTTTTGGCCCGAGAAGTGTCAAAAGCCACGGGATTGCCCTACAAGCAAGCACTTTCCAAGCTCGGACAGTCGCGCCAAGTTGGGATGAAGCGCGAAGTTCGTCTAAAGCAACTCAACGGTGCGTTCCGGGTAAGCAGGACTGACGATGTTAAGGATAAAGCCATCTGGCTTGTTGATGATGTGGTGACGACGGGCGCAACGCTTAGTGAAGCTGCAAGAGCACTAAGAAGATCAGGAGCCAAATCGGTTGATGCGGTGGTATTTGCACAAAAATAATATGGCGGAAGGGGTGGGATTCGAACCCACGGTACCGTTTCCGGCACGACGGTTTTCAAGACCGTTACCTTCAACCACTCGGTCACCCTTCCATCGGGGTCCCCGCAAAACCTATTTTGTGGGGCGTACATGGCGGAGAGGGAGGGATTCGAACCCTCGCGGGGACTTGCGCCCCCCTATCGATTTAGCAAACCGACCCCTTCAGCCACTTGGGTACCTCTCCGTAACAGATTGAAATTATAGCAGAAGGCAGAATCTTCCCATAGTTTTTAGCCACGTCTTGTACAATAAGCATATGCAAGATGAGAATCAGACAGGCCCTGGTGCAGTTATTCAGCCAGGGAGTACGCCCGGTGATGCTCCTACGCAACCAGAAAACCCACCTGAACCTCAGCAATCACCGCAACCCAACGTAGACCCGCCAGCCCCAGCCACTCCCGAACCCATAAAACCAACCAAAACACCATCTGCCGCCAACTGGAAGTATGCTGACGAAGGTACTGCTACTACTGACACTGCGTCTGCTTCGCCGATTACACCGGTACAATGGACCGCCTCTGAGTTTATCGAACACAGTAAAAACCTGACCTGGTACCTATTACTTGCGGTCGGAACGGTAGTATTTGCGGCTGGTTTGTACCTGCTGACCAAAGACAAGGTCGCCGCGGGGGTGGTTGTAATCGTGGCGCTGACTTTCGGTATACTCGCCAATCATAAACCGCGCGAACTTGCGTATGCCGTAGACGAAACGGGTGTTCATATTGGTGAAAAAACCTATCCGTATGCCAGTTTCAAGTCATTCGCAATTGTCCAAGAGAACGCCATCGAGTCAATCTGGCTGATGCCGCTCAAACGTTTCATGCCCATCCTGACCATATATTTTGATCCGAACGATGAGGAAAAGATTACTGACGTACTCGGTGCTTTCCTGCCTTTAGAGAATCATGAGCTTGATCCGGTTGATAAGCTACTTCACAAAATCCGTTTCTAACCTAAACTACACACCACAAACTAAAGCCAAGTGAACAAGTAACTTGCTAGGAGTTTGCTCTTGGTGCATTTTGCTATTTTTCTCTCCGTTACGCAGTCGAAGTACCTCATGTACTCCTCCTCCCACGTTTCCTCAAGAATAAATACCAAACTGCACGCAAGTGCGCAGCTTAAGTACGACGTACCGTACTGGTCATAACAGATAAAACGTGCTAAACTCTCCCCTGTTCTTCGAGCACCCGTAGCTCAGCTGGATAGAGCGTTGGCTTGCGGAGCCAAAGGTCGTAGGTTCGAATCCTATCGGGTGTACCAAACTTGACAAATATCTGTTATTTTGTTATTATATATTCATGTCAATATCAAATGAGCAGCTAAAATTAGAACTACCTAAGGACGAGCTGGTTGTTAGGGCTATGCCTGGTGAGATGCCACATGAACTTGTTGCAAGGCTTGGTGATTTAGCGAATAACTCAAATGCATCACAAACTGGCGAGCATAACGGGAAAGAAGTTGTTATGGAACCTGGCTATACTGAAACTCAAGGTTTAAGCCAGCTCACTCCTAAAAGTTAGCATAATTTTAGTTCTGACTTCGTTTACTACGCTGTACCATGAAGGGAGCCAGGTTTTATGCCTGGCTTTTTTCATGGTATTGCTCGCTTTTAGCGATTTCGAACCGTTAAGGTCGGTGGAGCGAGGACGCGCACACGTGCTTGCACCGAACATGCCGCAGCGGAAGAGTGTTCACCGAAGGCGAATGTACGATATCCTATCGGGTGTACCACACCAAAATTTCGATGAGTGTTGAAGTGATGTGATAGATATCACACATGAATTGTAAGAAATCCCACTGCCTTACATTTCGATGTGTTGTGTAATAGAGTCATGCTTGGTGGATAGCCCGAATAATTGATAGGCGTCCGAGCATAAAACCCCGCCCAGTTCCTGTTGTGAGCGGGGTTTTTATATGGGTTCGTCCAGATTGATGAGATAACCACGGCCGCGAGCTGTTTTTATGTATTCGGTGCGACCGACTTTTTCTAGCTTGGCCCTCAGACGTCGGATGTATACATCTAAGCGGTTGCTGGTATGCAGGTCGTCGATACCCCAGACGTCCTGCAAAAGCTCATCCCGTGATATCGGGTTCGGCGCTTCGTGCATCAGACGCTTGAGCAACAGAGTTTCTTTATTCGTCAGCGTTACCGATTTGGCGTTGCCATACAAGCAGTGATTTTCTACATCAAGTTTTAAGCCGTTCTTCTGCACCCAACGGGCTGTAAACGTCTTGTGGCTACGACGAACTAAAGCGTCGATGCGGGCGATCAGCTCGTTGTAGCTGAAGGGCCGAGGCAAACAGTCGTCGGCCCCGAGCTGCAAGCAACGAATAACATCGACACGCTCTGTCGTATCACAGAGCATGAACAGTGGTGTGGCGATGCCGTGTTCACGCAGTGCTTTACACATATCCATACCGGTCATATCTGAAAAAGCTCGGTTCAGCAAGATAACTGCGTAAGCATTTTCCTTAGCCTGTTGTAATGCGTCGGCTGCATCGTGGACAGTTTCCGTTTCGTATCCGGCGCGCATCAACTTCAAGGATAACTCAGTCGTTTCGTACGAGTCTTCATCGATAATCAGCACGAGATTTTGTCCGATGGCTTTCATTCCTGAATAAAGCGCTTTTTGAAAACTGTGTTTTATAATCTAAGCTTTAACTCAGATAAAGTTTAGCAGTTTTTGCGCTAACCTCTTACACAAGATAGTACAATCGATTTGTTAAAAGCGAAACACTCCATAACGACAATTCATTTAAAATTAATGTTAACCACATGCGTTATGACCGCTCGTCCCTCTGTTAAAGTAACTATGTTAGGGATACGAGCAAGCATACCGACCGTACTTTAAAACCAATCCCTCGATCTATCGACAACTTGATACATTGGCGGCATACCATTTAGTACGGAGGTATACTAAACTTTACGTAAGATGGAGGAGTGGCCGAGTGGTTGAAGGCGCTGCTCTCGAAAAGCAGTATAGGGGCAACTCTATCGCGAGTTCGAATCTCGCCTCCTCCGCCATGGTGAATGTCCGCCTTTCTGGTGGTTTTTCACCATGTTAGAGCCACACGATATCTCGCCTCCTCCGCCAGATTTCAGATTAGTACTTGAACGAGTGTGGGTGGTTTTGGTGCCCGTTTGGGTTCGGATGTTGATGGTTCGACAGGCTTTTCCTCTATTGGCATAGAATGGTCGGTACCTTCCGGTGGTTTCGGACTCTTTGGTTTAGTTACAAGCAGGTAGATTAACATACCCCCTGCCAGTACCAGGAATACACCTGCAAATATCATGGTGTTTCTGTTGAGTTCATTCTGTATGGATTTGATGACAGCGATAAGAGTACTTTGAACGACAGAGTCGTTAGATGCAGACCGGATGAGACGGTTCTGTACTTGATTTATCCCAAAGGATGCAAGCCATACCCCTGCAAGCAAAAAGATGCCTGCAGTTGCTAGCGCTATGGTTACCCTCCGAATGCCGTTCCGGCGCTCAGAACTGGCGAAAATGACAATAAGTATGCTTCCAAGAACGAGGACGCCGAAGATAAACGGTGCTATCCGCGCCCACTTGTAGTATTTCGGCACATTGTTCAACTTCTGAAACACAGGTTCTTTCGTGCCGTTATCGTTGACTTTCAGTGTATCAGCAGTGATTACCGGATTGGCCAGAAAATCCTGCTTGTTGTTGAAGTCCTGGATAGCTTGCTGGATCTGGGGCTCGACAGATACTCCAGGGACCTGACAATTGATGTTAAAGATATCCGAAGTGTCGGGTATCTGGCCCTTGGCACAGACAGGGAGGCTGGCATATTTAGTACGGGCTTGGTCTGCCAAGCTCTGCAGAAATGACTGTTTGACGCTGCTGACATCAATGGCAAACGTCGGTGTAACCACCTTGCTGTCGAGCCAGGGGGTCACACCGTCAATGAGTTTTTCGGTTGAAGTTTGCAAGACCTCAGGGGTCACGGCTTGCTTGAGGGCTGCTTGCACTTCGGGCTGTGATGTATCGCTACCTCCGCTATTGCTAACCGCATTCTGTCCTTGCTTCGTGAGCGTCTCCAGCACAGTGTCGTAGACGTTTCCCTGCCGAAGCCAGGTCTTCAGATGTGCGGGAGTTAAGGTTATGACGGCTACAGCCGAGGTTGTGAGTACAAAGAGGAAAAATAGCAGGCACGAACCAGCAATGAAGACCAAGAATTTGCGCATAAGCGTATTGTACACGCCAAGTTTTAAAAAACTAATCGAGCGGCCTAGGGGCTATGTATTTTGTGGAGGAAATGCCGACAGGTCTGACTGGAGCCTTCCCAGCGAAACATCACCACTCGATTTATCAATAATTGGCAAGAAGTACACAGCACCCGTCAGCTTATCTAAACCCATATAGGTCAGGACACCATTGTTTGGTAGTTCATCCACAAGCCCGCGCAAGCCGTGGTCCTTACCCTCGGACAGACGCACTCCATTGGCTCGTGGCAAAGAATATCTAATGGTTGCGCCATCAGTAGAGAGATGGCGCACCTCCCCGCCTGATAAAACAATCGTAGCGCAGTCTTGTCTAGCAGTCTCTGCGCCAAGGCTTGGTTGGTTTGAAACAAAAATACTAGGCATTTCGGGGTGTTCCGATTGATCTTTACAGGCGATTTTCGCAAGCCGTTTTGCAGCTTGTCTGCGATTTTCACGGTTCAGCTGTTGCAATTCGGGGTTAAATACTTGGGTCCTATCTGTATCACCACTTCCTAGTATGCGAATACCGGATTTCTCAATCGGTTTGCCCTTGAGATACGTTACCCACTTCTCAGTAATGCCGCTAACTGGATCATGATTACCGAGTACTCTGACCTCTTGGTGCCCTTTCATTTGCTCTAAACTATCCTGCAAACAAAACCTATCGAACATCGTGCCGCCGATACCGGCATCACCCGCATCGATTACCATATCAGGCTTCAATTGGTCAGCCGCCTCTCCCGCTAAACGCGTCACGCCGCTATCGCAACCCGTTCCTTCGACGGCCAGAATCTTAACGACATTCTTGCCGTTAAAGACAGGGGGTATGCCTTTGAGTGCTTTTTCTTGGCGTTTTGACATGTGGTCGAAGTATTCTCGCCGGTTTTGCACAAAGTCAACCAAACTACCGCTGATTATGACATTTGATGGTGCTCCGGAGTATTCGGAACTAATGGCCATTCCCTGAGGACTATCCGTGACAACCATTGTTTGAGTGCTAACTGCGCTGTAGATTAGACCAGCAGCAAGTGTGAGTTTGCCGATTTTTGCACTCGGAAACTTCTTTGCAAATTCCTTATCTTGCAGTTCTTGTTTGCTAATGCGTATAGCCAGCCAAGACGCCATTCCTAGGAACCCATACAGTTCAGCGTAGCCTTCTGCAGTCCGCTTACCGTTATTAAGATACTGGTCGTAGTTTGTAAAAAAGGTGGCGAAACCAGCCGTTTCACCTGGACTTATCCTAGTTGGGATAATGCCATTTTTCGTTATCTCCACTGGTAAATTGTCGAGACTGATCTTAGCACCCATACCAAATCGTAAGTTAGAAGGAAACGACAAAGACGCATCCTTGCTCTTGCCGTGATGCATTGCTTCGAGAGTGATACGGCCATCAAGTGTTGGTTTGGCGTTACCATCCAACGGACCTGCTTTTATCGGCACACCAAGCCATGCCAGTCCCAACGTTGCGCCAACACTCCCCGCGACTGCCAGTTCGCCCACCATACGTCGTAAGCGTGGCGGGTGCCTTTCTGCGGTATGTGCATCGAGTAATGCGTCATGCTCATATGGGCTGACATTTTCTAGTATCGGTAATGAAGCCAGAAAAGATTCTGTCAGCGCTGATTCTATGGGACCTTGTTCAACTCCAGCCATATACAGTGTTCTAGTATCCTCTGCTACCGAAAAAATGCAAGAACACTTTTTTACAACATTGACAACCAGTTACAATATAGCTATGCAAGAATCAATATTTACCAAAATCATCAATGGCGAAATCCCTTGTGAAAAAGTTTATGAAGATGATAAGACGATGGCGTTTTTAGATATCCATCCGATTGTACCCGGGCATACTTTGGTTGTTCCGAAAGTTCAGGTTGATCAGTTCAGTGACCTTTCGCCCGAGGATTATGCGGCGCTTTGGCAAACGGTCCAAAAAGTGGCGAATCGATTAAAGCAACAGCTTGATTGCGCACGAGCCTGTGTCCGTGTTGAGGGGTTTGATGTGCCGCATGCCCATGTCCATGTCTACCCTTGTGAAAACCCTGCTGATTTTTATGGTGATGCACAGCGGTTAGAGAAAGATCCGGATCACGAGAAGCTGACCGAAATGGCCACCAAGCTGGCTTTCTAAGGTGCTACAATAAGCTTATGAGCAATGCCCTCATTGCAATCTTTATCAGTCTTCCAGCGGCCGTCTGGATTTATTCGAAAATGACTCGCCAGACGCCAGGCAATATCAAACCGCCCATAATCGTTAGCGTAGTCTGTGCAATTGTGATGTTTATCGTTGTATGGACTGTTCTCAATATGGTTTTGAGCAGCTAGCCGTATAGTACTAGAAAAGTAGCTGATTCGTATAAAAACTGGTACGATAAGGGCTATACACAGATAGTAATTTATAAATGTTCAGGGGTGAGGGTGACTGATTCTGAAGTGACGAACGAGATTGGACTGGCGCGGCGGCTGCAAGAAGCGCGTCAAGCAGCCGGTTTGACACAGCAGCAGCTGTGCCACAAGGCTAGCCTCAGCTACTCGACACTGGCCAAAATTGAGCGTGGCGCCATCAAAGCGCCATCAATATTTACTATTCAGCAAATCGCCGGAGTCCTCGGTATTTCGCTTGATGAATTGGTCGGCGCGGCGCCAGCCACGTCTCAAGGAGCAAAAAAGCGCTCGAAGAGCGGTATAACCTTCGTATTCTTTGACGTAAACGGCTGTCTGGTTCGCTTCTTTCACCGAGCGTTCAATAAATTGGCCGAAGAGACCGGTGCGCCCGCCGATCTTATCGAAACGACCTTTTGGCACTACAACGACGCTGTCTGCAAGGGCGAGATGAGTATGACAGACTTCAACAAAGAACTTGCTCGCCAGCTTGATCTGGAGATACTGGACTGGATGGAATATTATCTCGACGCAATCGACCCAATTCCAGAGATGCACGAGTTGCTACGCTGGGCTTCACAGCATTATGACGTCGGCCTACTGACCAACATCATGCCTGGTTTTATCGAGGCTATGAAAAAACAGAACCTGATTCCCGATGTGCCCTACTCTGTCGTTGTCGATTCGTCAGAGGTCGGCGCCATAAAACCAGAAAAAGAAATTTATGAAGCCGCCCAGAAATTGGCTGACCGACCCGCTTCAGAGATATTGCTAGTAGATGACAGCCGTACCAATATCATGGCTGCTGAGCGTCTAGGTTGGCATATCTTATGGTTCGATGATTATCAGCCTTCACAGTCTGTCGAGCGCGTCAGACAAGCTCTCCTGCCGGAATAGACTATAGTTCTTTGGCGGCAGTACTGAAACGCGTTTTTTCTTCGACTAATTTCTCGAGCTGGACTTTGGCCTCGGCGAGCTGGTGGCGCGTCTGGTCGACGACGTGCTTTGGGGCGTGGTGGACATATGAATCGTTTTTGAGCCGGCCCTCAAGCTGCGTCACTAATGCATTGATCTGTTGTATCTTCCCGTCGAGCCTGTCGATGTAGTCCTGTGCGGTCTCGTGGTCAACATCCAGCCAGGCTTTGTACGGTGTTTGCATCAATTGCAACCCAAAGCCTGATTCTACCTCTGTAACTGCCTTCAGTCCGCCCAGCCGTCGTATCATCTCTGCGTTGCGTTTTATGAAGTCGACATTCGTGTAATACAGCCGCGAATGATGCAGATGCAGTTCGCTAGAAAGGTAGCGTATTTCGCTGACCATCTGCTTGGTTTCTTCGAAGTCCCTGCCCTTCTCATGGCTGGCCTTGGGCGGTTCCGGCCACTCGGCGATAGCGAGGATGCTATCTTTTTCCCACGCCAAGGTCTGCCAGATGGTTTCGGTGATAAAGGGCGCGAATGGGTGTGCCAATTTGAGAATGGTTTCCAGTCCGTATGCCAGCACGGCATTGTTCGGCTCGATCTTGGCCGCTTCGACATACCAATCAGCGAAGTCGTCCCACACGAAGTGGTAGAGTTTTTCGTAGGCTTCGGAAAACCGGTATTCATCTAAATTAGCAGAAACCATCTCTGTTAAACGTTGTAATAAAGTCAACATCCAGTGATCAGCTGCATTCTTAGCTTCCGGCTTGTGCCGTAGATGGGCATCATCGCCCACTTTATCTTCTACGAAGCGAGCTATATTCCAGAGTTTGTTGGCAAAGTTGCGGGCTTCTTCGACCCGGCGGCTGTCATAGCCGCGGTTGACGGCTGGCGAGCGTCCGGAAATGATCCCCATTCTGAGCGCATCCGAGCCATAGGTATCGATGACCGGCATCGGATCAACGACATTACCGACAGATTTGCTCATTTTGGAGCCGTCTTCCGCCATGACGTAGCCATGGATGTAGACAGCCGTAAAAGGAACTTTTCCGGTGTTGTACAATCCGAGCATAACCATGCGTGAAACCCATGGGTAGAGTATTTCGCCTCCGGTTTCCATCAGGCTCAGAGGGTAAAAATGCTTGAAATCATCACCGTCTGGGAAGTCCAGCGTGGCATACGGCCACGAGCTGCTGGAGAACCAGGTATCGAAGACGTCAGGATCGCGCCGATACTTTTTGCCATCTACTTCAATAAATTCTTCCCCTACCCGCTCGTCATAGATCCAATCTTCCAGATTGTCTAGATTCTGAAAGGCTGGAATCGGGATGCCCCAGGCAATCTGGCGGCTGATGTTCCAGTCGCGCAAGCCTTCCAGATAGTTTATGAGCTGATCTTTTTTGGCTTCCGGATAAAAGACGATGTGGTTGGCTTTGAGGGCGGTAATTGCCTCTTTCGCCAGCGGTTGCATATCAATGAACCATTGGTCGCGTAGGAGCGGCTGGATGACGGTGCCGCACTTATAACAGTGGCCGACGCTATGCACGTGGTCTTCTACCTTGATTAAGAACCCCTGCTCTTTCAGGTCGTGCTCGATGCGTGCTCTAGCCTCTTCGACATTCAGGCCACGGTAAGCTTCCTGCACGTCGTGCGTTATCTTGCCTTGGTGGTCAATCACTGTAATAAATGGCAAATCGTGGCGTTTCGCAACTTCGTAGTCGTTCGGGTCGTGGGCCGGCGTAATCTTGACTGCGCCGGTGCCGAACTCGCGGTCGACCATTGCGTCAGCAAGGACGGGGATTTCGCGGTGCGTCAGGGGTAGTTTGACGGTTTTACCGATAAATTTCTGAAAACGTTCATCATCCGGGTGGACGGCGACAGCAGTGTCGCCAAGCATTGTTTCCGGCCGGGTGGTTGCAACCGTCAACTCCCCACTACCGTCTGCCAATGGATAACTGATATACCACAGGTGACCATTTACTTCGCTGTACTCGACTTCTATATCGGCGAAAGCTGTACCATGGAAGGTGCAAAAGTTTACTAGTCTCTCGCCCCTGTAGATCAGTCCCTCGTCCCACATCTTCTTAAAGGTGGCATAGGCCCGGTTGACGATCTTTGCATCAAGCGTAAATGTAAACCGAGACCAATCGCACGAGATACCCATCCGTCGAAATTGCTGCTCGACGTTACTACGGTTCTCGGCAACAAAGTCGAATATCTGGTGATACAACTCGTCTCGACTAAAGTCAAAACGGCTCTTCCCTTCTTTGGCCAAGTGCTTTTCATAGACTGATTGCGTTTCGAAACCAGCGTGGTCGGCACCCGGTAGCAAGAGTGTGGCTTCACCTTTCATTCGATGGTAGCGGACGGCAATATCCTCGAGAACAAAAGTAAGTTCCGAACCGATATGCAGGTTTGCATTAGCGTTCGGTGGCGGCATGACGATACTATACGATTTGGAATTACCTCTGTTTTTGGGCGTGAAAACTTGACTCTTTTCCCATAGAGCATAAATGTCTTCTTCGTAATCCCCGGGCTGGTAGGCTTTTGGTAATTTCATAACGTCTCTTTAACCATCACATCATATCACCTCTAGTATATTTAATAAATAACAGGGGTAGTGCTTTCACATGAAAAAAACATTAAAAACCAAGGCTTCTGTCTCAAAACCCTCGTTTCTAACGTCAAAACTAGCTTCTGTTTCATATGGTGGCAGTCCGTCCCGAAGGACGGGCCGCCTAATTTTTGTTTTCCCTGCTAGCATAACCACAAACGCAATGCCATGCAACATTGACAAAGTTTTCAAAACATTACATAGATAAACTTGGACGAATGTCCAAGCTATAGGGGTCGGATGTGTCTTGCTTCAGGTGTGCTTTATAACAGCCTAAGGTGGCTATCATAGCGCCGTTATCGGTACATAATTTAATGTCGGTATAGGCAATAGGCAAGGGGAGCCTGTCTGATAATTGCTTGCGCAACTCTTGATTGGCGGCCACGCCGCCGGCTATCACTACCGATTTGGGTCCAAACTCTTCGTAAGCTAGCAAAGTCTTATCGACGACGGTTTCTATGGCAGTGTGCTGGAAACTAGCTGCAATATCGGCCTTCTGAGACTCAGAGAGCAGTCCAGAAAGCTCCATAGAGGGGAAATCGTAAGATTTACCGCACGCAGCCTGAGTGGCCCTTAAAACGGCTGTTTTGAGGCCAGAGAAGCTGAAATCATACTTGCTGTCGAGCTTGGCCTTTGGAAAATTGAAGGCGTGGGCGTTGCCTTCGGGAGCTTTCTGGGCAATGCTCGGGCCGCCAGGGTAGGGGAGGCCGATGACTTTCGCCACTTTATCGAAGGCTTCGCCGATAGCGTCGTCACGGGTCTGACCAAGCAGGTCATAATCAAAATGATTTCTAAATAGCGCTAGCTGGGAGTGACCGCCCGAGACGATTAATGCGAGCATCGGAAACTCTGGTTGTTTTTCGGGCAAGCTGAAGCCGGGCAAGTCAGTCTCTGTTAAGAAATTGGCATAGACATGCCCCTCGACATGATTGCAGGCGTACAAGGGCTTGTTCTGAGTGATTGCTAGCGTTCTGGCGGCCAGAACGCCGATCAGCAGGCTGCCGCCGAGGCCTGCGCCGTAGGTGACTGCGATGGCATCAATATCTGACCATTCACACGTAGCATCGGCAAGCGCCTGAGTGATAACAGGAGTGATTGATTCGATATGGCTTCGGGCGGCTATCTCCGGCACGACGCCGCCGTATTTGGCGTGTAGGTCCAAACTAGTCGCCGTCACGACACTCAGCAGTCGCTTGCCGTCCTCAACGATAGCGGCACTGGTCTCATCGCAACTGGTTTCGATTCCCAGGATTCTCATCCCGTATAGAGTACATCAAACGTGGGTTATAATTCGACTATGGATGTATGGGAGCAAAGAAGAATCAGATACCGATGGCCCGCAGTAGTTGCGGGTGCGGCGATAGCCGTGGCTTCAACGGTTGGAATGATTGATAGCATGGCATCCTCGGAACGGTACGATCAGGGATTGGACGCAAAATGTGTACAAATTGCAGACTATGGACAAAAGGTAGCCTGTCACGACGAGGCGGCTCGCGCCAAAGAGGTCAATGACATGAACGAAATGCTGCCGGCAATGGGGTTATTCTTGCTTGCTTCTGCTGGTGTGGGACTGTTGGGCGGAGGAGTGGCCGGTATGGGAGATCGCTATTCGCTCAAAACCTCACAACCCCCCCTGCCAATGTCTGGCGTCTAAGCTATACTGTTATCAATGAGTTTTCGAACGGCTGTTAAGAAAGTTATTCCATCTGGGCTGTTCCCGGCTATTGAGCCATATGGTCACTGGGCAGAGGCAGTCGGGGAGAATATTATATTTGGTTTTCCGGCTCGCAAGCTGAAAGTCATCGGCGTGACTGGTACGGCCGGCAAGACAACGACCTGTACGCTCATCACACACATGCTGCGTGAAAGCGGGTATAAGGTGGCGATGATGACCACGGTGGCGATAGATTATGG
>Ga0265327_10003378_pt1 | contig 15355 bp, 11 predicted proteins | sample 41621metaG_FD_202089 | JGI IMG/M metagenome (GOLD analysis project Ga0265327, IMG submission 202089) | Rhizosphere microbial communities from Carex aquatilis grown in University of Washington, Seatle, WA, United States - 4-16-21 metaG | ecosystem: Host-associated > Plants > Roots > Rhizosphere... | reverse complement strand
TGGCTTGACGACGACCGTACGCGTCAATGGCAATATTCAGGATCATATCGCCGGCGCGGACCCTTGGATCGTCGCCAAGATCCAAGCCGCCGACCCCAACTTTTACGGCGGCAAACGCATCGAGCTGTTCGGCGGCGCGTCTCTCGACGGGAAGCTCCTCGGGGTCCCTGGCCTGACTCTGCTCGCCGAAGCCGGGATTCCCGTCTACCAGAACCTCAACGGACCGCAGATCGCCAAGAACTGGCAGGCGACAATGGGTCTGCGTTGGAAAGCGACCGACGCGCCCGCGACGGCCGTCGCCTCGGGCCGTCCCACACACAAGGGACCGACCGAGCCGAGCGCGCCCTTGGGGCCGATGTGGAACGGCCTCTATCTCGGCTTCAATTCGGGTTACGCCTGGAACGCCGACGACGCCACGCGCTTTACTTATTTTGGGACGGGCAATGGCTATGTCGCTCTCTGGGCGAAAGGCGCTCTTCCAGCAGGCTTCAATCTGAGCAACAGCGGTTTCATCGGCGGCGGCCAAATCGGATACAATTGGTTCGTAGGCGACAAAATTCTCGCCGGTCTCGAAACCGACGTGCAGGGCCTCGCTGTAGGCGTCAGCGAAGCGAACTGGTTCGCCGCCGCTCCGCCGACCTATGTTCAAGGGTTGCGCAGCCAGCATAATCTCGGCACGGCGCGCGCAAGGGCGGGATGGCTCGTCACACCAAGCTTTCTGGCCTATGGAACGGCTGGACTGGCTTTCGGAGAGGCAGATTTGAGCGCCGCTTGGTTCAGCCCGAGCCTTGCGCCCAAGCTCAACGGGGGCGGCAGCGCCTACGGCTATCAAGACATGAGCACCGGATGGACCGGCGGCGGCGGAGTCGAGTGGATGTTTTTGCCGAAATGGAGCGCCAAGATCGAGTATCTCTATTACGATCTCGGAACCGCGACGACGCTGCCGCTCCAGGCTGTCTACGGGTCGAAGGGGCTCTTCTCCAATGCCTCATACCAGGGGCGCTTCAACGGCGATGTCGTCCGTGCTGGCGTGAACTATCACTTCGGCTGGGGGGGCTCTGCGCCTGTCTCCGGCTTGTTCTGATCCACGGTTAGGGCGGTTGTAAGCCCGACCGGCCTTTGCCCAGGCACAAGGGATTCGGATATGAAAGCAGCGACGCGATCGTGTTCCGCCGGTTGAGGCGAAGGATGGCGGCGCGCTCTCTCAACCGCTGGGAAATGAAAACGTCATCGAGCGCCATGCAGTCCGCTTTCCGCCCAAATGATGCGAGGCGCTCGCAGACCTGCCGTCGCTCCCCGTTACGGGAAACAAGGGCTTGAAAATCGTCATCGTCGACGAAAGTCCGCATCGCGCGACGATCCTTGAGGAGGGCTTGCGCGAAGCCGGCTTTGAGGATGTCCAGCGACTCGGCGAGATGCACAATCTCTTGAAGCGCATCTACGCCATCGATCCCGATGTCATACTGATCGACCTTGAGAACCCCTCACGCGACGTTCTCGAGCAGATGTTCCAAGTCAGCCGCGCCGTGCGCAGGCCCGTCGCGATGTTCGTCGACCAGAGCGACGCCGCTTCCATCGAGGCTTCGGTCAACGCCGGGGTCTCGGCCTACATTGTCGATGGGCTGAAGAAGGAACGGATAAAGTCGATCCTCGATCTCTGTGTGTCCCGGTTCAACGCCTTCTCGCGGCTAGAGGATGAGCTCGCGCGCGCGAAATCGGATCTCGAGGACAGAAAATCGATCGATCGCGCGAAAGGCATATTGATGAAGAACAAGAATCTTTCGGAAGAGCAGGCCTATGCGGCGCTCCGCAGCGCCGCCATGCGAGAAAAGAAAAAGATTGGCGAGATTGCGCGCGCGATCGTCACCGCGGCGGAACTGTTGAAATGAGCGGGACGCAAAAATTGCGGATCGGCTTCATGCCGCTCGTCGACGCCGCCACGCTCATAGTCGCCGTCGACATGGGTTTCGCCAGGGCCGAAGGTCTCGACGTCGAGCTCGTCCGCGAGGCCTCATGGTCGAACATTCGCGACAAGCTCGCCATCGGTCGTTTTGACGCCGCGCATTTGCTGACGCCGATGGCGATCGCTTCGACGCTCGGTCTCGGTCATATCAGGGTTCCTTTCGCAGCGCCTGTGAACCTTTCCACGAACGGCAATGCGATCACCCTATCGCCTTCCTTGTTCGAAGAACTGCTGCAAGCGGCGGACGGCGGGCTCGAGAGCCCCGCAAGCAGCGCGAGAGCCTTGGCCAAGCTCGTGAAGCAGCGCGAGGCGCGGGGTCTCGAACCCTTGACCTTCGGAATGACCTTTCCGTTCTCCACTCACAATTACCAATTGCGCTACTGGATGGCGGAAGGTGGAATCGATCCCGATCGCGATCTGCGCCTCGTCGTGCTGCCCCCTCCTTTCATGGTGGAGAGTTTGCGCGAGGGCCATGTCCACGGTTTTTGCGTGGGGGCGCCGTGGAATTCCGTCGCGGTCGACGCCGGCCTCGGCGTGATCCTTCACTTCGGCTGCGAGATTTTCCCGCGCGCGGCGGAAAAGGTCCTGGCGCTGCGCGAGAGCACCTTGACGAGCGATCCGCTACTCGCGACCGCGCTCGTCCGCGCTGTGGTCGCCGCAGCCGATTTCTGCGACAAACCAGAAAATCGCGACGCTGTGGCCTCGCTTCTCTCCAGGGAGGATCGCGTCGCGGTCGACGCCCGACTGATCGCTGAGACGCTTGCGGGGCGGCTCACCATCGATGCGCGAGGGAAGCAGAGGAGCGCCTCGGAATATCTCGTCATCGGACGGGACTCCTGCCGCCCGAGCGCACATCAAGCCGCTTGGCTCTATGCGCAAATGCTTCGATGGGGCCAAACGCAATTCTCAGCGGACCATTTATCCGCGGCTCAGGGAGTCATGCGCGCCGAGCTCTATGACCGGGCTGTGGGCGATACATCCCGGTGCCCCGCGCCGATTGGCGCCTTTGCCGGGCCGACTTTTGAGAGTGACGACGTTGCAGGCTATTTGCGGGCGTTTCCTATCGGCGAGAAATCGTAAGAATGCCAATAATAAAGGCGTCGTCTTTGCGATAACGTGCACGGCGCCACATAGAGCGGCGCCGCCATCACAGCGTCCGACTGCTCCGGCCGGAAGGCTTGGAGCCCTCCCAAGTAAACCTTCTTAATATCAAATCATTAAGTCGCCCGCGTTCCGCGCGGTTCATTTCGACTCTCAGGATGAAGTGGCGCGCATCTTGCCTCTACTACTCCGGTCAACGAGGACCTCGGTCTCCCGAAAGAAGTCCAAAGTCGGATTTCGCTCACGGGCGGCGCATCCTTTCCCCCCGGGAACTGCGCTTGGTCTGTCGTTCGGCCTTCCTTCAACGATGCGCTAACGGCTTTCGCTCCGTGAACGGGACCACCGAGCTCACGGAACGAGGAACGTTGCATGACGCAACCGCAGGGTCACGGCAGAAAGCCGAAACTCGTCGTTATCGGGAATGGCATGGCGGCTGGACGCACGCTCGAGGAATTGCTTGCGCGCGATCCCTCGCGTTTCGAGATTGCCGTCTTCGGCGCGGAGCCGCGCGTCAATTACAATCGCATCATGCTGTCGCCGGTGCTTGCCGGCGAGAAGAATTATGAAGAGATCGTCATCCACGACGACGCCTGGTACGCAAAGCATGGCGTCAGTCTCCACAAGGGCGAGAACGTCATCGGCGTGGATCGCGCGGCGAAGACGATCGAAACGGCCTCGGGTCGCGTCCAACCCTATGACAAGCTACTGATCGCCACCGGCTCGACGCCGATCGCCATTCCCGTGCATGGCGTGACGCTGCCGGGTGTCGTGACCTTCCGTGATCTCGACGACGTCGACGCGATGCTGCGCGCCGCCAAAAAAGGCGGCCGCGCCGTCGTTATCGGCGGCGGCCTCCTGGGACTTGAAGCCGCTGCTGGCCTCAGGGCGAAGGGCATGGAGGTGACGGTCCTGCATCTCATGCCGACGCTGATGGAGCGCCAGCTCGACCCCTCCGCGGGCTATCTGCTGAAAAAGGCGATCGAAAAGCGCGGCGTTGATGTGTTGACGGAGGCTAATACAGAAGCCATCCTCGGCGATGGCCATGTCACTGGCGTGAGGCTCTCCGACGGTCGAGAGATCGAAGCCTCGCTCGTCGTGATGGCGGTGGGAATCCGTCCCAACGCCAAGCTCGCCAAGGAGGCGGGGCTCATCGTCGAGCGCGGCCTCAGGGTCGACGATCACATGCGCACGAACGACCCCGACATACACGCCGTTGGCGAGTGCGTGGAGCATCGGGGACTCTGCTATGGACTCGTCGCCCCGCTGTTCGAGATGGCCAAGGTTGTGGCGGCGCAACTCTGCGGCGATGCGGACGCGGCTTACACGGGCTCTGTCACCTCGACCAAGCTCAAGGTCAGCGGCATCGAACTCTTCTCCGCCGGCGATTTCTCGGAAGGCGACGATGGCGACGAGATCGTGCTGCGCGACCCCTTGCGCGGTGTTTACAAGCGAATCGTGCTCAAGGATGACCGCGTCAGAGGCGCAGTTCTCTACGGCGACACGGAGGATGGACCCTGGCTCTTCGATCTCCTGAAAAAGGAGACGGACGTCAGCGCCATGCGCGACACGCTCATTTTTGGCCAAGCCTATCAGGGAGGGTCTCCCCTCGACCCTACGGCGGCCGTTGCAGCCTTGCCGGATGATGCTGAAATCTGCGGCTGCAACGGCGTTTGCAAGGGAACGATCGTCGCGGCGATCGCGAAGAGTGGTCTGGCTTCGCTTGAGGACGTGCGCGCGGAGACCAAGGCCTCCGCTTCCTGCGGACAATGCACGACAAAGGTCGAAGCCCTCATCGCATGCGCGATCGGCCAAGGCTATGAAGCCTCGAGGCGCAAGCCGATGTGCAAATGCACCGACCTCACCCATGAGGAGGTCCGCGGACTTATCCTCTCGCGCCGTCTCGACTCCATGCCGGGCGTCATGCAGGAACTCGGATGGAAAACGTCTTGCGGCTGTTCGTCCTGCCGCCCGGCGCTCAACTATTACCTGCTCTGCGCCTTTCCGCTCAGCTATAAGGACGACGACCAGTCGCGCTTCGTCAATGAGCGCGTCCACGCCAATATTCAGAAGGACGGCGCCTTCTCCGTCGTTCCGCGCATGTGGGGTGGGCTGACGACGCCGAACGAATTGCGCGCCATCGCCGACGTCGCCGACAAATTCAAAATTCCGACGGTCAAGGTGACGGGCGGTCAGCGCATCGATCTGCTCGGCGTTCGGAAAGAAGACTTGCCCGCAGTATGGTTCGATCTCAACGCCACTGGCCTCGTCTCGGGCCATGCCTACGCCAAGGGACTGCGTACGGTGAAGACCTGCGTCGGCAAGGAATGGTGCCGCTTCGGCACGCAGGATTCGACGGGGCTCGGGGTCAAGCTCGAGCGGCTGCTCTGCGGCTCTTGGACGCCCGCCAAAGTGAAGCTCGCGGTCTCCGGCTGTCCCCGCAATTGCGCCGAGGCGACCGTCAAGGACATCGGCGTCGTCTGCGTCGACAGCGGCTATGACATCCACATCGCCGGCGCGGCCGGACTGCATGTGCGGCCGACCGATCTCCTGGGCCATGTCGAGACGGAGGAGCAGGCGCTCGAGCATGTTGCGGCGGTGATGCAGCTCTATCGCGAGGAAGCCGCCTATTTCGATCGCCTCTACAAATGGGTCGAGAAGGCCGGCCTCGAGCGCGTTCGCCAGGTGATCATGGAGGATCACGCCGCGCGAATGGCGCTCTACGAACGCTTCCTCGTGTCGCAGCGCGCGGTGAGCAAGGATCCCTGGGCCCAGCGCGCGGCTGGCTTCAACGCCAAGGAATTTACGCCGCTCGCGGTCATCTCGCCCGTCGATTGCCCGATCGAAACTCCCGTCGTCGCCGAGTGAGGAGCGTTAGCCATGAACCCCATCTCTCCGAACTGGTTCGACATCGGTCCCCTAGGGCAGATTCCGCCGCGTGGCGCGCGGGTGGTGAAGACGCCTCGTCGTGAGATCGCGGTCTTTCGCACCGCGAGCGATGAAGTCTTCGCTTTGGAGAATCGTTGTCCGCACCGGGGCGGCCCCCTGAGCGAGGGCATTGTGCATGGCCGCAAGGTCGCTTGCCCACTGCATAATTGGATCATCGATCTCGAGAAAGGCGAAGCGATCGGCGCCGATCGCGGCTGTACGCGGCGGTTCAACGTGAAAATCGAGAAGGGACGCGTCTATCTCGACATGGGTCAAGCGGTGGCCCAATGAGCACGGCGCCGCGCATCGTTCGTACGACCTGCCCCTATTGCGGGACGGGCTGCGGCGTCGAGGCGCGCATCGCGCCTTCAGGCGCGGTGGAGATCGCGGGCGACCCGACGCATCCTGCAAATTTTGGTCGCCTCTGCGTCAAGGGTTTGGCGCTGGCGGAAACGCTGACGCTGGAGGGCCGTCTGCTGCATCCGATGATCGATCGCGCGCGCGCCTCCTGGAGCGAGGCCATCGGCCTCGTGGCGCGTCGCTTTCGGGACACGGCTGAGAAGCACGGGCCCGAATCCGTGGCCCTCTATGTGTCGGGTCAGATGCTGACGGAGGATTATTACGTCGCCAACAAATTGATGAAGGGCTTCGTCGGCTCGGCCAACATCGACACCAATTCGCGGCTTTGCATGGCGTCCTCGGTCGCCGGACACAAGCGCGCCTTTGGCGCCGACGTCGTTCCGAACGTCTACGAGGACATCGAGGAAGCTGACCTCGTCGTCCTGGTCGGCTCCAATCTGGCTTGGTGCCATCCCGTTCTTTTCCAGCGCCTCGAGCGCGCGAAAGCCGCACGACCGAGTTTGCGCATCGTCAACGTCGATCCGCGTCGCACTGCGACGAGCGAACTCGCCGATCTGCAATTGTCACTCAGGCCCGGCGGCGACGTGGCGTTGTTTCTGGGCCTGCTGCGTCATCTCGAGCGCGCGGGCCGGCGCGACGTCGCCTATGTCGAAAGATTCACCAATGGTTTGGAGCCAGCGCTGCTTTTGGCGGAAGACTGGCCGGCGCCGCGAGTCGCCGCGGTCACGGGATTGGGCGAGGAGTCGCTTACGACATTCTATGACCTGTTCGCCCAGACTGAACGCACGCTCACGATCTATTCGCAAGGGGTCAACCAATCCTCGGCGGGAACCGACAAGGTCAACGCGATCCTCAATTGTCATCTTCTCACCGGCCGCATCGGTCGTCCCGGCGCGGGCCCTTTCTCGGTCACCGGGCAGCCGAATGCGATGGGCGGACGCGAGGTCGGCGGGCTTTCCAATCAGCTCGCCTGCCACATGGAGTTGGAGAACCCGCATCATCGCGAGATCCTTCGCCGCTTCTGGGGGTATCCTCGCGTGGCCGAGAAGCCCGGCCCCAAGGCCGTCGAGCTTTTCGACGCCGTCGGTGACGGCCGCATCAAGGCCCTGTGGATCATCGGCACCAATCCGGTCGACAGCCTACCTGAGGCGGACAAGGTCAAGCGAGCGCTCGCCGCCTGTCCCTTCGTCGCGGTCTCCGACGCCATGGCGCAGACTGACACTTCCGTCTTCGCCCATGTGCTGTTGCCCGCGCGCCCTTGGGGTGAAAAGGACGGTGTCGTCACCAATTCCGAGCGCCGCATTTCACGCCAGCGCGCGCTGCGTCCCCCGGCGGGCGAGGCCATGCCGGATTGGTGGATCCTTTGCCGCGTGGCGCGCGCCATGGGCGCGAAGGGTTTCGATTTCGCGGGACCGGCGGCGATTTTCGGCGAATATGCAGCGCTCTCTGGCTATCTCAACGATGGCGCGCGCAGCTTCGACATTTCCGCATGCGCGGAGATCAGCGCTTCCGCCTATGAGAAGCTGCGACCGTTTCAATGGCCCTGGCGCGACAGCGAACCCTCCTCTGCCTCCCCGAAACGATTCTTCGCCAACGGCGGCTTCTTCACGACGGACGGGCGCGCGAGATTCGTGGCGACGCTTTATCGTCCGCCCAAGAGCGCACCGAGCGCAGGGGCGCCCTTCGTCCTCAACACAGGGCGTCTGCGCGATCAGTGGCACACTATGACGCGCAGCGGCGTCTCGCCGACGCTCTCCCAACACACCGCCGAGCCTTTCGTCGAGATTCATCCCGACGACGCTCTGCGCCAGGGCGTCATTCCCGCGGGACTGGCGCGCCTTTCCAACGCGCAAGGCGCTGTCGTGCTGCGCGCGCTGGTGACGGATCGCCAGCAGAAGGGCGTGCTGTTCGCGCCGATCCATTGGACCGATCAGAACGCCTCGTCGGCACGCGTCGACGCACTGGTCCCCGCGCATGTCGATCCCCTCTCCGGCCAGCCCGAGTCGAAAAACGCCAGCGTGCATATCGAGCCCTGGCCGGCGGACTGGTACGGCTTCGCCCTTATGCGCGAGAAGCCGCAGGAGATCACTGCCGGGTATTGGGCGCTGGCCCGCACGAACTTCGGCTGGCGCATCGAGCTCGCAGGCCAGGGAGCGCCGCCGGATTGGGACGCCTTTGCGCGGGCGCTGATCGGTTGCCGCGGAGCGGAGGTTGCGCTTGCGCAGACGAGCGACTTGCGCAGCGGCGCAAGGCGTTGGCTCTTCATCCGGGAAAAACGTCCGGCGGGCCTCCTCTTCGTGGCGCGCGAGCCGGTTCTTGCCTCCCGGGCGTTCCTTTGCGCCGAATTCGAAAGAACGGAATCCTGCAACACCCGTGCGCTGCTTTCGGGACGGCCGAAAGCCGGAGCCACGGATCGAGGCCGCACGATCTGCGTCTGTCACGGCGTCGGCGCGAATGAGATTGTGGATTCCATAGCCGTCCAAGGGGCCGGCGATCTCGACGCTGTCGGACGGCTCACCAAGGCCGGGACGGGCTGCGGCTCCTGCCGTTCGGAAATCCGACGCATGCTCAAGGACGCAACCGATGAATCGCCGACGGTACGGTCATGAACGCTCGAACCCGCCGAGTAGGGCATTTAATCACCGCTTAAACCAAAGGAGCCGCCACCCATGAAATTCGACGACTTCAAGAAGGTCGGTCATTGGCCGACGCTAGTTGCGGCCTTCCTCTACTTCGACGTGAGCTTCATGGCGTGGGTGTCGCTCGGGCCGCTGATGATTTACATCGTCAAGGACATGCGTCTTTCGGTGGAGCAGAAGCTCAGCCTCGTCGCCATTCCCGTGCTCGGCGGCGCCTTTTTTCGCCTGCCGCTGGGACTGATCGCCGATGCGATCGGCGCCAAGATTACTGGCGTCATGGCGCAGGTGGTCGTGCTGTTCGCCGTCACGCTTGTTTATCTGTTCGGTCTTTCGGATCCTTTGCCGGTCGCGATCTTCGGCCTTTCGCTGGGCCTCGCCGGCGCCTCCTTCGCGGTTGCGCTGCCGCAGGCGAGCCGCTGGTACCCGCCGCAATACCAGGGTGTGGTGATGGGCATCGCCGGCGCCGGTAACATGGGTGTGGTGCTCGACACTCTTCTCGCGCCGTCGATTGCGGAAAAATGGGGATGGCAGACGGTCTACGGCATATTGATGATCATGATGACGATGGTGCTGGCCGTGTACGTGTTCGCCGCAAAAGACGCGCCTGCCACGCGCGCCAGGATCGGCGTCGCCGATTACGGCCGCATTTTCCTCGACTCTGACAGCCGCTGGTTTATGTTCTTCTACTTCATCACCTTCGGCGGCTTCGTCGGCTTGGCTTCGGCTCTGCCGCTCTATTTCACCGTTCAGTATCACGCGAGCGGGGTCGCAGCCGGCATAGTCGTCGCTCTTATCGTCGCGCTGGGCTCGGGGTTTCGCCCGGTGGGCGGGTACATCGCCGATCGTATCGGCGGGATCAAAACGCTCTCGATCCTCTTCGGCGTGGTGTCGCTATGTTATTTCGGCGTGGCGCTGATGCCCGAAGGGCCCGCGCCCAGCGTGGGCTCGAGCTGGAGTCTAGCGCAACTTCCGCTGATCGCCTGGGCCGCGGTCGGGCTCTTCTCGCTTGGCGTGCTCAGTCTCGGCATGGGCAATGGCTCCGTCTTCCAGCTGTTGCCGCAGCGTTTCCGCAACGAGATCGGGGCGATGACCGGCCTCGTCGGCGCGGCGGGGGGGTTTGGAGGATATTTTCTGGCCAAGACGCTCGCCTTCTCGAAGGGCCTGACGGGTGCCTTTTTCGGCGGCTTCGCCTTCTTCGGACTGCTTGCGCTTTTTGGTCTCATCGGCTTACTGCTGGTGAAATCCCGCTGGCGCACGACTTGGGGCGCCGTGTCGGGCGCGCGCATCTGACGGCGCTGGAGGTTTTCCGCTGCTCGCCCGCTACGACCATGGTTTGCGCGTCGAAATCGGCCTTTGCACCAAAACGGGAAGGCGGCCTGACAACCAGGATTTTGTCGCAAGCGTTTCGGGGCCGCTCGCCGCCGGCTCGTTCCAGGGAGTCGTCGCCGCGGTCGCCGACGGCGTCGGCGGCCACAAGGGTGGACGCGAGGCTGCGGAAACTTGCGTGCGCGGCTTCATCGACGCCTATTACGCGCAGCCGGAGACGCTCGGCGTGTCCCGCGCCGCGGGCCGCGCGCTGGAGTCCATCAACGCGTGGATCGCCGCGCAGGCGCGCGTCGATCCCAATCTCTCCGGAATGGCCACGACTTTCTCGGCGCTGATCTTTTCACGACGCGCGGCTTTTCTCGTCCATGTCGGCGACTCCCGCATCTATCGGATGCGCGGCGTCACGCTCGAGCCATTGACGAATGATCACGTGCTCGGGCGCGGAGAGCTCTCTCATGCGCTGCTGCGCGCCGTGGGATTCGAGGATATGTTGCGTGTCGACCATGCCTCTCACGCCCTGCGCTTGCACGACCGCTTCCTGCTCTGCAGCGACGGGGTGCATGGCGTCTTGCGCGCCGAGTTGCTTCGAGAACTGCTTTTGGAGCATGTCTCGCCGCAAGAAGTCGCAGAAAAGCTCGTCGCGTCGGCGCTCGCGGCCGGTGGGGATGACAATGCCACGGCGCTCGTCGCCGATGTGATCGATCTTCCGCCTGCGGACGAGGCGGCGCTGGTGTGCGGCGTCGCCGATCTGCCCATCGATCGGCTGCCGCAGGTCGGCGAGGTCATCGACGAATATCGATTGGAACAGTTGATTTCCGATGGGCGCTACAGTCGGTTGCTGCGCGCGACGGATTTGCATGATGGCCGAACGCTGGCCTTGAAATTCCCCCATCCTCGGGTCGCCGCAGGGGCGAGCTATCGGCGAGCCTTCGTCAACGAAGCCTGGGTCGCGGCGCGCGTCCGCAGCCCTTTCATCGGAGAGGTCGTCGAGCAGGAGGAAGGACGGCGCACGCGCCTCTACTCGGCCATGCCCTTTTATGACGGCGAGACGCTGGAGGCGCGGCTTGAGCGCGGGCCGAAGATTGATCTGGAAGAAGGTGTATCAATCGCGACGCGCCTCGCGCGCGCCATCGCCGCGTTGCATCGTTCCGGTATCATTCATCGCGACATCAAGCCAGACAACGTGATGCTCTTGAGGGACGGCGGCTTGCGTCTCGTCGATCTCGGCGTTTGCCGGGCGCCGCGCCTCGAGGAATTTCCAGCCGAGGACATCCCCGGCACGCCGAGTTACATGGCGCCCGAGCTTTTTTCGGGCGGAGCGGGCGACGAGGCTACAGACCTCTATGCGCTCGGGGTCACGGTCTATCGCGCCTTCGCGAAGGACTATCCCTATGGCGAGATCGAGCCTTTCAGCAAGCCACGCTTCGGCAAGCCGCGCCCGCTCACCTCAATGAGACCCGATTTGCCGGCTTGGCTCGATGCAACAATTTTGCGCGCCATCTCGATCGACCCGCGCGACCGCTATGGCGACGTGCTGGAATTCGCCTTCGAACTTGAAAACGGCACCCATCGCGGATTTGCGGCCGCCCCAACGAGAAAGCCGCTTTACGATTGCAATCCCGTAGCCTTTTGGAAGATCGTGAGCCTGATCTTTTTAGCTCTGCTTTTCTTCTCCCTGCTTGCGAGATGAATTGGCGTCCAAAAGACTCAGCATTGTCCTCGAGTTCGTAGCAAGGCTCCGCGACCCAAGCGTTGAAGGGTTCCCGAACGCCGACCGTGATCCGAGGGGAGGCTGCTCTCCCGGCTCGAAGGTGAAGACTGTTGGGACGACTCGGTCCACCTCTCGCTCGTCACTCCTGCCGTCAAGGTCGAGGAGTCGCCGCTCTTCGTTAGCGTTTGGCTCGTCGGATGTGATGACGAAGGCTCAGTCTTCGGCTGGAATGGGACGACCGGATCGCTGGGTGCGAACAACACCATGCCCGCGATGGCAGGAAATGGCGTTTCCGGCGTGAGACCGATTGCCTCGGAACTCACGGGCGTCGAGCGCAGGCAAACAGGATTGCGGCACGTCACCCATGCGCCGGCGACGCCTTGGGATAGGGGATCGGCGAATGTGGGAGGCGAGGGGCCATAAAGTGACCGAGCCGGCGATCCTGACCATTCACTGACGTAATTTTTGCTTCTCTACGGGACTGTGTGCAACTTATTGATTTTATTTGGTAGCGGAGGAGGGATTCGAACCCCCGACACAGGGATTATGATTCCCCTGCTCTGGCCAACTGAGCTACTCCGCCCCGTCAAGGCTTCGGCCCGAAGCGGGCCTGCTATAGGCGGCGCGCTTCCGCAGTGTCAAGGCGCCTGGCGTCCGGCTGCCGTCGTCAGCCCTTCGCGCCGCGTAGCAGCGTGTAGAAATGCGCCTGCTCGGCCGGATTGTCCCGGAAAGCTCCGGAGAACTGCACGGTCACGGTCTCCGCGCCCTGCTTCTGCACGCCGCGCATCGACATGCACATGTGCTGCGCCTCAACCAGCACCGCGACGCCGCGGGGGGTGAGCTCCTGCTCGAGCGTATTGGCGATGAGCGCCGTCATCGCCTCCTGCGTCTGAAGACGCTTCGCGAAGACGTCGACGAGCCGCGCCAGCTTGGAGAGGCCGACGACGCCGCCCGTGGGGTAATAGGCGATATGCGCCCTGCCCAGGAAGGGCGCGACGTGATGCTCGCAGTGCGAGACAAATGGAATGTCGCGCACCATGACGAGATCGTCATAGCCTTCGACCTCAGCGAAGATGCGTTCCAGCACCTCGCGGGGGTCCTCTTTGTAGCCGCTGAAAATCTCTTCGTAGGCCTTCACAACGCGACGCGGCGTCTCGCGCAGGCCCTCGCGATCGGGATCGTCGCCGGCCCAGCGCAGCAGGACGCGCACCGCCGCTTCCGCCTCTTCACGCGTGGGCTTTTCTACGTCGCGCTTCAGCGCTCCGAGCGGTTTATCAATCAAGGTCTTAACCACGTCATCCATGTGGAGCCTCCAGTTGGGTGCTAAAGCCGCCCCGCCATGCAAGACCGGCTCCAGGCCGGCCTTCCGGTTCGCGCCCTCGAGAGGGCGTAAGCGGGAGCGGCGATCATTTCGAAACTCCGCGCTTTCGCGGAGAGCGTTATGAACCTATATAGATGGTCCGGACGGCCAAGATAAGCCCCCGTCCGGCGCGCCATGATTGACGGTGTCTATAACAAGCGCATCCTCGAGCTCGCAGCCGACATCCCGCGGCTGGGCCGCCTTGCCCATCCGCAAGGCAGCTCGACCGCCTATTCCAGGCTTTGCGGCTCGACGATCACCGTCGATCTTAGCCTCGATCAGGGCAAGGTTTGCGATTTCGCCCAGGAGCTGAAGGCCTGCGCGCTCGGCCAGGCGAGCGCGTCGATCCTCGCGCGCCACGTTCTCGGCGCGACCCCTGAAGAACTCAGAGCCTTACGCGAGACGATGCGCAAAATGCTCAAGGAGAATGGGCCCCCGCCGGGCGGGCGTTGGGCGGATCTCGCGGCGCTGGAGCCGGTCCGCGATTACAAGGCGCGCCACGCCTCGACGCTTCTGCCCTTTGACGCGGTGGTCAGCGCCCTCGATGAGATCGAAAGCGCCAAATCCCGTTAGAAGGAGCGCATTTCCTGTTGGGGCCTCTTAACACTACAGGATGAGCTATGCGAGCGCGAGAGGGAGGAAGGCTCTGAACCTGAGGTTGAGCTTTCCGAAGCGCTTAAAGCTACGCCTGAAGGCTTTGAGCTTGCGGAAGCCGGTCGACTTCGTTGCGCCGCTGGAGTTCCTCCTCATCGTTCCAAGGCTTCTCGCCATTTTCATTGTGGCGAGGCGTCGGGCGACGAGGATGATCCAAAGCACCCCAAACGGGTCCTGCGTCATCCCGAAGCGCTCGGAGAAAAATGTCTTTTGCAGCGGCTGCACGACGCGCCCGCCTTCTGACAGCGCTTCGAACGCTCTGTCCGCCTGGGCTGCCTCGGCGACGGTGAGCGTCAGCGCAAAACCCTCAAAGCGTGGCCCCTCGGATCCGTGGCCGTCGGAGAGCAGGATGACTTGCCCGCCGATCTCGAGTCTCGCATGCATGACTTTATGGGCGCGCCCCTGGAAGAAGGGATAAGGTTCAATCGACATCCAGGCGCGCCCCTCTTTGTTGTCCGAGCCTGTTCTATCCAAAAACCGCTTCGCGCTTTTTGGGAACAGACTACTTCGTTTCTTGCGTTCAGGCGGCGGACTTTTCTTCAACCAGCGCCTTCAAATTGGCGAGGCCTTTCTCGAAATCCCCGCCGACGAGCTTCTCGCAATTGACGAAGAGAGAGAAGAGCTTGGCGTGGAAATCGTTCTTTCCTTTCATGGTCCAGGTGAGCCGCGTGGCGTCGCCCTCGGGCTTCAGCTCGAAGGAGGCGGCGTTCGTCGCCCGCATCGGGCGCTCGAACTCGAGCTTGATGCGCAGGAGCTCGTCCTTTACGCATTCGAGAATCGTCATCTTGCCGGCCCCGACCTTGCGGTTGCCCGACCAGGCGAAGCTCGAGCCGACGCCGCTCTCGGGTCCATCGAAGCTTTCTTTTGCATTGGAGTCGAGCTTCGCCCAGGGCGACCAGTCTTTCCACGCGCGAAAATCCGCGAGCTTGGAGAAGATCGAGTCGGCGGGCGCATCGATGACGGCGCTGCGTGAAACGCTGAAGGCGTTAGGCTTCAGCGAGGCGAGCGCGATGACGCCTCCCAGGGCCGCGACGATCAAAAGTCCAAGAAACGACATGATATCCCCCTCCTGACGCCGCCTAAACCATGATGGGGCGCGACCTCGCCTCGACAAGATCAGGAACCGGCGCCGCTCCGTTCAAGCGAGGCCCGCGCCTGCGCGCCGTGAAGCGCGGCGGTTTTCCTGCGGACTGTCCCGCAGCGAACGGGCATCCTTGCGCCTTGACCGCCGCACCGCCGCTTGGCGGGTTCTCGGCATTTTATTGCACGCGCCCTCTTGCCACGCGAAAAGCTTCCGAGCCAAGGTGCTTGATCAA
>Ga0265327_10003377_pt1 | contig 15360 bp, 9 predicted proteins | sample 41621metaG_FD_202089 | JGI IMG/M metagenome (GOLD analysis project Ga0265327, IMG submission 202089) | Rhizosphere microbial communities from Carex aquatilis grown in University of Washington, Seatle, WA, United States - 4-16-21 metaG | ecosystem: Host-associated > Plants > Roots > Rhizosphere >... | reverse complement strand
CCCCGGGTTCCTGCGCGACCTGCGGGCACTGGGCGGGGCGGCCACCGCCCAGCTGGTCGCCATCGACGGCCCAGCCGGGTCGGGAAAGTCGACCGTCTCGCGGGCGGTGGCCGAACGATTGGGCATGGCCCGGCTCGACACCGGGGCCATGTACCGGGCCGTGGCCTGGGCGGTGGGCCAGCGCCAGGTGGACGCCGACGACCCTTCGGCGGTGGCCGCGGTGGCCGCCAGTGCCCGGATCGATCTCGACGGGAGCACGGTGTCGATGGACGGCACCGACGTCACCGAGGCCATCCGCACCCCCGAGGTGAGCGCGGCGGTCTCGGCGGTGGCCGCCAACCCCGAGGTCCGCCGCCACCTGGTGGAGCGCCAGCGGCGGTGGGCGGCCGAGCACGGCGGCGGCGTGGTGGAGGGGCGGGACATCGGGACCGTCGTCTTCCCCGACGCCGACCTCAAGGTCTATCTCACGGCCAGTGCCGAAGAACGGGCCCGCCGTCGGCACGAGGAACCCGCTGAAGGATTGGCCCGCCGGGACCGGATCGACTCGACCAGGGCCGCCTCCCCCCTCACCCGGGCCGACGACGCGCACCTGCTCGACACGACCGGGAGCAGCGTCGAGGATGTGGTCGAGGAGGTCCTTTCGTGGCTGTAGACGCACCGGGGCACGGCACCCATTTCGAGCCCGATCCACGTCGTACCGTGGGCTATCGCATCTGCCGGTTCATCTTCGAGGCGATCGTGGGCACGTGGTTCCGCCCGTTGGTCACCGGCCGGGCCAACATCCCGGCCGAGGGCCCGGTGATCCTGGCGCCGGTCCACCGGTCCTTCGCCGACTTCGGCTTCTGCGCCTTCGTGTCCAAGCGCAAGTTGTTCTTCATGGCCAAGGACGAGATGTGGGAGCGCAAGTGGCTCGGGAAGCTCCTGATCTATCTCGGCGCCTTTCCGGTCCACCGCGCCTCGGCCGACCGCTCGGCCATGCGTCACGCCGAGGAGGTGCTCCGTCGGGGCGAGGTACTGGTCATGTTCCCCGAGGGGACGCGCCGGGAGGGCGCCAAGATCGAAGACCTGCAGGAAGGAGCGGCCTTCCTGGCGGCGCGGACCGGGGCGGTGCTCGTCCCCATCGGCATCGGCAACTCCGACCTGGCCATGCCCAAGGGAAAGCTGATCCCCAAGCCCCTCAAGATCCGGGTGGTGGTGGGCCAGGCCATGCCGCCACCCGAACGCAGCGAGGGAGGGCGGGTGGCCCGGAGCAAGGTGCACGCGGCCACCACCGAGCTCGGCGAACGGATCCAGCAGGTCTACGACCAGGCCCGACGGTAGGGGTTTTGCGGGGAGCGGCTGCGGCGCCGTTTTCCTGTGGGACGGCCAGCCTCCGGCAAACAGGCGTCTGCTAGACACATCGCGACGTCGGCCACCCGCCACCGATCGTGAGGAGCCCTGCCATGACCGTTCCGGGGGAGTACACCACCCCAACCGATGACATGCGCGCCGTCCACACCGCCTTGCGTTCGTCGCTGGCCGCCGCGCCGGCGTTGGTGGCCGGCGCTGGGACCGATCCCGCCAAGGTGGCGGTCGCCGCGTCCTACTGCGACAACGTGCTCGAGTTCCTCCACGTGCACCACGAAGGCGAAGACGAGCTCATCTACCCGGTCCTCGAGGAGCGGTGCGCCCAGCACAAAGAGCTCCTCGAGCGCATCGACGCTCAGCACACCCTTCTGGTCGAGCCGATGACCGCGGCCAGGGGCGCGGTGGCCGCATGGCAGGGTGCGCCCTCGGCTACGTCGGGCCGGGGCGTGGTCGACACGTTCGCCACGGTCAGCGACCTGCTGGCCCCGCACCTGGCCGAAGAGGAGGACGAGGTCCTCCCCATCGCCTCGTCGTACCTGGCGCCGGAGGAGTGGGCCGAACTTCCCGGACACGCCCTGCGCAGCTTTGGCGGCGACAAGCCGTGGCTGGCTCTTGGGCTCGTCTTCGAGCAGCTGCCCCCCGAGGTGCGAGACCAGGTCCTCGCCGGGATGCCCCCGCCGCTCCAGCAACTGTGGACCAACGACTGGCAGCCGGCCTTCACCGGCTTTATGTCCGAGGTCCAGTCGATCGCCGGCCCGAGCTGAGGGCGGGCGACAGCGCCGTCAGCGTCGGCGCTCGCGGCGCCAGGTGCGCAGGATGACCGTGGCGTAGCGGAAGCCGTAGAGGAGGTTGCCGCCCTTCTTGGAGTCGCCCGAGAGTCGCTCGTGCCAGACGGTGGGCCGTTCGGTGACCCGCCAGCCGCGGGAGACGGCCGTGATGAGGAGCTCGGAGGTCTGGTACTGGTCCTGGACGAGGCGGGGCGCCACGTCCGAGAGCATGGTGGCCCGCAGCGCTCGGTAGCCGTTGGAGGTATCGGTGAGCCGGGTGCCGATGAGGCGATTCATGAGCCAGGCGAAGAAGACCACGCCGGCCTGGCGATAGCGGTCCTCAGTCTCGTCCTCCCCGAGCCGGCGCGAGGCGACGACGAAGTCGGCCGAGTCCTCGACGAGCGGCTGCAGCATCGTCTCCATCTCATCGGGGTCGTTCTGCCCGTCGGCGTCGAGGGTGACCACAAACTCCGCACCCAAGGTGACGCAGAGGTCATAACCGACGCGCAGGGCCATGCCGTGGCCGAGGTTGACCGGGAAGGCGAAGGTGACGGCACCGGCGTCGCGGGCCACCCGGTCGGTGGCGTCCTCGCCCCCGTCGACCATCACGAGCGTGGTCACGGCCAGGCCGCAGAGCTCGCTCGGGATGGCCTTTAGGACTTGGCCGATGTTGTCCTCTTCTTCGTAGGCGCAGATGAGGGCGACGACCGGCGAGAGGGTGAGGTCGGGGTAGTCGGCCTCGAACCTGGCGCGACCGAGCTCGACCACCAGGCGCTGCAGGGCCGCCAGCCGCCGATGCTGGCGGTCCGAGACGCTGCCGGCCATCAGAGGCGGTGGGGACGGCTGAAGACCGAGCGGACCAGCGGCTCGAAGTGCTCGAGCGGCTTGGTGGGGTAGTCGGGGTCGAAGCTGGTCTGGTCCCAGTCGTCGGCGAACTGTTCGGCCAGCGCGTACCAGGGCTCGCCGACGTAGGTGTTGCGGGCGTCGGGGTCCATGCCGAGGTGGCCGTAGTAGTGGCGGCCCTGGAAGTCCTGATGGGCGGCGATGACGTGGTAGACGTCGTCGCGCACGTAGGGGTAGAGGATCTCGGCGGCGATCCCGGGGTGGTTGGGGACCGAGACGACCTTGCCGATGTCGTGGCAGAGCGACGCCACCACCATCTCGTCGTCCGCCCCTGCCTCCTCGGCCCGGGTGGCCGTCTGCAGGGAGTGGGTGAGCTGGTCGACGGCGAAACCGTCGGTGATTGTGGCGAGCGACCGGAGCATCGACAGCACCTGGGTGGCCACCCGGTCCTGGTGCTCGAGGGTCTCGACCACGATGACCTGCCACTGCTCGGCGGTCGAGTGGTCCATGCGGGTGAAGGTCACCGGACCATTCTAAGAGGCCAGCGCCTCAAGCACATCTGCCGCGGAGATGGTCCGGTCGTGGGCCACCGGGTCGCCGCCGGCCACGGGAGCGCCGGTCAGCACACCGAGCGTGGCGGCCAGGGCCCGAAGCTGCTCGCGCAGCTCGGGCGGCGGGGGGAAGTACTCGTCCTCGGTGGTCACCGGGGCGACAGTGACGCCGTGGACGGGGGAGAGGCGTGCGATGACCTCGTCGACGAGGGCCTCGGGCGCCGACGCCCCGGCGGTGACCACCACCGTCCCGGAGAGGTCGTCGGGGAGTTCGTCCGCTCGGTTGACGCGGACCACCCGACCGCAGCCCGCGGCGCGGGCCACGGTTGCGAGGGCCACCGTGTTGGAGGAGTTGGCCGAGCCGATGACCACCACGGCTGTGGCCTCCCCGGCTACGGCCTTGAGGGCCGCCTGGCGGTTGGTCGTGGCGAAGCACAGGTCGCTGCGGTTGGGCATCCACAGCTCGGGGAACCGATCCCGGGCGGCCTCCATCAGTCCCTTCCACTCGTCGTGGCTGAGGGTGGTCTGGGCCAGGAGGGCGACGGGGGTGCCGGCCTCGAGGTCGAGGCCGTCCAGGTCGTCATCGGTCTCGATCAGCCGCACGTGGGCCGGGGCCACGGCCATGGTCCCCACCGCCTCTTCATGTCCGGCGTGGCCGACGTAGAGGACGGTGTAGCCCTTCTTGGAGCGCACCCGCAGCTCGTGGTGGACCTTGGTCACCAGCGGGCACACCGCGTCGACCACCACGCCGCCCCGTCCGCGGGCGGCGGCCACCACCTCGGGGGCCGAGCCGTGCGCGCTCAGCATGAGCGGCGCCCCGGCCGGGACGTCGGTGACGTCGTCCACGAAGACGACGCCTTGCTCCCGGAATCGGTCCACCACGAACCGGTTGTGGACGATCTCGTGGTAGCAGTAGACGGGCGGCTCGAACACCCGCACCATCCAGGCCAGGGCCTTGATCGCCTTCTCGACCCCGGCGCAGAACCCCCTGGGTTCGGCCAGGACGACTCGATCTGCGGCCATGTTCCCAGGCTATGGCAGGTAGCCTTGGGCCATGTCGGCGCCCCGGGTGACGATCGTCGCCCCAGCCTCGCCGGCCGCCCGAGCGGGCCTCCAGGCCGGCGACGAGCTCCTTTCACTCAACGGGCACCAGCCGCGCGACGTGATCGAGTACCAGCAGCTGGTCGACGCCGGCCACCTCGACCTGGTGGTGCGGCGCGAGGGGGCCACGGTCCCGGTCGACATTCGCAAGGGAGATGGCGAGCCGCTCGGGCTCGAGGTCTCTTCGGCCGTCTTCGACCGGGTGCGGACCTGCGACAACCACTGCGCCTTCTGCTTCATCTACCAGCTGCCCAAGGGCATGCGGCGCAGCCTGTACCTGAAGGACGACGACTACCGGCTCTCCTTCCTCTACGGCAACTTCACCACCCTCACCCGTTTCACCGAGCTCGACGCCGAGCGGGTGCTCACCGAGCGCCTCGGACCCCTGTTCGTTTCCATCCACGCCACCGACCCCGACGTCCGGGCCCAGCTGCTCCGAAACCCGAGGGGCGCCACCAGCCTGCGCTGGCTGCGGGTGCTCCTGGCCGGCGGCATCGAGGTCCACGGCCAGGTGGTGGTCTGTCCGGGGGTGAACGACGGGGCGGTGCTCGAGACCACCATGGCCGGGATCCTCGACGAATACCCCGAGCTGGCCACGGTCGGAGTGGTGCCGCTCGGGCTCAGCGACTACTCGAACGAGCCCGACATGCGCCCCCACACCACCGCCGAGGCGGCCGCGGTGTGCGACACCGTCGCGCGCTGGCAGGAGGTCTTCTCCTCGGTGCTCGGTCGGCGGCTGGTCTTCGCCGCCGACGAGTACTACCTCCTCGCCGATCGGGACCTGCCCTCGGCCGAGAGCTACGAGGGGTTCCCCCAGCACGAGAACGGCATCGGCATGGCCCGGGCCTTCGAACGGGCTTTCTGGGGCGACCAAGCGGCTGCGCTCGGGGTGCGGCACGGCTTCTTCTCCTGGGTCGACGGCGCCCCGCCGCTCGGCTACCGCGCCCCGCACGGCGCGCCCGAGGCCGTCCCGGCCGACGGCGACCGACCGGTGACGGTGCTCACCGGCGCCTACGGCGCCCGGGTGCTCGGTCCCCTCCTGGCCGACCGCGACGTGGAGCTCCTCGCCGTCGACAACCGGTTCTTCGGCGGCAATATCGGCGTGGCCGGCCTCCTCACCGGGGCCGACCTGTCCCGATCCCTGGCCGGCCGGGACCCCGGCGGGCGCTACCTGCTGCCCGACGCCTGCCTCTCGGAGGGAAGGTTCCTCGACGGCCTCACGCCGGCCGACCTGCCGGTCACCGTCGAGGTCGTGCCCTCCGACGGCGCGTCGCTGCGCCGCGCCCTCGACGGCCCCCGGTGAAGCCGCTGGTGGCGGTGGTCGGGCGGCCGAACGTGGGCAAGTCCTCGCTCGTCAACCGCATCGTCGGTCGCCGTGCGGCCGTGGTCCAAGAGGCGCCCGGGGTCACCCGGGACCGCAAGGTGCTCGACGCCGAGTGGAACGGGGTCGACTTCTCGGTGGTCGACACGGGGGGCTGGCTGGCCGGCGGCAACGACCTCGAGGCGAAGGTGAGTGACCAGGCCGAGCGGGCGGTGGAGGAGGCCGCCCTCGTCCTCTTCGTCGTCGACGCGACGGTGGGGGTGACCGACGAGGACCTCGCCGCGGCCCGGGTGGTCCGCAAGACCCGCTCCCCCTTCCTCCTGGTCGTGAACAAGGTGGACGACGCCGGCCGGGAGAGTGGGGCCTGGGAGTTTGTCTCGCTCGGCTTGGGCGACCCCTGGTCGGTCAGCGCCATACACGGGCGCGGCGTCGGCGACCTGCTCGATCGCGTGGTGTCCCTCCTTCCTGCGAGCGAGGAGGTGGCCGCGCCTGAGCCCGACGAGGAGCCCGGGGTCCCCCGGGTGGCGCTGGTGGGACGGCCCAACGTGGGGAAGTCGACGCTCTTCAACCGGCTGATCGGCGAGGATCGGGCGGTGGTTCACGACATGCCGGGGACCACCCGCGATGCCATCGACACCGTGGTGACCACGCCCGACGGTCCACTCTGTTTCATCGACACGGCCGGCATGCGGCGCAGAGCCAGGACCGAGCGCGGGGCGGAGTCGTACTCGGTGCTGCGGGCCCTCGACGCCCTCGAGCGCGCCGACATCGCCTTGTTGGTGATCGACGCCACGGTGGGAGCCACCCACCAGGACCAGCGGCTGGCCGAGCGGATCGGGGCGTCGGGATGCCCAACGGTGGTGGTGCTCAACAAGTGGGACCTGATTGCCACCGTTGACCGTGAGGACATCCTGGCCGGCGTGGGCGATCGGCTCGCCTTCTTGGGCATGGCCCCGGTCCTTCGGGTCTCGGCCTCGAACGGCAGGGGAGCCCACAAGATCCTCCCGGCCCTCCTCGATGCGGTCGAGTCGTACCACCACCGGGTGCCGACCGGTGCCCTCAACCGGGCCCTGCGCGACATCCAGGCGGCCCATCCGGCCCCCGGGGCGCGCATCCGCTACGGCGTACAGGGCGCCATCGACCCGCCCACCTTCACCCTCTTCGCCACGGGACGGCTCCCGCAGACCTACCTGCGCTATATCGAGCGCGGCCTGCGCGAGCACTTCGAGCTCGGCGCCACGCCGCTGAAGCTCCGGGTCCGCACCTGAGCGATGCCGTGGTGCGAGGAGTGCGACCACCTCGTCGAGGATGACGAGGTCACCGACGACGGTGCTTGTCCACGTTGCGGCACCGTCCTGGTCGACGAAGAGCGGCGGCCCATCCCGTGGTACTTCAAGGCCATGGTGGTGGCCTCGGTCATCTACCTCGGCTGGCGGGCGTACCAGGGAATCACATGGGTCGTGCATCATGTGTGAATGGCCATCTACCGACTCGGCGATCTCGTTCCCACAATCCATCCGGACGCCTACGTGCACCCCCAGGCTGCCGTCATCGGCGCCGTCACCATCGGGGCGGAGTCCTCGATCTGGCCGTGTGCCGTGCTGCGGGGTGACCGGGGGACCATCACCATCGGGGAGCGCACCTCGGTGCAGGACGGCACGGTCGTCCACTGCGGGCCGGGGTTCCCCACGGTCATCGGCAACGGGTGTGTGATCGGGCATCTCGCCCACTTGGAGGGCTGCCACCTCGAGGACGGCTCGCTGGTCGGCTCGGGCTCGGTCATCCTGCACCACGCGGTGATTGGTTCGGGAGCCACCGTCGGGGCGAATGCCGTGGTTCCCAATCGCATGGTGGTGCCCCCCGGGTCCCTCGCCGTGGGGGTTCCAGCCGTCATCCGAGAGGGCAAGTCGCACCCGGTCATCATCGAATTCTCCGCCGCGGACTACGTCGAGAACGCCCACCATTTCAAGGCATCGCTCGAGCAGATCGCCTAACGGCAGTGGGGGATCGGGCCGGAGTGGAAAAACCAACTTTCGGTCAAAGGTCCCGCACCAGCACCTGTCGATGAGCGGGAAGACCTGCCACCTGGTCAAACAACCTGGGAGCGCCCTGGGGTTTTGGGCATAAGTCCTGCCCAGGACCTGGGCAATCAAATCGCAACCAAGTAGCCTGTGGACCCGGCAGGGTCGTGAATGACCCTGTGGAAGCGGATCGACGATCCCTGTGCAGGCATGCATGTCGCCTGAGAAATGCGCGACGGTGGTGACGGCAACTCACGAGCAGCAGCTGCAGCTTCCCGAGGGTCGGGGGCGGCCCGAGGGCCCATTCAAGCGTTGGCTTGAGTACGCCGTCGGGGCGCTGTTCTTTGCCGGGTTGGTCCTCTTGCTGAGTGGTTGTGTCTCCCGGTTCTCGCCCATCAGCGGGACGACCGCAGGGGGCACCTACGTCACCATCTACGGCAGCCATTTCACAGGCGCCACGGCCGTGAAATTCGGGGCGACAACAGCCACACGATTCACGGTCACATCCCCGGCCATCATCACCGCCGTCACCAAGCCGCACGTCGCCGGCAAAGCCATCATCCGGGTCTTCACGCCGTCGGGAAACGCCACATCGACGACCGGCTACTCCTTCGTGACACCTCCCACGATCAGCGGGGTCACCCCGGCCAGTGGTCCCACAACCGGGGGGACCACAGTCACCATCACCGGCGCCAACTTCACAGCCGCTTTGGCCGTCGATTTCGGGGCGACACCGGCCACCCACTACACGGTGACAAGCCCAACCACCATCAAGGCGGTCACCGAGCCCCATCTGGGTGGCCCGGTCACGGTGAAGGTGACCACGCGCTCGGGCACGGCCACCGCTCCGAGCGACTTCACGTACATTGCCCCGTCGCCGTCGATCACCTCCTTCACGCCCACCTCGGGTACCACCAGCGGCGGGACGACGGTGTCCATCACCGGGACCAGCCTCAACGGCACCAGCGCCGTCGACTTCGGAGGGACAGCGGCGACATCGTTCACGCTGACAGGTTCGACCACCATCAAGGCCACGACCAAGGCCCACCTCCCGGGGCCTGTGGCCGTCCAGGTCCTCACCCCCGGGGGCTCGGCCACCGCCTCGAGTGACTACTCCTTCGTGGCGCCGGTGCCCACGATCACCTCGGCGTCGCCCACCACGGGCACCACCAGCGGCACAAGCACCCTCACGCTCACCGGCACCGGCCTGTACGGCACGAGCGGCGTCGAGATCGGAACACAACCGGCCTCGAGCTTCACGGTCACAAGCCCGACCACGGTGACGGCGCTCACCAAGCCCCACGTAGCCGGCACCGTGGCTGTGAAGGTGACCACCCCCGGTGGGTCGGTCACCACACCGAGCGCCTACACCTACGTCGCTCCGGTGCCCACCGTCACCTCGTTCACGCCCGCCTCGGGCACGACGAGCGGAGGGACCACCCTCACGCTCACCGGCACCGGCCTCTACGGCACCACCGCCGTCATCCTCGGCACACAACTCGTCACCAGCTTCACGGTCACAAGCCCTACCACGGTGACGGCCGTAACCAAGCCCCACGTGGCCGCCAACGTCAGCCTGCAGGCCACCACCGCCGGCGGCACCGCCACGGCATCACACAGCTACACCTACGTGGCCCCGACACCAGTGATCAGCTCGGTGACCCCTGCGTCGGGTTCCACCAGCGGGGCCACGACGGTGACCATCACCGGCACCGGCCTCTACGGGGCCACGGCCGTGAAATTCGGGGCAACACCGGCCTCCACCTTCACGGTGACATCGCCGACGCAGATCACCGCTGTGACGAACCCCCACGCCGCCGGCACGGTGACAGTGAAGGTCACCACGGCGGCAGGTACGTGGGCGGACCCGAATGCCTTCACCTTCGTGGCGCCGGTGCCCACTATCACCTCGTTCAACCCGAACTCGGGCACCACCAGCGGCGCCACGACGGTCACCATCACCGGTAGCGGCCTCTACGGCACCACGGCGGTCAAATTCAACACAACAGCAGCAGCCAGCTACACGGTGACATCGCCGACGCAGGTAAAGGCGGTCACCAAGCCCCACGTGGCCGGCACAGTGACGGTCAAGGTCACCACGGCCGGGGGCACGGCCACGGCGACGTCGGACTACACGTTCGTGGCGCCCGTGCCCACCATCACCTCCTTCGCCCCGGCTACAGGCACCACCAGCGGCACAACCACGGTGACCATCACCGGTACCGGCCTCTACGGCACCACGGCCGTGAAGTTCGGGACAACAGCAGCCAAGAGCGTCACGGTCACAAGCCCCACCCAGATCAAGGCCGTCACCAGGCCCCACGTGGTTGGCACAGTGACGGTCAAGGCCACCACGGCCGGGGGCACTGGGACGGCACCCACCAGCTACAGATTCGTAGCTCCGGCCCCGGCGATCACCTCCTTCACCCCGACCTCGGGGACCACGTCTGGGACAACGACGGTCACCTTCACCGGCACCGGCCTCTACGGCACCACCGCCGTGAGGTTCGGGACAACAACAGCCAAGAGCTTCACCGTGACAAGTCCGACGACGCTCAAGGCCGTGACCAAGCCCCACGTGGCTGGGACAGTGATCGTCAAGATCACGACCGCAGGGGGGACGGTTGCGGCCACATCCGACTACAAGTTCGTGGCACCGGCGCCCTCGATCAACTCGTTCACGCCCTCCACAGGCACTACCAGCGGCACAACCACGGTGACCTTCACCGGCACCGGCCTCTACGGGGCCACGGCCGTCAAGTTCGGGACAACAACAGCCAAGACCTTTACCGTCACATCCCCGACCCAGATCAAGGCGGTCACCAAGCCGCACGTGGCCGGCACAGTGATCGCCAAAGCCACCACGGCCGGCGGCACGGTCACGGCATCCTCCGACTACAAGTTCGTGGTGCCGGTACCCACGATCACCTCGTTCACCCCGGCCACAGGCACCACCAGCGGCACAACCACGGTGACCATCACCGGCACCGGCCTCTACGGGGCAACGGCCGTCAAGTTCGGGCCGACAACAGCCAAGAGCTACACGGTCACATCGCCGACCCAGATTAAAGCCATCACGAGACCGCACGTTGCAGGCACACTGACGGTTCGAGTCACGACTGCCGGTGGTACGGCCATCTCGTCTACCGACTATCGGTATGTCGCTCCGACTCCCACCATTGCGTCATTTACACAGCCCTCCGGCTCCACGGGCGGTGGAACGATGGTCAAGATCATCGGGACCGGACTGTACGGCGCGACCGGTGTGAAATTCGGTGCCACAACAGCCGCCAGCTTCGTGGTGACAAGCCCGACAAAGCTGATCGCCGTCACCAGGGCCCACGCGGCTGGAACAGTGACGGTCAAGGTGATCACCACGGGCGGCACTGCTACGGCAACCTCAGACTTCAGATTCATTGCCCCTGCTCCGACGATCACCAGCCTCTCGCCGTCGACAGGATCAACCCAGGGCGGGACGACAGTAACGATCATCGGCACCAACCTCCAAGGAACGAGCGCCGTTAACTTTGGGACAACATTGGCGCTCAATGTGTCCGTCGTCAGCTCGACGACCGTCACGGCGAAGACTCCCCCACATGCGGCTGGCACAGTGCCGGTGCAGATCACCACTGGGGGAGGGACGGCGACGGCACCGACGCCGTATCGCTACGGCATCCCAACCGCCACCACACTCAGGTCCTCGGCAAATCCCTCGCTCCCGACACAGGCAGTCACCTACACGGTCACGGTGTCACCGGCCCCACCATCCGGCACGGTGGAGTTCGAGACAGGGACATCGATTCTCACCTGCACAAGTACAACCCCCTATGCCTCAGGAACGGCCACGTGTACGGTGAAGTTCAAGTCGACAAGTCCTGGTAAATCGATCAGGGCGAAGTTCCTTTCGGGGAGCAGTTCCTACTTCAACTCGTCTTCTGCGGTCCTGATTCAAGTGATCGATTCCGCCATCTCGGCGTCGAACGTGTCGCTGACGCACTCGGAGACGCCCACTTCAGCCGTCAGCACAACCTTCACTAGCGTCAGCGGGAGCAGTTACATCATCTTTGCCGACCACACGTCATCGGCAGGGGACAGTGCCCACGTGTCGGCGACCAATTTGTCGACAGTCCATCAGATCACGAATGCCACGAACTACATCACATTTACAGGCACGGTTGTGGCGGGGGCTCACTCGTGGCAGTGGGCGTGGTACGCCACTGGCAACAGTACGTCTGGAGCCGTCACCGTAACGTTCACAAAAGCCGCAACGAAGACGTCAGCCGACCCTTACAACCTGCTCCAGATCGTGAAGGTAACAGGGGTGAACACTTCGATTCCGGTGGTACATCCCGGGCTCGGATCCACTCGGGGCTATACCGTCACAAAGCGGGCCGGCGTATACCTCGCCACATCAACTACCACCAAGCAGCTTGTCGATCTCTACCTCGGTGGTGACATGGGCGGTAGCGCACCCACGTGGTCGTCGGGCGTTGCCCCTATCGTTGGGGCATACCAGCATTCTGGCGCGCCGTTAACCGGCGACGGGGAGGAGATCGGCCTTGTCCAGCCGGGTACCGGGCCCCACATCTATGCCGGTGTCGGAAGTTCTTGGCCGGCAACAAACGGCACGGCCTACGGCGCCGTAGTCCTCCAGTTGCGCCCGCGGGTCAATGCCCCGTCCATCATCTCGTTTGACCCAGTCTCGGGTCTCACCACTGGCCCAACATCAGTGGGCATCTACACCACAGATGTCAGCGGTGTGACTGGGGTCAAATTCGGTACAACAACAGCCAGCAGTTTCACGATCACATCGTCGACGACCATTGAGGCGTTCACCAAACCCCACGCTGCGGGAACAGTACCGATCTCGCTCGTCACGTCTAATGGGACCGTGACCTCATCGTCGGACTTCAAGTTCGTTGCGCCTACACCAAGGGTCACATCGTTCGCGCCCGTTACAGGTTCCACCAACGGCACAACCACGGTCATGATCACCGGCTCCCGTCTCACAAGCGCTACGTCCGTGCATTTCGGGGCCACAGCAGCGAAGAGCTTCACGGTTACAAGTCCGACCCAGATCAAGGCCGTGACCAAGCCCCACATCCAGGGAACAGTCAGCGTGATAGTGACGACTCCGGGTGCCACGGTGTTTGCGCCAACCAATTACAAGTTCGAGGCCCCGCCACCCACGATCACCGCCTTGACGCCATCGACAGGAACCACTAGTGGCACAACGACGGTGACGATCACCGGCACCGGCCTCTACGGCACCACGGCCGTGAAGTTCGGGACAACAGCAGCCAAGAGCTTCACTGTCACAAGTCCGACCCAGATCAAAGCCGTCACCAAGCCCCACGTGGCGGCCACAGTGACGGTGGAGGCCATCACGGCCGGCGGCACGGCCACGGCGCCATCGGACTACAAGTTCCTCGCGCCCTTCCCCATCGTGTCATCCCTTACGCCTTCCACAGGGTCGACCGCGGGGACAACGACCGTCGTGATTGGCGGCAGCGGACTGTACGGAGCGACTTCGGTCAGGTTCGGGACAACAACGGCCGAGAGCTTTACCGTGACAAGTCCGACGCAAATCAAGGCCATCACTAGGCCGCACGTTGCCGGCACAGTCGTCGTGCACGTGACCAGTGCGGGTGGCTCCGGCGCGCATGGATACTTCAAGTTTGTGAGATCCGCGACGATTGATTCATTTACTCCCGTGTCGGGCACCACCAGTGGTGCAACGAGGGTGACCATCACGGGCAGCGGCCTTAACGGGTCCACCGCGGTCAAGTTCGGTTCGACAACAGCCCTTTCGTTTACCGTGACAAGCGCAACGATCATCCAGGCCGTCACGAAGGCTCACGCAGCGGCCACAGTGCCGGTCAAGGTCAGCGCGCCGGGGGGTACCGTCACTGCTTCGTCCGACTACAAGTTCGTCCCTCCCGTGCCCACGATCACCTCGTTTACGCCGGGCACAGGATCTGCGACAGGGACAACCACGGTCACTATCAACGGAACGGAACTTTACGGAGCGACGGCAGTTAAATTCGGGACGACAACAGCGAAGAGCTTCACGGTCACAAGCCCGACAACGGTAAAGGCGATCACCGGATCTCACGTTGATGGCACAGTCATCGTGACGGTTACCACTGGCGGGGGTACGGCTACCTCCCTTTCCGACTACAAGTTCGTCGCTCCAATGACAAACGTGTGCAGCAACGTGATAGCTGGGTCCGGAGCGCACGAAGAAGCATTGCTCGGCTTCCAAGGAACAGTGGCACCAAAGCTGACGAAGGTGGCCGCCGGCGCAACAGCATCCGTTCTCTTCCTCGACGAGGAGCCGACCCCCACCGCACCCGTACTGTGTGCGCTTGACGCAACAGGAGTACAAAGCCAGGCATCACTTAACTTCACGTCGGTCAGGTACTACGGCGCGAGCAGCCATGACAAGTATCTAAGTGGGATCACCGCGGCAACAACAGTGGGGGGATCGGGTCCGAACGCCGACGAACCTCCGACTCCGGGCAGTTACTGCGACAACCCTTATACACCGCCGAAGACGTTCCCAGGGACAGAAACAGATCCGCCCACCAACTGCGCTTCAGAGGTTGGCCTCACGTTTACGGTGCCAACCGTCAACCCTCAGAATCACACATCGCCGATCGTCGACGTAACGCTTGCGGTTTGGGACCACGAAACCGATTTGGACGTCTACACCTGGAGCGTCCCTCAGCCTGTATTGAAGGCCCTGATGCCGACTTCAGGTGCCCGGGCGGGAGGCAACACGGTGACCCTCTTTGGCACAAACCTAGCAACACCCACGTCGGTCAGGTTCGGGCGCACCTTGGCTACGACAGCTCACTACACAGCAACGTCGAAAGTGATTACGGTCAAGGCCCCCGCCGGAAGTGGCACTGCCAACGTGACCGTGACTACCGCCTACGGCATCTCGAACGGTACGGCATACGTCTACACACCGACACTGACACTGGCAATAACATCCCAGGGCCTCCCCAACGGCACGGTCGCCGAGCACTACGGGTACGCAACAGCGCGCACCAGGGCTACCGGCGGCACACACACATACACCTGGAGCGCCTCCACATTGCCGCCGGGCATCTCGTTCACGCAGCCGACATGGACACCACCGGCCATCTACTTCTATGGCACACCCACCAAAGCCGGCACCTACACAGTGCACGTGACGGTGAAGGACGGCCTGGGTACAACCGACAGCCTGATCCTCCCGCTCGTCATCACACCGAACCCCCCGGTCATCACAACGACACGTCTCTTCGACGGACACCTCCGGAACGGAACGGTCGCCACGACCTACACAAACGCAACGCAGCTGGTCAGGGCCTACGCCGGCACAACCACATACACCTGGACCGTCTCCACACTGCCGCCGG
>Ga0265327_10003376_pt1 | contig 15364 bp, 12 predicted proteins | sample 41621metaG_FD_202089 | JGI IMG/M metagenome (GOLD analysis project Ga0265327, IMG submission 202089) | Rhizosphere microbial communities from Carex aquatilis grown in University of Washington, Seatle, WA, United States - 4-16-21 metaG | ecosystem: Host-associated > Plants > Roots > Rhizosphere... | reverse complement strand
CCTTGTGGCTGCAGACCGGGCGGCTGGAGGAGGGGGTCGAGGGCATCCGGGCCTCGCTGGCCCTGTCGCCGAGCCAGCCCACCGCCCTCAACAACATGGGGAGCGCCCTGCGCACCCTGGGCCGCCCTGACGAAGCCCTCGCCGCCTTCCGCCAGGCCGTCGAGATCGCCCCCGGCTACGCCGACGCCTGGATCAGTCTGGCGACGCTGCACCACGAGTGTGGACGGCTGACCGAAGCGGCCGAGGCCTATGGCCGCGCCGCCGACGCCTCTCCCGACAACTGGCGCCCGCGCCACGCCCAGGGCAGCCTTCTGTGGCAGCTCGGCCGCAAGCCCGAGGCGCTGGCGGCCATCGAGCGGGCCGCGGCCCTGGCGCCGGAGGTTCCCGAAGCGCAGAACGATCTCGGCTTCCTGCTCCACGACGTCGGCCGCGCCGCCGAGGCGGTGAGCGCCTTCGACCGCGCCCTGATCCTGCGGCCCGACTTCGCCGAGGCCCTCAACAACCGGGCGAGGGCCCTGCACCACCTGAACCGGATGGACGAGGCCCTCGCCGATCTCGATCGCGCCACCGCCCTCGCCCCGGCCCTCGCCGTCGCCTGGCTGCATCGCGGCGACGCCCTGAGCGCCCTTGGCCGCTTCGAGGAGGCGCTGGCCTGCCACGACCGCGTTCTCGAACTCGAACCCGGCAGCGTGGACGCCTGGGTGCGCCGCGGCGACGTCCTGGCCTTCCTGCGCCGGATCGAGGAGTCCATGGCCGCCTACGACCGGGCCCTGACGCTTGATCCCGCCAACGCCAAGGCGCCGTTCAACCTGGCGGCCGCCCTGCTGCGCGAGGGCGCCTACGCGGACGGCTGGCGGCTCTACGAACATCGCTGGCGCGACCGCAGCGAGGTTCCGCCCGTTCTGCCCGGCCGCCATTGGCTGGGCGGCGAACCCGTGGACGGACAGGCCATCCTGCTGCACTCCGAGCAGGGTCAGGGCGACACCCTGATGATGCTGCGCTACGCCCCGCTGCTGGCGCGGCGCGGGGCCCGGGTGCTGCTCAGCGTGCAGCGGCCGCTGGAGCGGCTGGCGGCGACGGTCGAGGGCGTCGAGGCCGTGATCCCCCAGGGCCAGGCCCTGCCGGCCTTCGACCTGCACACGCCGATGATGTCGCTGCCCATGGCGTTCGCCACTGAGTTCGATACGGTGCCCGGCGAACCCTATCTGAGCGCGGCGCCGGAGGATGTCGCCCGCTGGGCCGAACGGCTCGGGCCGCGCCGCCGGCCGCGCATCGGCCTCTGCTGGGGCGGCAACCCCAAGCACAACGAGGATCGCTGGCGCAGCGTGCCCATACTGGCCCTGGCGCCGCTCGCGGCGCTCGACGCCGACCTCTACGCCGTGCAGGTCGACCTGCGCGCCGGAGACGACGAGGCCCTGGCCGCCATGGGCGCGATCCCCCTCGGCCCCGAACTGCGCGACTACGCCGACACCGCCGGCCTGATCGAAAACCTCGACCTGGTGGTCACCGTCGACACCTCCCTCGCCCACCTCGTGGGCGCCATGGGCCGGCGGGGCTTCCTCATGCTGGCGGCGGCGCCGGACTATCGCTGGGGCTGGGAGGGCGAGACCACGCCCTGGTATCCGAGCCTGACCCTGTTCCGCCAGGCGCGGATCGGCGACTGGAGCGGGGTGGTTGAGGGGGTGACCGCGGCGGCGGCGGAACGGCTGGCGCTCTCGGGATCGCCCGACGGCGCTTAGCGGGGCAATGGTGCCGCCTGCGTGACTCGAACACGCGACCCCCGCATTACGAATTCCATAATACAGTTTACGGCGGCCTACGTAATCGTACTAGTTACTCCTGACTACGACACGTCATTGGCGATCCAGAACACGGGATATTACGGGAAACTACGGTGGTTTTCGGCCTGACAGGCTTCCACGTTGCTTCCACGGCTGACAGTGGTACGTCTATCTGACTTGTTCAGGAGACGTCAGTGCCCAAGCGTTCATGCATCAGCCTCACCAAGAGCGCCATCGAAAAGGCTGTTGGAGGCCAGTTCCTATGGGACGCACAGCAGCCGGGCTTCGGCGTACGTGTCACCAAGGCCGGCACCCGGACCTTTGTCATCCAATACCGCCTGGAAAACGGTAAGCAGGGTCGGTTGGCTGTCGCAAAGTACCCGACGCTCACCGTGGAGGAGGCTAGGGCCGAGGCTAGAAAGAAGCTGGCGAAGGTCGCCCAAGGCTGTGACCCTAGTGCAGAGCGACAGGCCAAGCGTGCTGAGCCTACCCTGCGTGACAGGGCTGAGCACTACTGGACCGAATACGGACCCTCCAGGGACCTCAAGGCCAGCACGCTCCGGGACGCCCAGTTTGTCCTCGAAAAGCTCGCACTCCCGACCCTCGGAGGTCGCAAGATCAGTGAGATCACGCCCGACGAGATCGAGCGAGTGCACGGACAGGCTCGACAGGTTGCTGGCCCGTACCAAGCCAACCGGATGCTCGCCTACCTGAGCCGCATCTTCAGCCTCGCGATCCGCGCAACTCTCCGGCCCACCAATCCTTGCAAGGGCATTGCGAAATTCCCGGAGGATCAGCGCTGGCGGAACTTCGCTGAGGATGAGGTGGCGAATATCCTCCGGGGCTGTGACTCCTATCGCAACCAGAACCAGGCGAATGGCATCCGCCTGCTATTGTTCACAGGGGCGCGACTCCAAGAGGTGGTGAAGGCGGAATGGGCTCAGTTCGATCTTGAGCGCGGCATGTGGGAGAAGCCGTCATCCCACACGAAGACCAAGCGTCAACATCGCGTCCAACTGGATGGTCCGGCTCTTGTCCTGGTGCGTCGCATGAGAGAGCAGGACCCCAATGGGCGCTACCTTTTTCCGGGACGGGACAAGGTGAACCCTGCGAACCCGGCCGCCGATCCTCGGCGACCCCGAGCCGACCTGAAGGACGCCTGGGATTGGGTGGTTGAGCAGGCCAAACTGGTGGATGCTCGGCCGCATGATCTCCGCAGAACGACGGCCAGCTTCATGCTCGACGCGGAAGTGCCGTTGGCGACGATCGGCAAGGCCCTTGGTCATACGCAGGTTTCGACCACCGCAAGATATGCGCAGCTCAGGCAGACCGCCCAGAGTGAAGCACTCCGAAAAGTAGGGGAGCGGATGATGTCTCTTGTGGACTCGTGAGTCCGGAGGGCGGGGTCGATGGTGCGACAACCCATCGCTGAGAGGAGCAGCCTTCGACGACTGAAAAACGCTATGGTCGAGCTCGTTGACGCCCTTGACGACTATCTGACCGACAAGGTGCAGGAGCTCAACAACAGCCCTTTGGGCGACGCGCCACCGCCACAGCCTGCACCGGCCGATCCCCAGGACTCGATCCGACTGACTTACAGTATTAACGAGGCTGCTGCCGCCTTGGGTGTCGGTCGGACGACACTCTGGAAGCTGATCCGCGATGGCCGCCTTCAGAGAGTCAACGTCCTTGGGCGGGCGCTGATCCGCCGAGAGGATATTGATCGGTTGTTACGGGCATGACGGCAGTAGGGGGCAAGACGAACTACTCAGGTCTGGGCTTTCCGCCATTTAGCTAGGTGAGAAAGTTCGAAAGGTTCAAGAAGGTAACGCTAAGTTTCGCGGATAATCCAAATTGCGAAACCTGACCGGGGACCAGAACGGGCTCTGTTGAGCGCAATTCTCATACTTTCCGTAGGGCGATGGAGGGGTGTGAGGATTGAAATAGGTCACCTGAAATTCCGCCAGGTGACCCGCCGCGTCATTGTTCGGGACCTGGGCCAGAACATGATCCTCACCCATTCAAAACCGACCAGTCCGGCCGTTAATGTCGTCCAATAGGGCGAACAAGGGTGCGGGCCAGACGACCCCGGCATTGGAAGCCGTCCGAGCTTGCTGATCAATGTGACGACCGCTTATCGGCCCGTTAGACGACAGTTCGAAATAGACACCATTCATCAGGTCTAGCAGCGAGAGGACTTTGGCCTTGCCCTTGTGGACGAGCCACCAAGTACGCGGCAGCGTTAACGTGCTCCAGGCGATGCTAACAAAGGCCAGCACGCCCAACACCACGTTTGGCCCGACCAGCCAACTTTCAGGGATCAGATGAACAAGGCTCAAACCCCATAAGCCGGCTGCAATGGCGAGCCAGATCACGATCGTCAGGACTGCGTTGGCGACCCATTCCAAGATTGGCCGCCGCTTGAGAGGCGAGGTCGATCCAAAGCCCGGAATTGAGGGGGCCAAGAGCATAAGCTCGCCGTAGGCGAATAGTTCAGTTGCGACCAGGAGGTCGACTAATAGTCGATCGATTTCCTGCGCTCGAAATGGCAGTTTCAGGTAGCGTCCGACGCAAGCCTCAATCTCTGAACGATCCAACTGTGGCACTTTTTTAGACCTCACCTCGTTGAGGGCTTGATGACGATGTGACCACAACCGCAGTTGTTCTTTGTTAGCCCCTTCGTTTGCTCGAACAGCAAAGGCCAGATCAGAGAGCACCTCGCAGGCATCATAGAGGACGTCGCCGAACGTGTTAGGGCCGTAGTCGTCTTTGGGGAGCTCGCGAGCGACCGCGTAATCCATTGCGCCTTTGGATATGGCGTCTAGCGCTCGTCGATACTCCGAATAGCTGTGCTTGGAACAGTCGCCATCGTTCGCCCACTTGGAAATTTCATGTTCAACGTACTCCCGGCGAACTTGCTCGTAGCTCTTCGTGGGCTCCATTTCGTCGCGCATATGTGCTCCCCCATTGAAGGATAAGCACACCTAGCTGGCTGCCAGAAGCGGGCAATTCTAACCCCTCTCCCCGTGGTACCTTCCCCTGGCGAGTGGCGGCTCGTTCAACGCTCGTTGCGGGAGGTGCCACGCTCACGCGCCGACTTCCTCGTCCACCGCAGGCGTCACCTTGCTCATTATGTACCGTGCTGCCGACTCAATTTCCGGAAACATCGTGCTCTCATTGATGCCGATCTTGTCGAGACTCTCCGAAATCTTCCTTTTTGCCTCTGCCGGCACAACGGTCCGGCTGATCTTGAGCTCGAAGCGGTTGTCATCCGGCAGTTTCGTATCTAGCCCGAATAGGAGAAACGCGCCTTGCTGCGCAAGCAGACGCCGGTTGCTCAGCCGTGGCTTTACCAACAAAGGAGATTTCAGGTCTGCCTTCCTGATCTCCGGAAGAAAATAGGGTTTCTCAGATTTGATGAATTGCAGCAACCGCTTTCCAGCATCGCTATGTTTTACGTCCGCATCTGACCGGCAACCCCTCAGCTCGCCTCGCTCACTCCCACTTAAATTAGCTAGATTAGCAACGCAGCTTACCGTATCGCTGTCGTAATACTTGGTACTTTCCGCTGTGGCGATTATTCTAACTACTTCGCCGGCCTCGTCGGGGCAGTTAACGCAGCAAAAATACAGCGCTACGAGAGGATTGCTGCTCACGTCTAGCAGTCGTGTTGGAAGGGAGAAGTGCTGCATTCGCACTATCTGTTCGAATACCCCACGATCCGTCGCGAATTCTGAGGGGTGTATAGACACAAGCTCCCTCAGAATGTTCTTCTCGTGCTGCCGGTTCTTGAGATTGCGGAACAAGCTGGGCTGAAGTACGTGGCCCGTACTGCCGTGTCCGCGATAAAAATTCACAACTTTGGAGTCTGGCTTTCTAGCCTCCACTCGGCGGATGTATTCGGCGAGGGTTTTAACCTCGCGCGGAGCGGTCGATGCGGCGACCTTCAACGGCTTCATAAGCTTTGCCATGATCCCATCATCCCACAACTTGGAGGCCCGGCAAGGACGCCATCCGTGGAGGTGCCTCCTTCGGCTTCCGCGCGAATGCCAGCCTCACCCTTGGCTTCCCCGGCTCCCCCGTTACGCTTGGCGCAACGGTAACGGTTCGGTCTTGGTCATGAGCACGCGGTACATCGCCTACTACAGAGTTTCGACGAAGCGTCAGGGAGAGTCCGGTCTCGGCCTGGACGCACAGCGCGAAGCCGTCCGGGCCTTCATGGGCGGTGGTGAGCTCGTCGCGGAACACGAGGAAGTTGAGAGCGGTGGTCGGGCGGATCGTCCGGCCCTAGAAGCTGCCCTTCGGGATTGCCGTCTGCACCGGGCGACCCTGGTTATCGCCAAGCTCGACAGGCTCGCGCGGTCTGTCTCCTTTGTCGCCAAGCTGCACGACGAACAGGTCGATTTCGTCTGCGTCGACAATCCGACAGCCACAAAATTCACCGTTCAAATCCTTGCTGCGGTCGCTGAGCACGAAAGGAAGATGGCCTCAGAGAGGACCAAAGCTGCGCTACAGGCCGCCAAGGCTCGCGGCGTGCGTCTGGGTGGTCGCCGGGATGGTCATCGGATCGAAGACTATGCAGCCCGTGGGCGTGAACGGTCATCGGCAATCCGTGGAGCGCAAGCCGACGCCGTCGCGGGGGACCGAATGGACGTCATCAACGCGCTTCGGTCGGCAGGCGTTACGACGCTTCAGGGCCTTGCGCGTGAGCTGAACATCCGATCAATCCCGGCCCCGAGGGGCGGGCAGTGGTCAGCCGGCCAGGTTAAGCGCGTTGTTGCCAGGTGCAACGCCAACGGTTGACCGACCAGGCCTCTCGGGTTATTTCGCTCGTGGTGTCGCTTGCGACATGGCCGACGCCCAGGCCGCCCCAGGGCTTAGCCCTCGCCGACGTGCGAGGGCCAGAAGCAACAGAATGACCATCCTCCAAAATGAGTAAGAACCGCTCGGCGGCACGCGTTGATGCGTGCGCGTCCGCTATTCGCTTTCAGCCCAACGACGTCTCCCGGCTACTCGCTGACTACCGCCGACGTCGGCGGGACCCCCGCGATCAGATCAATCGCGAGTTCGCCAACGCGCGAGAAGACACCCTCCATGTGAGGGAGAACACCGCCCATTTCCGGCGACGTCTGTCCGGAAAGAAGACCGGGTCCAATAGGGGCGATGTGCTCCTCATGGACCGCGACATCTTCCAGGAAATCCAACGCTCTACGTGGGCGGGGCTATGGGTACGCTTCACCGGAAGGAGGGGCCCCTCAGTTATTAGGAGAAAGTATCCAGTCCACGTGAACCTGTGGAGTCACATCGCACTTCGAGACAGAATACGACTTGAACAGGGAGACACCTGTAAGACTCTCTGGGTCCCCTCATGGAAGAACACCGGACCTCGGCTGAAGCTGTTGTCCTGGTGCATGGCATTGAGACTATCCAAAGGAACAGCCTTCAACCTCCATCTCACCAGGGATGTCATCCACGCTGCTCGTAACCATTCTCGGGGTTTCGCCTATGCCATCCAACAGAGGATGCAGCACCACCTTCGGATAGAGCTTGGAAGGCTGGGTCTGGAGGCTCCCGACTTCTTCTTCGTTGTGGAAGCCACCCAAGGGATCGAAGAACACCTTCACGGTGCCATCGACATCCCTGACCATCCGGATGCGAGGAAGGCTGTCCGTGCCGCTCTTTTGGCTGCCGCTGGCTTTGCCAGTTGGAAGCTGACGGGGACTGAGCTGCGCTTCAAGGACATGACCTATCCCCCGGGGTGGGCGGAGTATTGCCTTAAGTGGGTTGGTCAGACCGGCATCGCTCTCGACAACTCCGTCATCGCAGCGACCAACGGTCTGCGGACACGGGGTGAGGATTGGTATCGACACGCTCGGGATAGTGACGATGTGATCGATCCTCGGGGTCACGGTTTGTCGAGCCTGATCTGAGTTGGTGTGGGCGTGGGTGTGGGTGTGGACGAGGAAACCCTCGGCTGGTTCGACTTCTTCTCCACACCCACATTCCGGAATGCCCCATAGAGCGCATTAGCGAGTCACTGAGGCCGGTCGCGGGTGTTTAGGCTGGACATGTAGCGAACGCATCCCGAGCGGCCTCAGCGGCTGAGAACCTGGTTTGCAGGGAAGAGAGAAGTCCAAGAGGAGCGAGGGCACTGTGACCCGGGTCGAGTGGATGCCCGAGGTCCCTGAATGCCGCTTCCCTCACGGATGAGGCTTGGCTCAGCCGCCGTTATTCGACATCCGTCAGCAGAGATCCACTCTCTGCTTTGAAGAGCGTTCGGCGCGGATCGAGAACAAGCTGATAAGTGGTGCTAGCGCCCTGCGGACAGTTCGCGGGGTCATAGCCAATAGGTATCGGAAAAATTAGCTGAGTCTCACCATAACGCTCCCAGAATAGGTAAGCCGCTACCGTTTCCATTTTCGAGGATATAGGTGCAATGACCAGATCATACTCGTCGATCAGGAAGTTATAATACCTCTCCAGGGTCGCAAGAGACTCCGCGACCGAGAGCGTAGAAACGACTTCAACCGCCGTTTTCCGGCCTCGTTCGAATTTCTTATGTAGCCGCGTGGACAGCTCCAGACGCCACGCCAACGTGGGATCACCAGGCCTCCCGTATAATAGCAAAAGAAGCGATGGATTTATCGCATCTATTACGCCGGCCGCTCGGTGAACCTCATATCCAGCAAATATCACCAAACACGCCTTCGCTGCCTGACTTCTATATCCCTTGAAGGCATCCGGTATTAGGTTGTCTGACATTTCCAACGCTAGCGATCTAGGGACCAATTCAATATCGTCTTGCGGGCCTCCGCCAATTTGATCGTACTCCGCGCGCGTGGGAGTATATTCCCGCGCCGATGTGTACAGGATGACCTGCTTTTCCCTTGACCTATGCTCACGTACAATTCTTAGAACACTACAAATCAGGTGGGCCGGCATGCCAGAGACATCTATCGTGACCGACCGAATGTCGCGCGGAAGCGCAGCGAGCGCTGCGCTTAGATCGACATTGAATGCTTCAATGTCGGACCCCTTGAGACCGACAATGTGAATATGACTATCGTCGAGGTGTTTGCGGGCCTCTGCGAGATACCTCAAGAAAACCGCACGGTTGTTGGGAACCTCGTTGATGAAGCGCACTATTACACAGTGCGCCTCAGCCCGGAGTTGTCCGCGAGAGAGGGCAGCGAATGCCCTATCCTCGAACCCTCCCGCGAGCAAAAAAAGGTCTGTTTGGAGCAGCAGCGAGGCAACGTCCGGGACCTCTCGAACCAGCGGCCCCGTCGCCTTCGCGTCCAGGTGATCACTCATAGGCGCTGACGATAGCTGAATAGGTCGCCCTCGCCTCCATCTTCCAGTTCACGAAGCCGCCGAGTGCCGTCCCGAAGAAAGAGGCTGGGCGCAAGCAACAGCATCTCCAATTTCATTTTCGACAGCCGCAGATGATCATCCCTCCGATAACCTATGCCGAATATCGGACAGTAGATCCGATTGAGGACATAAATAGGCTTCCGCGTCTCGTCGTCTCGAGAGTATTCGAACTTTGTCGCGTCCAATATCCCAAAAGTGATGAGCTTGTTCAGAAGGTCGCCAGCCTCTGGAGAGAGCTCCGACAAGTCGTTTCTTTCTATCGCAAGATGTTGCCGTGCGGCCCTCGCGTCGGACTGAGAACGAAGATACTTCCGGAACGTAGAACCTATTGCTGTAGTCACTTCGAACAAGCGCCGGCCAAGGCTGACCTCTCGATCCCGAAGCACGATTGATCCCGAAATTTGGCTCAAGGAGTCCAGGCGCTTTTCGGAAATCGTGCGAATAGCGCGGTTCTGCGCCGAAGCAGAGACAACTTGCGGACGAGACTGGCGCTCTATGCCGCCGGCTGAAAAAATTTCCGAGACAATCTCCAGCAAATTTCTCGGAGTTCGGTCAGCAATGTTCCAAACTGCCGTCCAGCCACAATAGTAAGCGTCGCGCCGCCCTTTCGAAAGCCGCAAGAGTAGCTCGTCCGATGACAATTGATCATCGCCAAGGTAGTCGAGTATGTCGGAGCTGGCGTATCCAAAATGCGTCAGCCGCTCCTGCACAATCTTTCGGAAGTACCGTGAGAGTTCTTCTCGTCTAATGGATTTATCAGCGCCGATGAACAATACCTGAGAGATGTCGTGCTCAAGATAGTCCTGTCCATTTTCCAATATTTTTCCATCGGAACTGCAGAAATCGAACGTCAGCTTTTCGGCGGAAACTTTGACGCAGAACAGCGGGTTCGACAATAACATGAGGTCGCTCAGCGCAGCTTGAACGTTGCGCGGTACATAGGGAACCCCTGCATCGTCAAAAAGCAGATGGAATTGCGTGCTTGTCAGTTGAGGAACGGCTTCCCGGATTGTTCGAAAAAACTCAATTAAAGACCTAAGGCCCAGGTCGCTCTCCTCAACCCCCACACGGCTTGCCAGCCTGGCCCCCTCTACCATCTCCACCCTGACCATGGTGGAGACTAGGTTCTCGATTTCGGACTGCACGTCAGGGCTGACGGAGACGATGCCCGGTGGAGGCACAAAGCGAGTCACAAAGTCCCGAAGCTTCGACAGGTCGGATGGTGCCGTCAGCTTCCCGCTGCCCAATCCCGCTGCCAAAGCCTCAAGCGTCGTACGTACGATCTTCACCAGCAGCAACCGACTCGTGCCGCTGGTCACTTCCGCTGCGCTCATATTTGGCGAGGCGGCGAGCGACTTGAATTCTCCCTGGCGACAAGGAAAATAGATCCCAAAGATACGTTCTAATTCGACAATTGCACCCGCCGTCTCGGGGAAAAATGCCAAGGCCGCAAGGTAGGTGGACTTTCCGGATCCCCGGTTGCCCGAGACATAAATGTTTCCGAAATCCGAAATTTTGCTCATCAGTTCTTCGAAGGGGACGAAGAGCTCAACCGCTACAGTAGGATCCGTTATCTCCTCGTAGCGCTGAAGCCTGAAAGAGCTTGGCACTTCGAAGTTCTGAGCTATAAATCGATCCCTCTCAATGATGTAGGACGCGTAAGGTCCGCCATTGTCTAGAATTCCACATATTTCCTCGAAGGATCTTTTGTCAGCCGCCATAATTGCAGAGATAATCAGGTAAGAACGCGTGCCAATGTACTTGCGAAGCGATAATGTTGGAACAAATTCTCGTTGTGTCGCCAGAATTCGCCATACGTGCTGCTTGAAGTTATCAATGTCATTGTTCTTACAGACGTCACTGGAAAGACTACCCATCGCATCATAAGACACGTCTACTATCCTAAACGTCAGGCCGCCGGGCGAATACGAGTCCACTATGATGTTGTCTTCGTGAAGGTCGCCGTGGTAAGCGCCGACGCGCTCCAGGGCGGCCAGTGCTTTGCAAACTTGCTTAGCGAATGCAATTGCGACCTGGGAATTTAGATGGTGGTTTTTCTGCTTTAGAAATTGGCCGAAAGTTATACCCTTAATGTAAGGGAACACGATGCAGCTCACCGTTACTGGTTGGCCAAGATAGTCGTCTATATTTGCTTCAAAATAATCCTGCGGAAGGACTAACCCAGCGTCTTCTTCGAGTTCACCCAGACGCTTGATTGACTCTGTGATATTTTCCGATGCTCCAGGCCTAACTACTTTTATGATGAACCGAGATTGGAGAAAGCGGTGCTTGGCAGAGAAGACGATGGCGTTTTTTCCAGCCGATACCAACTCGTAGTCGGAATATTTCGCACCAATCGCGTTATCAGTGCTGCCCTGGATCTGATCGAAATGAACCAGCAGCCGACTTAGAAGCAGGCGTCCTGCTCGATTAAGGGAACTGTTGGTGCCTTCCTCAACATATCCCAGGGGCTTAATAACAGCAGCGAAGTACGAGTCCGGGTCAAAACGATTGATAGTCCAGTCATAACCAAACCGCTCTAAGAGTAAAGACAGGTCTGGCCTGTGGAGCGTCTCAAGAAGACCCTCTCCTCGCGATATTAGTTCGTTAATATTTTCCGGCGCGGACATGTCAAAAGATGTACTTCACGGCCTGTATGTGACTTACTCTTGATGATATAAATCCAAACAAGTTGCATTCATCGAGGTCCTTTGGGTACTGATACATTTGATAGTGGCAGCCCCTGGCTTCAGCCATCTCGCAAGCCTTCGCTGCTAGGCCATCCTTGTATTCCTGATCTATGAATAGGCTGGATTTCCTCGACAATTCATCATCCGTGGCGATCAAGGTTGCTTCGACCACGCTTCCCGGCGACTCTACCAAGGTGGCTACAAAGTCGTACTCCCGCATAAGGATCATCTCCTGGAGAACGGGATTGCCCATCAACCCGGGGAGGCTAGGATCCACCAGTTCCTCGGCATAGCGAACATGGTGGCCAAGCGCTTCGAGCTTGTGCCTAATTTCCTTCCGTTTGTTCTGCAGCTTCGCCGTTCTTGCGTCGGGAGAGACGGTGGCAACCTGGGGGCCAAACACAAGAATTTTTAGCTTCCTTGAAGCGACCGTGCTCAAGATAAGATCGTGGATCTCGCCAGCCAACGCCGCTCGCTTCCAACTCGGTTTCGGGAAGGGGAGCATCGATCCGCAGGTCGGGGCGGTCAACCCAGTGCCTGACCGGCTGAGCTGGCCTCATTTGAACGTGCTCCTCCTACTTCGGGCCGAGTGCTATGCCGAGCGGTGGAACCATGATGTCTGCTACCTGAGGGCCAAAATATGGATACTCTCAGCCCTGAAGAGCGCAGCGTCCGGATGGCCCGGGTTCGCAGCCGGAACACCAAGCCCGAACTGAAGGTGCGTCGTTTGTTGCATCGGATGGGGTATCGGTACCGCCTGCATGCTGGGGACATCCCAGGCCGTCCTGATCTTGCTTTTAGGAAGAGGAAGAAGGCGGTGTTCGTTCACGGCTGCTTCTGGCACCGCCATCCGGACGCCACGTGTCCCCTGGTGCGACGAACCAAATCGCGTCACGAATTCTGGGATGCGAAGTTCGCCGCCAACGTCGCCCGTGATGCGAAAGTGGCGGAGGAACTGGAGCGGTTGGGGTGGGAAGCTTTCATTGTATGGGAGTGCCAGCTCCGCGATGAAGCGGGTCTGGAAATGAAGCTTCGGGAGTTCTTGGGCGAATGAAATCCGTCGAGCTGTTCGTTGGGGCCGGCGGTCTGGGCATCGGGCTGCACGACGCGGGGTTCCGGGCCGCCGAGGTGATCGAGTGGAACCGCTATTGCTGCGACACCATCCGTGAAAACCAAGCCCGATCTGTTCGAAGCGTCGCCGATTGGGCGCTGACGGAGGGTGATGTCCGGGCCGTCGATTTCAAGCGACATGAAGGGAAGGTGGTTCTCGTGTCGGGAGGGCCGCCGTGCCAGCCTTTCTCGATGGGCGGGCGACACCAGGCCTATGACGACGCACGAGACATGTTTCCGCAGGCGATCCGCGCCGTGCGGGAAGTCCGCCCACAGGCATTCATATTTGAGAATGTGAAAGGTCTGACTCGACCGAGTTTCCGCAACTATTTCGAGTACATCCAGCTTCAGCTCGAACATCCGACGCTGAAGGCCGGGCACGACGAGGATTGGGAAGAGCATCTGGCGAGGCTGGAGCGGCATCACACTTCCGGTGCGCGCGAGGATTTGCACTACAGGGTGGTGACGCGTGTTCTGAATGCGGCCGACTACGGAGTGCCTCAAAAGCGAGAGCGTGTTTTCTTCGTAGGGTTCAGAGATGATTTGAACATCGAATGGGCCTTTCCATCGCCCACCCATTCCCTCGATGGTCTGCTCTGGTCGATGACCAGGGGAGACTACTGGGAGCGGCACGAAGTAGCGATGGCGAAGCGGCTCGTCCCGGACCGTTGGCAAGATCGGGCCGCTCGCTTGGTGGCATGGCCCGCCTCGTTGCCGTGGCTGACCGTAAGGGACGCGTTGTTTGGACTGCCTGATCCGGAGCGACACCCGCTAAAAGGCCAAGAGTTCCTCAATCACCGTTTCCAGCCCGGAGCCCGATCCTACCAGGGCCACACTGGGAGTCCGTTGGACGAACCGGGCAAGACGCTCAAGGCAGGTGTCCACGGCGTGCCCGGCGGCGAAAACATGTTGCTTAGGTCTGATGGCTCTGTTCGCTATTTCAGCGTGCGGGAAAGCGCTCGTCTGCAAACCTTCCCGGACAATTTCATTTTCCACGGCGCGTGGAGCGAGACGATGCGGCAACTCGGCAACGCCGTCCCGGTGAAACTAGGCAAGGTTGTGGGGGAGAGCGTCGCTCAACTCCTAGCCAAGGCCGCCTGACAGGAAAGTTCCGCCTATAGAGTCCCGCAATACGCCGACTCGGCTCAGCCTCCCCGAATGTAGGTGTGAGGAGATGGGTGAATGTCTGGCGAGGTGCCTGGCTATGCGGAGCTAGAGTTCGATCTGCCGCGCGCACTTTTGAACAGCCTCGTTTCCAGGTTGGACCACGTCCAGCGGGTGCCGCTGCTTCAGAGGAACACGTCGGAGATCCCCGAGGAGCAGGGGGTCTATCAGCTCTTCCACAAGGAAGTGCCCGTTTACGTCGGCAAGACTGACGCAAAGGCCGGTCTCATGATCCGACTAACGCGGCACAGCCGAAAGGTTCAACACCGGGTCAGCCTTGACCCGGCCGACGTCACCTTTAAGGCCATCCGTGTTTTTGTGTTCACGGCGGTCGACATTGAGGGAGACCTGATCCGTCACTATGGAGGCAACTCCGGGCTCGCTTGGAACGGCAGTGGGTTCGGCTCAAACGATCCAGGCCGAGAACGAGATACGACGAAGAACAAGCCTGAGAACTTCGACTACCAGCACCCCATCGACATCGATCGACCCCTCGATTTTGGATTTTCACCTCTAGCTACGGCAGCCGACGCACTGAACCTCGTTCGCGCCAATGTGCCGTATACGGTGCGTCCCCAGCGGCACGGCAGCAGCCGGAAGCTGCATCTGGACCTTGAGTCGACGATGGTCGAGTGCTCGCAGGCTCCTATGACCACGCGGCAGGCCGTCGAGATGATCGTGGGACAGCTCCCGGGTGGTTGGCAGGCGACGAAATTGCTTGGCTACCTGATCCTCTACAAAGAAGAGCGATCCTATCCCGACGCTGATGTGATCGCGCGGAGCTGATATGCCAATGGAGTTCCGACGGCGCGTGGCGCACCACGAGGCCGCCCACGCCGTAATCGCTTATCTGCACGGCCTCGGACTCTCCGAGCACGGCATCGATCTTGATGCGGAGACCTCCGTTGAGGGTGCCTATGGCGGCGCTGGCGTCCTCCTAATCGCGCCCGATCCGGAGGCTGAGGCTGCCGCCGAACGCCTCGCCCTCTTCCAAAATCTGATGGTGGTGTGCGCTGGTGCGGCCTCGGATGCCAAGATCGAATTAAGAGAGCTGCGAGCCGCACTAAGTGCGCAACCGGGGGACGAACGCGTCGCCCTTTCGTTGTTGGCCGAGTCGACGACGATCGAAGCAGAAACCACAGAAGAACGCGAGGCACAAACTAGCTACGTCCTACAACTCGCATTGGGACACGTGCGCGAGAAGCTTGATAAGCCCGAAGTGTGGAATGCTGTGACATCGCTGGC
>Ga0265327_10003375_pt1 | contig 15366 bp, 16 predicted proteins | sample 41621metaG_FD_202089 | JGI IMG/M metagenome (GOLD analysis project Ga0265327, IMG submission 202089) | Rhizosphere microbial communities from Carex aquatilis grown in University of Washington, Seatle, WA, United States - 4-16-21 metaG | ecosystem: Host-associated > Plants > Roots > Rhizosphere... | reverse complement strand
CACGCCGACGGCGACGCTGCCGGCGATGTTCCAGATCGCGAGGGCCGGCCGCCGATCCTCGGCCAGCCGCTGCGACTCGAGCATCCAGGTCGAGAAGGTCGTATAGGCCCCGATCAGGCCGGTACCCACGAGCACCGTTGCGGTGGCGCTGACGTCGAGGCCGGTCAGCAGGCCAAGGGCGAATGCGCCCGATCCGTTCACCACCAGCGTGCCTGCCGGGAACGCACCCACCAGGCGGCGGCTGACCATCTCGTCGGCGGTCAGGCGGGCCAGGGCGCCGATCCCGCCCGCAACGAGCACGCCGGCCCACAGCTCCGGCCCGCTCATGCCGACAGCTCCGCCCGCCGGACAAGTTGCGTCGTGCAGGCGACGGCGAACGCCCCGCAGGCGATCGAGGTGCACAGGTACGCAAGCCCCAGCAGCGGATGCCCGTCGTGGCCGAGCCGCACGAACTCGACCTGGAGGGTCGAGAACGTCGTCAGACCGCCGCAGAACCCGGTGACCAGGAAGGGACGCAGGCCTCGTGACGGCGCCAGCCGCTCCTGGAGGCGCGTGACCAGGTACCCGGCCAGCACCGCGCCGGCGATGTTGGCCGTGAACGTGGCCCAGGGCCAGTGGCCTGGTGTCACCGGCATCGCCCGGTTCAGCCCGTAGCGTCCGGCGGCGCCCAGCGCACCACCTGCGAACACGGCTGCCGTGCGGATTGTTCCGGGTCCGGGGGTGACGAGTCGCACGGGCGGGCTGATGATACCGACGGCCGCTCCCGTCCCCACCGATAAACTCGGTTGCCATGGAAGCGTACGACCCCGCAAGCGTCGAGGCCCGCTGGCAGCAGATCTGGGCCGAGCAACGCGTGTACGAGACCGCCAACCCGGAGCCCGGCGAGGACACCTCGCGGCTGATGTACGTCCTCGAGATGCTGCCCTATCCGTCCGGCGAGCTGCACATGGGGCACGTCAAGAACTACACGATGGGCGATGTGGTCACGCTCTACCGGCGCCGCAACGGGTGGCGGGTGATGCATCCCATGGGGTACGACGCGTTCGGCCTGCCGGCCGAGAACGCAGCCATCAAGAGCGGCAAGCACCCGGCCGTTTCCACCCGTGAGAACATCGAGACGATCCGCCGCCAGATGCGCCGCATGGGCTGGTCGATCGACTGGACGCGCGAGGTCATCACCTCGGACCCCGCCTACTACCGGTGGACGCAGTGGATCTTCCTGCGGCTGTTCGAGGCCGGCCTGGCCTACCGCCGCGAGGCGCCGGTCAAGTGGTGCCCCAACGACCAGACGGTGCTGGCCAACGAGCAGGTGATCGACGGGCACTGCGAGCGATGCGGCGCCCTGGTCGAGGCCCGCAATCTGGAGCAGTGGTTCTTCAAGATCACCGACTACGCCGACCGGCTGCTGGACGACCTGCAGACGGTGCGCTGGCCGGAGCGCGTGGTGACGATGCAGCGGAACTGGATCGGCCGCAGCGAGGGCGCGGAGGTGGTCTTCCGCGTGGCACACGAGCCGAGCATCGAGCTGCCGGTGTTCACCACCCGGCCGGACACGCTGTTCGGCGCCACGTTCTTCGTACTGGCGCCCGAGCATCCGCTGGCGGCCGCACTGGCCGCCGGCACCGAGCACGAGGCGGCGGTCGCCGACTACGTCAGGCACACCGCGGCGCTGTCCGAGGTCGAGCGAGCGGGGGAGAAGGAGAAGACCGGCGTCTTCACCGGGCGCTGCGTCGTCAATCCGGTCAACGGCGAGGAGATCCCGATCTGGGTTGCCGACTACGTGCTGATGGAGTACGGCACCGGCGCGATCATGGCCGTCCCCGCGCATGACGAGCGCGACCACGAGTTCGCCGAGGCCCACGGCCTGGAGATCCGGCACGTGGTGGCGCCGCGCGGCGGCGGGGAGCCTCCCGCGGGCGCCTTCGTCGAGCACAGTCCCGACGAGGTGCTGATCAACTCCGGCCAATTCGACGGGATGAGCTCGCCTGAGGCCAAGGCTGCGATCATCGAGTGGCTGGAGTCAGACGGCCGTGGGCACGGCCGGATCGCCTTCCGCCTGCGCGACTGGCTGCTGTCCCGTCAGCGGTACTGGGGCTGCCCGATCCCGGTCGTGCACTGCCCTGAATGCGGAATTGTCGCGGTGCCGGATGACCAGCTCCCGGTGCTGCTGCCCGACATCGACGACTACGCGCCCCGGGGCCGCTCGCCGCTGGCCTCGGCCGAGCACTGGGTGAACGTTGCCTGCCCGCAGTGCGGAGGCGACGGGCGGCGTGAGACCGACACGATGGACACCTTCGTCGACTCCTCCTGGTACTTCATGCGTTACGCCGATCCGGACAACACCGAGGCGCCGTTCGACCGCCTGGCAGTCGACGATTGGCTGCCGGTCGACCAGTACATCGGCGGGATCGAGCACGCGATCTTGCACCTGATGTATGCGCGCTTCTTCACGAAGGCGCTGTTCGACCTCGGCTACGTCGGGTTCACGGAGCCGTTCGCCGACCTGTTCACGCAGGGCATGATCTATTACCACGGCGCCAAGATGTCCAAGTCGAAGGGCAACATCGTTGCGCCCGACGAGATGGTCGCCCGGTTCGGCGCCGATACCACCCGGCTGTACACGCTGTTCCTCGGCCCGCCCGACCAGGACGCCGAGTGGCAGGACGGCGGCGTCGCCGGCCAGCACCGGTTCCTGGCCCGCCTGTGGCGGCTGGTGAACGAGACGGTGGAGCGGCACCCGGGGCCGATCCCGGCCGCAGCGTCCGCCGACGGGCCGGGCGGGGACATGGTGCGAAAGGCGCACTGGGCGATCGCCAAGGTGACCGACGACATCGGTGAGCGGTTCAACTTCAACACCGCCCAGTCGGCGGTGCACGAGCTGGTGTCGGAGATCCAGGACTCCCTCGACGAGGCGACCGGCGAGCAGCTGCGGTTTGCCTGCGCGACGGCCGTCGGGCTGATCCATCCCTACGCGCCGCACATTGCGTGTGAGCTGTGGGAGCGGCTGGGCGGCGAGGCGCTGTGGGACGCGCCCTGGCCGGTCGCCGACCCGGCGATGCTGGAGTCCGAGACGGTCGTCTACGCCGTGCAGGTCGCGGGCAAGCTGCGCGGCCAGGTGGAGGTGCCCGTGGCGGCCACCGAGGGCGAGGTGCTGGATGCGGCTAAGGCCGTCCCCAACGTGGCGGCCCACCTCGAAGGCAAGGCTCTGGTCAAGGAGATCGTCGTGCCCGGTCGCCTGGTGAACCTGGTCACGCGCGACGCGTAGGTCAGCGCGTGCGTGCCAGGCGGCGCCAGGCGGCCGCGTAGGCACCGGCGGGGACCGCCCGGGCCAGCCGCATTCCAACAACCATCGGGAGTGGGAACGCGATCTCGGCCGACTCGCGCTCCATCCCGCGCGCGATCCGGCGTGCGGCCTCGTCTGGCTCCAGCATGAACGGCATCTTGAACGCGTTCTCCGCGGTCAGGCCGGTCCTGACGAACCCGGGGCAGACGGTCTGCACCCGGATCCCCAACGGCTGCAGGTCGAGGCGCAGCGACTCGAGCAGGTTGATCTGCGCCGCCTTGGTCGCGCCGTAGCCCTCTGACCGCGGGAATCCCCGGACGCCGGCCAGGCTGGCGACGCCGACGATCACACCTGTCCGCCGCCGCCGCATTCCGGGCAGGACTGCCTCGACCCCGTGCGCCATCCCCATCAGGTTGGTGTCGAGGTGCCGGCGGAAGGTGTCGCTGTCCCAGGCGGCGACGTCCATCTGCCGCCAGTAGCCGGCATTGAGCACCACCACGTCGATGGCGCCCAGCTCTTCCTCGATCCGGGCGGCGGTGGCCAGCATCGCGTCGCGGTCGGTGACGTCGGCCGCCACCGGCATCACGCCGGGATGCTCCGATGCGAGGCGTTCGAGCCCTTCGAGGTCACGTGCGCTCGCCGCCACGCGACACCCGCGCGCGGCGAGCTCGGCGGCGAGCGCTCGGCCGATCCCCTTCGAGGCGCCGGTCACCCAGACCCGTCGCCCGGACAGCCTCAACCGCGTTCCAGTGTGAGCTGCACGTCACCGAGCCGGGCGGTTGCAAATCCGGCTTCGCAGTAGGCCAGGTAGAGCTCCCACATCCTGATGAACTCCTCGCCGAAACCCTGTTCGAGCACCTGCTCGCGCCGGTCGGCGAATCGCCCCCTCCACGCACGCAGGGTGGGCGCGTAGTGCTGTCCGATCTCGACCCGGTGGGAGAGGCGCAGCGCGGAGCCGCGTGCGGCCGCGGCCTCGACGGCCTCGACCGATGGAATCAGCCCGCCCGGAAAGATGTACTTGTGGATCCAGGTGTAAGAGCCGCGCGAGGCCCGGTAGCGCCGGTGCGGCATGGTGATGGTCTGAAGCGCGAGCCGGCCGCCTGGGGCCAGCAGCCGGTCGCAGGCGGCGAAGAACTGCCCCCAGTACCGCTCGCCCACGGCCTCGAACATCTCGATCGAGACGATCCGGTCGAATCGGCCGGTGACGTCGCGGTAGTCGCAGAGCTGGACATCGACCAGGTCGTCGACCCCCGCCGCGGCTACCCGCCGCCGGGCGAACTCCGCCTGCTCGGGCGAGACCGTGATCGTGGTCACCGGGCAGCCGTAGGTGACCGCGAGGTGGACGGCCATGGCGCCCCAGCCCGAGCCGATCTCGAGCACGCGATGACCCGACGCCACTCCCGCCAGCTCGGCCATCGCCCGGAGCTTGCGGCGCTGCGCGTCGGCCAGCGTGTCGCCGGGCTCGAAGATCGCGCAGGAGTAGGTCATCGTCTCGTCCAGGAACAGCGCGAACAGCTCATTTGAGAGGTCGTAGTGGCGGCGGATGTTGCGGGCGGCACCCTGGACGGTGTTCCGCTGGCTGTCCGGCAGCCTCGGCTCGAAGAACCGGCGGAGCCGCTGGAGCGGGGCGGGCACCAACCGTTCCAGGTTGGCGGCGAACGGCTCCAGGACGGCCGCCAGGTCGCCGACCGCATCCCAGTCACCGGCCATGTATGCCTCCCCGAACCCGATCTTGCCATCCGCGCCCAGCCGTCGGAAGAAGGCATCGCGGCGGATGTGCAGCTCGGCTGAGCCCTCGGCGCCCTGCACCAGGAGCTCGCCGTCCGGCCTCCGCACGGAGAGCGGTCGCCCGGGCAGGCGCTCCACCGCGCGTACGAACAGCCTGCGGGCGGTCGCCGCGCGCAGGTTCGCCCCGGGGACGGGCTTACGATTGAACTGCAGGTCGGGCGCGACCACCGTCACGCGGCACTCCCTTGCATCGCCGGCCGGTGCCGGAATCGGCCGACTCCGCGCGCCCACAGGCCGACGCCCTGCCGCCTGATCAGCGCGGACACCTGCCATGTCATCAGTGGATGCCGGGCCAGCAGCCGGAGCAGGGTCGCGTCGTGCAGCGGCACCCGCCGCCCGCTGAGGGTCGCGGCGAAGGTCCGTGCTCCCTGCTGCTCCAGCACCACGCGTGCGACCAGCTGCGGGCCGGGCTGGGGGAAGGTCATGTGGTACTCGCCGTCAGGCGCCAGGAACGGCGACACGTAGAAGTCCTTCGCCACGTCGCAGCGGCCGAGCTCGTCGGGGTGGAGGAGGTAGCAGTGACGCTCGCCGTGCGTGTTGCTGACCTCGGCGACCACGGTGGTCACCGCGTTGCGCTGATCGTGGCAGTAGAAGACCGAGAGGGGGTTGAAGACGTGACCGAAGACGCGCGGGTTGGTGAGCAGCGATACCCGCTCGTGCCCCAGCGTGATGCCGTGCTGCGCGAGGAAGCTGCCGAGGTTGTCGCGGATGCTGCGGTCGGGGTCGCCCAGGTGGTCGCGACTGCGGATGCTGTGCACGCCGGGACGCTCGACGCCGACCAGGCGCAGCGAACGGCCCAGGCTCTCGATCTCGTCCAGGTCGATCAGCCACATGTACATCGGGTAGCGGAAGCCGTTCGGCCGGTCGGCCACGCGCACGTGCTCGACGTGCCCTTCGTAGAGGCATGACCTCACCAGTCGCATCCCATCGCTGTTGCGGCCCGCAGCCCCGACAGGCAGCCGTCCTCATGGAAACCCCAGCCGTGGTAGGCGCCGCAGAAGTAGGTCTCCCGCTGACCGTTGAGAGCTGCGAGCTGGTGCTGCGCCGCCGGCGTCTCGAGCGTGTAGACGGGGTGCTCGTAGACCATGCTCGCCAGCACCTGCTGGGGGTCGATCCGCTCGGTCTGGTTGAGGGTGACGCAGTAGTCGAGCGGCTCGTCGAGCGCCTGCAGCCGGTTCAGGTGATACGTCACCTGCACCCGGTTGGTGTCCTGCGCACACCGATCCAGCCGTGAGTTCCACGAGGCCTGGGCGCCGTGGGCGGTGGGCAGAAACGACCGGTCGGTGTGCAGCACCGTCTCGTTCGCCACGTAGGAGAACGCGCCCAGCGTGTGTCGCTCGGCGTCGCTGGCATCGGCGAGCAGCCGCAGGGCCTGGTCGGGGTGCGTCGCGATCACCAGGCGGTCGAACCGCCGCTCTCCGCCGGCGCTGTCGGCGACCACCACGCCGCCCGCCGTCCGGGTGACCCTCCGTGCGCCGGTGCCCAGCAGCACCCCGTCGCCGAGCGTCTCGGCAATCCGCGAGACGTAGCTGCGACTTCCCCCGGTGACGGTCCTCCAGCGCAGCGGATTCGTCACGGTGAGCATGCCGTGGTTTGCGAAGAAGCGGATCAGGTACCGGGCCGGGAAGTCGAGCATGCCGCCGTTCGGCGACGACCAGATGGCGCCGGTCAGCGGCAGCGCGAAGTGCTCGCGGAAGTACCGGGAGTAGCTCCCCTCGGCCAGCATTGCCCCGAAGGTGATGCGGTCGCGCGAGGCGTCCGAGAGCACCCGCCGGGCGTGCCTGTGGAAGCGCTTGACCTCTGCCAGCATGCGGAGGTACCGGGGGCGGGCGAGGGTGCTCACCCGGGGGACGATTCCCGCCAGCCCGCGTGCTCCGGCGTACTCGAGGCCACATCCGTCGCAGTGCACTCCGAAGGACATGTCGCTGTCCTGGGTCGCCACGCCCAGCTCTGCGAACAGACGGATCAGGGTCGGGTATGTGCGCCGGTTGTGGACGATGAAGCCGGTGTCCAGGCCCAGCGTGCGGCCGTCAGCGGTGTGGACGTCGACGGTGTTGGCGTGACCGCCCAGCGTCGACTCCTGTTCGTACAGGGTGACCGCGTGACTGCGGTTGATGACATGGGCCGCGGTCAAGCCCGCCACGCCGCTGCCGATCACTGCAACCCGCAGGCGCTCGTCACGGCTGACCTTCATACCGTCACCTCGTCCATCTCCGGCACGGGGTTCGCTGTGGCCATCCCCAGCTGCTCCAGGCAGAACTGCCGCACCAGGCGCTGCCACACGAACGGTCGCTGGAGCATCGCGTGGCCCGATCGGGCGACCTCGACGTGGCGTGTCCTGCTCGCGACGGGCCGGGCGCGCCGGATGTACTCGGCGGAGCGCGCCGGCGAGGTGATCCGGTCGGACAGGCCGTGGACGATCAGGAGCGCCCGGCCGTCCAGCTGGTCGACAGGCTCTTCGGGTGGCAGCCAGGGCGCCAGAGCCGCCACCGCCACAACCGCTGGATGACCTGCGCTGCGGAGGGCTGCGCGAGCCCCCATGGAGTGGCCGACGACGCAGATCGGAGCGTCATGGCGCGCCGAAAGCCGGTCGAGCGCCCAGCACACGTCCTCGACCGCCTCGCTCTCGTTGTACCCCTGCACCCGGTAGCGCAGCTGGGCCACAGCCAGGCCGCGACGGCACCCGGCGCGGGCCAGGTCGGCGCTGAACGGGAGCATGCGGAGGGCCGGCCCCGCGAGGCGTGAGTCGGGGGCGGTGCTCCGCGACCTACCGCCGGGCGCGAGCAGCACGACGGCTCTGGCGCGCCCATGCGAGCCAAGCTGCAGCAGTGACCGAGTCATCTAGACGCTTCGCCCATCGAGCCGATCCGGTTCGTCGCCGGTGAAGTGGAGCCGGTCACGACGCGACCGCCGCAACCAGCAGTAACGCGGCGTAGAGGCCTGCGTATGCGGACACAATCCCGACCACCAGCGAGGTGCTGTGGTTGCGCACGGTGTACCCAGTGGTGAACAGGAAGCTGATCTTCACCAGCTCGCCCACCAGCATCAGGCCGGCGAATGCGATCACTGCCGATTGGGCGTCTCGGACCGCCAGCAGCGCCCAGATCAGCCCGAGATGCGCCGCGTTGTTGAAGACGACGAACACCATGGCGGTGATCTCACGCTCCATGATTCGATCGGCGATCGCCCCCAGCAGGCCCAGCTCGGCGATGCCGAGCAGGATCACCTCGGCCAGCTCCGATCCGTGCGGCGTGGCGCGGCCGTGCCCGACCGACCGGGCGAACGCTGCGTAGGCGGCGAGAAACGCCGCTGACTTGACGAGCGTCTCGGCGGTTCCGAGCGGCCCCCATGACGCGCGGTGCCATCGCCGGCGTTCCGGGGCGACGCGACTGCGGTGCACGGTGTCGCTCACGCGGCGTCTCCCACGGCGGCGCGATCCAGCTCGGCGGCCGCCGAACGCAGCTCTCGCCCCAGCAGCAGCGCGCCCAACCGGTCGGCGACTGCCTCAGTGGCCGCCCGGCCGCCGATCGCCAGCAGCGTCCGCGGTGGCAGCGAAGCGTCGAACCCTGGGCGCCGCGCGCGGACGGTCAGCGACAGCACGACTGCCGAGCAGCGCAGCCGCTGCGCCGTGTCGGCGATGCCTGCCGACGGGGTGTCGGCGCCCAGGAAGGTGATCCGCCAGCCCAGCTCCCGGAGCACCAGCCCGAAGGAGAGCAGGCCGATGTCGTGGCGCTCGCCGTGCGGGCAGGCGAGCACCGCGCGAGGCCCATATCCGCCGTCCCAGCCTCGCGCGACGCCCAGCAGGCGTCCCCGGACCAGTGTGCTCGCGAAGTGCTCCTGCGCAACTGTCGCCTGGCCTCGGGCCCAGCGATCGCCGAGATCCGCGAGATAGGGCAACACCACCGTGGAGAAGACCGCCGCGGCCGTGTAGCGGGCGAGCAGGCTGTCGAGCTCAGAGTGAGCGGCGGCCTCGTCGAACCGCTCCAGGGCGCTGCCCAGGGCCTGTCCAGCGTCGCCGGTGACGGCGTCACGTCCGGGCTCGGCGTTTCCGCTGGCACCCCCTGCGCTCACGATGCCCGCCGCTTCCCGCGCCGCCACGCCGCCGGCCAGCAACGCCAGCATCGCGCGCACCCGCTCCTCGTCCTTCGCCCCGTACAGGCGGTAGCCGTGCGGTGTGCGTACGGGCTCGAGCAGCCCGTAGCGCCGCTCCCAGGCACGAAGCACCGCAGGCGACACCCCGACCCGGTCGGCGAGCTGTCCGATCCTCAGGGGGTGCCCGGTGGTGGGGGGCTCGTCGGTCATCCGCACAGAGTATACAGACTCTGAACAAACACTCGACAGTGATGGAGCGCACAGAGCTTGTGAGGCGGACGTCGCAGATCCGTAACCCCTGGCGCCTTGAGGCGTGACGGGTGGACAGCGCAGACTGCCCGTCATGCACTCGCTGACTCCACGACAGGTTGCCCTGTGGGCGCTCGCGGCTCTGGTCATCCTGGCGCTGGGTTGGCGCGAGCTCGGTGGGGTGGGCGCATCCGCCTCGTCGTACTCGCCACCGGCCCCGACCTCGACCACCGTCTCGTCGGGAGCGCTGCCGCACGCCGATCCGGTGGTCGTCGTTGACGTCGCTGGGGCGGTGCGCCATCCAGGCGTCTACCGCCTGCCGTCGGGCGCCCGGGTGCTGGATGCGGTTCGCAAGGCGGTGCCGCTGCGCGGCGCACAACTGGGGGCGATCAACCTGGCCGAGCGGCTGGCCGACGGTGAGCAGGTGGTCGTCCCCGCCCGGGGAGCGCAGGCTGCCGCTGCGTCCGGAGGCTCTGCCGGTGCCGCCGCCCCAGGGGCGATCGTCCATCTCAACTCGGCCACGCTGGAGCAGCTCGAGACGCTCGACGGGATCGGCCCGGCTCTGGCCCAGCGGATCGCCGACTACCGCACCGCGCACGGCGGCTTCCGCTCGCTGGCCGAGCTCGACCAGGTCAGCGGCATCGGGCCGGCAAGGCTGGCCGCTCTGCATGGTCACGTGGCGCTGTGAGCCCGCGACCCGGGTGGTGCTGGCACTGCTGGCAGGCCTTACCTGCGCAGCCCTCCAGCTTCCTGCCGTCGCTGTCGTGGTCGTCGGAGTCTTCCGCCCCCGGCCGGTGCTCCTGGTCGCCGCGGCGATCGCGGCGATCTGGGGCGGCTTGCGGGTGGCGCGGATCAACGAGCGGCCTCTCCACCCGGGCCACGTGTCAGGAGTGGCAACGGTAATCTCGCCGACGGGGCCCGGCCGCGCGGTCGCCCACCTGACGCCTCCAGGCGAGGACGTGCTGCTCGACGCCGGCGGCACGAGGCTGCAGGTCGGCGAGGTGCTGCGCGTGACCGGAACCGCCCAGCAACTCTTTCCCGAGGTGCGCGACTACTACGCTCACCAGGGCGTCCACCTGGGCGTCAACGCCTCGGATGTTGTCCCGCTCGGCTACCGCGGCGGGCCCTGGGGTGCGATCGACACACTGCACCGCTCGGCGCTGCATCACCTCGGATGGGAGCCCGGCGCGTCGCCGGAGCGTGCCCTGGTGGCGGGTGTCGCGCTCGGCGAGGGCGAGGCGCTGCCGGCGGACGTCAAGGGCGAGTTCCGCGCTTCCGGGCTGTCGCACATCGTCGCCGCATCCGGTCAGAACATCGCCCTGGTCGTCATCTTCACGCTGGTCGTGCTGGGCGTGTGCGGAGTCATCGGCGCTCCGGCGCGATTTGCGGCACTGGGGCTGACGGCGCTGTACGTGCTGCTGGCCGGCGGGAGCCCGTCGATCGTTCGGGCCGGCGTAGCGGGCGGCCTGACGACGGTCGGTTGGCTGGCGTCGCGGCCGCTGCAGCGCTGGCACCTGGTCGCCTGCGGAGCGGTGGCCGTGCTCTGGATCAACCCGCTGGCGCTGTTCGACCCCGGCTTTCAGCTGAGCTTCGCCGCCGTCGTGGCGATCCACCTGGTCGCGCCGCGCGTTCGCGGCATGCTCAACCAGGCGGTCGCCATCTCGGCGGCGTGCACGCTGGCGACGCTGCCGATCGCATGGTGGCACTTCAGCCGCCTGGCGCCGCTCTCGATCCCCGCCAACCTGCTGGCGTTGCCCGCGGTGGCGCCGATCCTCTGGCTCGGCCTGGCGGCGACCCTGGCCGGGGCCGTCTGGCAGCCGCTGGCGGTGCCCCTCCTGATGCTGGCGGACGTGCTGGCGGGCTACGTGCTGTGGGTCGCCCGCCTGTGCTCGTAGGGCGGCCGGATGTCCACAGGCTTGAATCTCCGGCGGAACTGGCTATAATCTGTCCAGTCTGTCCAGAATGGGGAGGTGGACGATGGTCTGGCAGCTCCAGGCGGCCAAGCAGCGGTTCAGCGAGCTGGTCGAACGTGCCACGCGCGAAGGCCCGCAGTTGGTCACCAAGAACGGCAAGGAAGCGGTGGTGGTGATGTCGGTCGGCGAGTACCGCTCGCTGAGCTCGCAGCGGGACAACCTGCTCACCGCGATCCAGGCCGCGCCCGACCTCGATCTGCTGGACATCCGGCGGTCAGATGACCAGGGCCGGGAGGTCTCCCTCTGAACTTCCTCCTGGACACCGATGTCGTGTCCGAGATACGACGGCAGCGCGATCCTGGTGTCGTGGCGTGGGCGCACGGAGTTGCTCCCGACGGACTGTTCGTCAGCGTGCTCACGATCGGAGAGATCCGCAAGGGAGTCGAGCTCCTGCGGGCACGGGATCCGCATCAGGCGGAGCCGTTCGATTCGTGGCTGGCAGACGTCCAGCGTCGGTTCTCGAAGCGAATTCTCCCGGTCACAGCCGCCGTCGCCGAGCAGTGGGGCCGACTGAATGCAGCCAGACCCCGTACCACCGTCGACAGTCTGATCGCCGCGACCGCCCATGTTCACGCGCTCACCGTCGCCACCGGCAATACCCGGGACTTCGCCGACTCGGGCGTGCCCGTCATCAACCCCTTCACCGGCTAGCACCGCCCCGGCGGCGCCCCGTCCTAGGATGCGGCCATGTCGCAGTTCGACTCAGAGTTTGGCCCGTGCCTGGCGATGGTGTACGGCGCGGACGTGCCGCCGCCGGAGTTCGAGCCCATCCGCTTCTATGGGCAGTGGCTGGCGGAGCGCAACCTCGGGCTGGTGCCGATTGCCGATCCCTGTGCCTTCGCGTGGCCGGGCTACTGGATCGCACGGGTGCGCTCGTCGGACGACGATCATGCGGTGCTGATGTACGGCTCGCCGTCCGGGCCGGTCGACGATCCCGCCGGCTCCCTGGCGAGCGGAGGGACGATCGAGGAGGGATGGCTGCTCGCTCGGCTCGACCTGAGACTGCCGATCGAGGAGCCCTACGGGCACCAGCACACCCGAGGGTCGGTCGCTGCGATCCTTGTCGCACCAAACGCCGAGGGGCCGCTGGGGCGGGTCGACTCGGTCCAGGCAGTCGCGGGCAGCGGGCTCGATGGTGACCGCTACGGCGCCGGGCGCGGCACCTTCAGCGGCACCGGCCGCGGATACCAGCTGACGCTGGTCGACGCGGAGGCGCTGGATTCGATCGACCTGCCATGGGAGCAGGCGCGGCGGAACATCGTCACCCGCGGCGTCGACCTGAACTCGCTGGTCGGCCGGCGGTTTTCGGTAGGTGAGGTCGAGTGCATCGGCCGCCGGCTGGCCGAACCGTGCGCCCACCTCGAGGAGCTCTCACGCCCCGGTGTCATGCGCCCGCTCGTCCACCGGGCGGGCCTCCGCGCCGACATCGTGTCGGGCGGCGCGATCGCTGTTGGTGACACCGTCGCCGAGCTCTGACCGCGGGCGAGGGCTACGAACTGGTTTCAGAATGCGCGGCTGTTGCGGCTGGGTCGCGACGGCGGCGGCTGCGTCCCACGCCGCGTGCGGTGCTCAACGTGCCTTCCAGCAGGGGTGGCCGTGCTTGGATAGCACATACGCCCTGACCGGTGCAACCCGTCGGGTTGCACCTTCCTGCGCTCCGCCCGCGGCTCGATCCTTGCCGCCACCGCCGCGCCCTGCGCCTCACGACGTCGCTCATTCTGAAACCAGTTCTAAGAGCAGGATTTGGCCGTACCGCTGCTCGGCGAGCGGCCGAGGGGGCCGAGATGGGAGATCGGCCACTCGACGGCGTAGACGACGCGGCTGACGTCGGACTTCGGGATCGGCCCGATGGCACGGCTGTCCGAGCCATTCCCCGGGTTGTCGTTGCGCACGGTCAGCTGGTCGCCGTCGATCGATGCGACGCGGCTGACCAGCGTCTTGCCGTTGTGCCCGAACAGCACGATGTCGCCGACGCCAAGCGGCCCGTGGATCGATGCCGATTCGACCATCACCTCGTCGCCGCACTGGATCGCCGGCGCCATCGCCGTCGTGTGCACCTTCAACAGCTGGAGCTGGCCGGAGCCGAACAGGCTCGCCGACGCCAACAGGATCACCGCGTACGGCACCGAGATCAGCCACAGCAGGACCCGCCGGCCGGTGCTCGGCGGCGTCGCGGGCTCGAGCGCGATCCGGTTGACCGCTCGCTGCATGTCGCCGATCACCACCAGCAGGGCGGCCCAGCCGCCGACCTGCGCCCACCAGCCGCCGGGCAGCACCAGCGGCCCGACGAACGCGATCAGCAGTAGCCCGGTCAGGAACGGGTAGCTGTACCAGGACGACTGCGGCATCGCCCGGCGCCGCTGCAGGCGGCGGATCCGCCAGGCCGTCTCGTAGAAGGAGATGGCGGGGACGACCAGCAGCCCCCAGCCGAACGTGACCATCAGGCCTGTCAGCCAGACCGGGCTGCCCAGGGGCGTGCCCGGCTCCTTGCGCAGCTCCCGGCGGAGCTCGCTGCTCAGGCGCAGGTACCAGAACAGGGGGTAGAACGGGAAGAGGACGACGCTCAGCAGGACGACCTTGCCGAGGTCGCGTGAGCGGAGCGCCCAGCCGGCGCCCTCCTCGGTCACGCGCCGGGCAAGGGGCGCTCGGCCGGCCCCACGTACAGCGCGTCCGGCCGGATCAGCCGGCCGTGGGCAGCCTGCTCGAGCGCGTGCGCACACCAGCCGGCGGTGCGGGCCACCGCGAAGGCCGGCGTGTAGAGGTCGGTCATCAGGCCGACCCCGTCCAGGACGATCGACGCGTAGTACTCGACGTTGGTCTTCAGCGGCCGGTCGGGCTTGTGCTCGGCCAGCAATCGCAGGGCGACGTCCTCGACCTCTATCGCCAGCTTCAGCCAATCGGCGTCGCCGGCGAGCTCCTCCGCGACGCCGCGCAGCGCCCGCGCCCGCGGATCCATCGTCTTGTAAACACGGTGGCCGAAGCCCATCAGCCGCTCGCCTCTGGCAAGGGCGCCGCGCAGCCACTCCTCGGCGTGGTCGACGTCGCCGATCTGGGTCAGCTGATCGCGCACCTCCGAAGGGGCGCCGCCGTGCAGCCGCCCCTTCAGCGCGCCGACCGCGCCGCAGATCGCGCTGGCCAGGTCGGACTGCGTGGACGTGATCACGCGGGCGGTGAAGGTGGACGCGTTCAGGCCATGCTCGGCGCAGACGGTGAAGTAGGCGTCCAGGGCGCGCGCCTTGGCCGGGTCGGGCTCCTCGCCGCTGATCGCGTGGAGCAGCCGGCCGGCGATCCCCAGATGGGCGCCCCCGGCGGGGTCGACCGGCTCGCGGCCGTCCCGGATGCGCGCGAACGCCCCCACCACCGCGGGAGCGAGCGCGATCAGCTCGCGTGCCTGGTCGGGATCGGGCGGCCAGTCCATGCGGCGTTCCGACCCGAACGCTGACACTCCGGTGCGCAGCGCATCGAGCGGTGCACAGGACGTCGGAAGTCCGTGCAGGGCCGCCAGCACCGGCGCTGACAGCGTCGCTGCCGGCAGCACCTGGTCCCTCTCCGGCCACTCGCCGTCGAGCAGCAGCCCGACCACCCGGTCGTAGCTGCCGTGCGCGGCAAGATCGCCGATTTCGTACCCCCGATAGAGCAGCCGGCCGGCCTGTCCGTCGACCAGGCTGATCGTCGTCTCGGCGGCGACGACGCCTTCGAGACCACTGTTTACCTGGGTCGCTGACATCGGGCAGGAGTGTATCGCTCGCTGCCAACCGCGGATACACAGGTCCAGGCGTGCGACAATACCCCTGTGAAGCTCTCCGCGAAGGCCGACTATGCCGTTCGGGCCGTACTCGTGCTGGCCGCCCACGACGACCCGCATCCCCTTAAGGGAGAGCTGATCGCGTCTGCCCAGCAGCTGCCCGTGAAGTTCGTCGAGAACATCCTCGGCGAGCTCAAGCACGCCGGCCTGGTGGTGTCCCAGCGTGGCCCCGAAGG
>Ga0265327_10003374_pt1 | contig 15371 bp, 14 predicted proteins | sample 41621metaG_FD_202089 | JGI IMG/M metagenome (GOLD analysis project Ga0265327, IMG submission 202089) | Rhizosphere microbial communities from Carex aquatilis grown in University of Washington, Seatle, WA, United States - 4-16-21 metaG | ecosystem: Host-associated > Plants > Roots > Rhizosphere... | reverse complement strand
GATGCGCACGCCCTTGAGATGACCCGTGGCGGCGCGGATGCGCTGCGTGGTGGTTTGGAGATTGAACAATGTGCGCCCACAGCTCGGGCAGGCCACGTAGTCGGTCTTGAAGATACGGGTGCCCGCCGCCTGCAGGATGTTGTAGGAAAGGCGCAGCGACTGCCCCGGGGCTTCCTCGCCCTGCACCAGAATGGCGTCACCGACGCCGTCGCAGAGCAGCGAACCGATGTTCATGGAAGCGGTGAGCAAAGTGGGCAAGAAATCCGCCGACGGATTTGTCGCGGGGCGCAGCGTGTCCTTCAGTAGAATCGGATGACGGGAGTCGAGTTTCGCGGCGAGGAGACGAAAGGCGTGGGTCGGTGCGAGGTCGAGGCCGTCACTTACGGTGACGAGGTGAATATTTTCCCCGGTGTTGATCGCGGCGACGGCAGCATTGTCGCGTGGGTCGATCGCGATGACGCCGCTGTCTTCCGCCACGATCTCCGGCTTGAAGTCGCCGAGCTTGTCCATCTTGTGGGCCACGGCGTCCCACTTGCGGCGGCTGGTGAAGACGCGCACGGTTTCTTCGCCACCGAGGGGCACGCCATTCACCAGCAACTTCTCCGCCTTGCGCCGCTCATAAGAAAACGGGTCCCAACTGGGGCGCGGCGACTCGCCCGCCAATCCGCGATCTGCAATCTGCAGTCCGCAATCGACGAGGGCCTGCGCCACGGGAATCTCGTAAACGGCATCTTCGGTCAAACTCACGCGGATGGTGTCACCGATGCCGTCCGCCAGCAGAGAGCCGATGCCGATGGCGCTCTTGATGCGGCCGTCTTCGCCGTCGCCCGCTTCGGTGACGCCGAGGTGAATGGGATAATTCCAATCACCGCCCAGTTCATGGAGCTTGGCCACCAGCAGGCGGTAGGCCTCGATCATGACCTTGGGATTGCTCGCCTTCATGGAGAAGACGAAGTTGTGGTAATCGTTGGCGCGGGCGATGCGGGCAAACTCCAGCGCACTCTCCACCATGCCGAGCGGCGTGTCGCCGTAGCGGTTCATGATGCGGTCGCTCAGCGAGCCGTGGTTGGTGCCGATGCGCATGGCGCGCTGCTTCTCCTTGCAGAGCTGCACCAGCGGCACAAAGGCGTCTTCAATCGCCGCGACTTCCTCTGCATACTCCACGTCCGTGTATTCGCGCACCGCGAACTTTTTCTTGTCCACGAAGTTGCCCGGGTTGACGCGCACCTTCTCCACCCACTTGGCCGCTTCCATGGCGGCGTCTGGCTTGAAGTGAATGTCCGCCACGAGCGGCACATCACAGCCCGCAGCGAGGAGGCTCGCCTTGATGTGTTCCAGATTCTCCGCAATGGGCCGTGTCTGCGCGGTGACGCGGACAATTTCACAACCCGCCTCCACGAGCCCCAGCGCTTCCTTCACACAGGACTCCGCGTCCCGCGTGTCGCTCGTGAGCATGGACTGGACGCGGATGGGATTGCCGCCGCCGATGCCGACCTTGCCCACCATGACCTCGCGCGTTTCACGGCGCTGGTAGTGGTAAAGATCCGGACAGTAACGTGGGGAGCTCAGGGCATGGCGCTCGGACATGGTGTGCTCCAGCGAGAAGGTTACTTTTTCGCCGGCGCGGCAAACTCAAGCGGCGCATCCGATGCGTCCTTGCCCTTGCCACCGAACATGTCGAAGCTGTCGAACCAGGTCACGTAAAGCATGAAGCCGAAGAGCAGGAGGGCGCAGGCGGTCTGGATGAATTCCAGCACCTTCAGATTCATGAGCGGGCGGCGGCGGACCATTTCCATGAAGCCCATGACGATGTGACCGCCGTCGAGCACGGGGAAGGGGAACAGATTGATGACAGCCAGGTTCACATTGAGGATCACGCTGAACCACAGCACCAATTTCCAGCCCTCCGGCAATTCAAAGAGCCGGAAATAAATGGAGCCAATGCGAAGCGGGCCGCTGAGTTGCTGCACGCCGATACTGGAGCCGTGAGTCACCAGGCCCTTCACGGTGCGGAACATCATCGTCAGTGCGTTTTGCACCTGCTCGACTGCGGAGGGGAAGTTCGGTTTGTCAGAAACCTGACCGATGTAGGTATAAAACTGCACGCCCAAGGAAGGCTTGTGCCCTTCCGGTTTCTGCGGCTTTACGGGATCGAGCGTGATTTCCGATACCTTGCCATCGCGCTTGAGGCCAAGCTTCACCGGGGCTCCCGGGTTTTCATCCATGAACGATTCGATGGCCGCCGGGCTGTAGATGATCTGGCCGTTCAGGGTGGTGATGGTGTCATCTTCCTTCAGGCCGGCGAGGGCGCCGGGGCTGTTGGGGAGGGATTTAGCCACCCGCACTTCTCCACCGCCCAGAATGCCCACCGTGCGCAGACTCTGGCGCTCCGTGAAGGTGCCTTGCTTAATTTTATAATGCACCGGAATGTCCAAAGGCGCTTTTTCGCCGGGTCTCTCCACGCGGAAAAGAATGGTCTCACCCGCGCTGAAAGCGATGCGCTCCACGACGGTGTCCACCGGTCCTTCCCAGGAGGTCACCGGGGTGCCATCGATCGCAAGAATCTTGTCACCGGCGCGAAGGCCGTCGTTATAGGCGGGGTAGCCCTTGTCCACCCAGCCGATCAGGGTGGACTTCAGGTGGCGGTCCGGCACGCCGATCAACATGACGATGACGGCAAAGAAGCAGGCCAGCGCGAAGCTGAAGAGCGGTCCGGCAAAAGCCACAATCATCTTGTCGAGCGGACTTACGGGCGGCAGCGGCTCGTTGCTGGTGCTTTCGCCTTCGAGGGCGCCCATCGGTGCCATCTGTGGCAGCTTGACGAAGCCACCCGCCGGGATTGACCCCAGGCCGTACTGCACGCCATTGATGGTTTTCTTCCACAAGGGTTTGCCGAACCAGATCTGGAATGCCTCAATCTTCAGGCCACGCCATTTGGCGGCGAGGAAATGCCCCCACTCGTGGACGACGATCATCAGGTTGAAAACCATGATGACGAGAAGGAGGACGCCGACAAACCGAAGCGCGTTAAAGATGAAATCCATAGGGGTTGGGAAAGATACGATAGCATCAGCCTCCGTGCGGCGCAAATCTCAGGGGGCTTTGGTTGTTTGAGGTGAACCGAATGAGCCGCACGGGACGGCGGCGCTCCTAAAGGATTCAGGGGCCCTGTTTGAGCGCCGTCTCCACGTCCCCGGGCTGCATGGTGGCAGGAGTGCCTTCCCAGATGATCTTTCCTGCCCGATTCACGATGAGGGTATGAGGGATGACCGTAATGCCCAGCAGCCCTGCCACGGAGTTCGTGGGGTCGAGGGCCACCGGGAATTTGATGGGAATCTCCTTCGAGAAGCCGCGCACCGTAGCTTCGTCGTCTTTAGTGATGCCGATGATCTCCAGCCCTTGGTCTTTGTAGGTCTTGTAAACCTCGTTCAGGGCGGGGATGCCCTCCCGGCAGGGTTCACACCAGGTGGCCCAGAACTCCAAGATCAGTGCCTTCCCTTTCAGGTCCGGCTTCTGATCCATGTATTTGAGTTCCAAGGAGGGCAGCATCTGGCCCACGTTGTTCTTCACGGACCGGCTGAAAAGGTGCAGGCTCACGCAACCTGAGATGGCAAGGACCATCAGGAAGCCGGCGCCGGTTCTTCGCCCCGCATTCATGGATCACGCCTCCTCAGCATGGTCGCGCACATGCACCCAGCAGTGGACGTGGGGCGCTCCGCGGAAGTACCAGACCATGGAGGGACCTTCCAGCTTCCAGTCATCCCAAACGCCGTCATTGCCGATGTCATCCTGCTTGTAGTAAACCAGGCTCAGATTGTCGAAACCGTTTTTCTCGATGAGCTTCATCGCCTCATCGGAATCTTCCTTGCGGAAGGGTTTGAGCAGGTCCGCGAGCACCTTGCGCACTTCGTCCTTCTGGTCGCGGCTCAGCTCGGTCATCGGGATGCCCTCGAGGCCTTTGGATTTGCCTGTGAGGGCGATGGTCTTGTTGCCTTCCTCTTCGCGGGCGGTGTCCGCCAGCGCCATGGCACGCTGCTTGCCGTCGAGCATCTGGAAGACGTGGTTTGCACGCTGGGCCTGGTACCAGTACACGTTGCCCTTGTGGTCGGCGGGTTCATTGAAACCGGCCGCCGCATGCCCATAGAAAATGGGTCCGCCGAAGGCCGCGCCCTCCACGCTGTCGCCATCGCAGCGCCGGGTGCAGTGGCGGCTGGTGAGCACGAACTCGAACTTGCCTGAGCCCGGCTCGCCGAAGAGCGCGATGCTGGAGCTCTCGAAGCCGCCATCGCTCTTGTTGTCGTGATTGATCTGTTCCCAGACTTTATCCACGTATTCCGGGTTGTGCAGGCCGGTGAAGATGTCCTTCACCATGGCGTTCTGGTCCGCGGTGAGGAAGGCGCCGATCTTCTGGTTCGTGATGTGCCAGTTGTTGTTCACCTTCTTGCGCAGGTCGTGGTCAAAGGCGAAGCAGATCTTGGAGCGCTGCTCCGGCGTGAGTGACTGGTAGAGGGTGGTGACCAGCGTTTCGGACTTGGGCGCGGGCTTGGCGGCTGCGCCGAGCAGGCGGTCCCCCAAGCAGACCCCGCCGGCAGCGGCGAGCCCTTGGAGAACAAATTGGCGGCGGCTGGTGGGCGAGGTGGAGAAATGGGACGTGTTCATGGTGGCAAAGGAAGGAGGTGGCGCGATTTCAGGGGATTCTACCAGAACGCCGTTGGGTGGAGCAAGGTTGCAGAATGGGACTAGAAGCCGAATTCAGATGGGTCCAAACCTGACTGTCGAATGATTGAACGGGTGGTCCCGATAGGAATTTCCTTCTTTGGGTGGGGCACTATCACCACTTTTCCGGCGGGCGACCGAAATTTACAATGGCTGCCGCGCTGGGACACGAATGCAAATCCGTGATCTTCCAAAACTGAAATCAGGTCGCGCGAGTTGGGTCGCTTAGGCACTGATCAACTCCTCGCCCAGCACGGCGTCGGTTATCTCATTGAACTCCGGGTGATCGCCATCCTCGAAATAGAGCTCCAGCGCTTCCTTCAGATTCGCGATGGCTTCTTCTTTGGTGGAGCCGAAGCTTGAAACATCCACGTTGAGGCATTGCGCCACGTAGTCGGGATCCTCCCGGTAAAGACAGTATTTTACTGCACGGGTCATAGTTGAAAGGTAACCGATTCCAGATTTATGGCAAGCTTGGTGGTCCTGGATGCCTCTATCCGGCTACCGCATTTCCACACTTACCCGTTCGCTCAAATTCCTTCAGGTTGCCGATCGTGGCGCGCGCGATCTGCTCCAAGGCTTCCTTGGTGAAAAACGCCTGGTGGCCGGTGATGAGGACGTTGGGGAAGGTGGTGAGGCGCATGAAGACGTCGTCCGGGATGATCTCGCCGGAGTGGTCATCGAAGAAGAGCTTGTCCTCCTCTTCATAAACATCCAAGGCCAGGCCGCCGATGACGCCGTTTTTCAAGCCCACGATGAGGGCGCGGCTGTCGAGCAGGGCGCCGCGGCCAGTGTTCACCAGCAGCACACCAGGCTTTAAGAGCGCCAGCGTTTTTTCGTTGATGAGATGGTGAGTCTCCGGCGTGAGCGGACAATGAAGACTGATGACGTCACTCAGTGGCAGCGCCTTTTCCAGCGGAAGATAAGCAGCGCCCAAATTTAGTACGTCAGGGTTTTTGTAGGCGTCTACCGCGAGAAGGCGGCAGCCGAAGCCGTGCATGATCTGCGCGAAGATGGCGCCGATTTTTCCGGTGCCGACAACGGTCACGGTCTTGCCGTAGAGGTCAAAGCCCATGAGGCCCTGGAGTTCAAAGTTTCCTTCGCGCACGCGGTTGTAGGCCTTGTAGAGGCGGCGGTTGAGCGCCTGCAACAAGCCCACGGCGAACTCCGCCACGGCGTGCGGTGAGTAGGCGGGCACACGCACCACGCAGAGGCCGCGCGCCTGCGCGCGTTTGAGGTCCACATTGTTGTAGCCGGCGCAGCGCAGGGCAATGAGCCGCACCCCGGCATCCGCCAAGACATCGACCACGGGAGCATCCACCCTGTCATTTACGAAAACACAGACCGCGTCGTACCCTTTGGCGAGTACTGCGGTGGATTCCTCCAAACGCACCTTCAAAAACTCAAAATCCTGGGAGCCGTCGTTGGCGGCACGCAGCGACGTTTCGTCAAAGACCTTGGTGCTGAAGACGGCGGTTTTCACGTGGCCGAAAGTGACTGCACCTTTTGTGCCGGGGCGCAACGGAGCCGCACACGGAGTGTGCGGACTACTTTACTCCGCAGCTTCCTCAGCCCCGTGGAGCTGGCCGGCGGGCGCCTTGCCGAAGGATTCCACTTCCTCGCGAGTGGGGATGGCATCCTGGGCGCCGCTGCGCGTGGTGGCCAGGGCGCCCGCGATGTTGGCAAGGCGCACGCTTTGCAGAAGGTTTCCAGTTTGCGCCCAATGGACCGCGAAGGCCCCGGCGAAAGCATCGCCCGCTCCGACGGTGTCCACCACGTGAACCGTGGGCGGTGGCACCTTGAGCGCCTGGTGGGCGCTGATGGCAAAGGTGGGCTCCGGTCCGCGGGTGATGATGAGCGTGTTCACTCCCATGTCGGCCATCTGGGAGCGAATCTGCGGGGCCTCCGCCGTGCTTTCCACGAAGTAGCCCAGCAGCGAAGCGGCCTCGCGTTCGTTGACGATGAGGAAATCCACCATGACCTGTCCCCAAGGAAACTCCGCGCTGAGCGGGGAGGGGTTGAGCATGGTGACCTTGCCCAGGGAGGAGGCGTGCTGCAGGGCGCATACCACGGCCTCCACCGGCGTCTCAAGCTGGCAGAGCAGCACATCAGCACCCTCCAGTACGGCGTTGGAGGAGAGCACGTCCGCCGCGGTGAGCATCTGGTTGGCGCCGGCGAGGGTGACGATAAAATTTTCCCCACGCGCATCCACGCAGATGTAAGCGCTGCCGGTGTTGGTATTCGCATACTGGACCACACCGGTCATGTTCAGACCTTGGGCGAGGAGATGCTCGTAGTAGGCCTGCCCCGCCGCATCGCTGCCGACGCAGCCGATGAGGCTTACATTGCCGCCCTGCCGCAGCGCGGCGAGGGCCTGGTTGACGCCCTTTCCGCCGAAGCGCGACTCGCTTCCGCTGGCCGCCACGGTATGTCCCGCCTGCGGCAAATCCGGCACCGCGAGGAGCGTGTCCACATTGAGGGATCCGACGACGGCGATGGTGGGCGAGGGAGGCTGGTCGGTCATGGATAGCCTCAATCAATCGGCAAAATCCATTCCGCACAAGGCATTTCATGCCCTGGGTCCAAGCCTCAAGCCATGTGCCCATTCACGCGTCGCCTGCTTTGCTGACGCTCTTTGAAAGCCCTCGGCGCAGGTTTCTCCGCAACAGAGCTTCTACTGAAGCGGCATCGGAGTGCCGCGCCCCCGGGCTATTGCTCGCTCGGCTGCGTGCTGTCGATCACGCTGCTGGTGGTATCCAGCGCAGAGCTTACGTGGGAGTTGCTGACGTTGTTTGAAATGGTGCCCAGAGCGTTGCTGACCGATCCGGCATCCATGTTTTCACAACTCACGCTCAGGAGAGACGCCGCTCCGAGCACCGACAAGGCGACGACTTTGGCAAGAATTCGCATAGCCGCCGATCCTAGCGGAAAGCGGGCCACGGCGTCAATTCATTCCACGGATGGAAAAATTCACTCCTCCCTCAGGCCAAAAGCGTAGTCCGCGTAAAGGCAGGGAAGACCTTGTGGCCCAGTTTCTCAATGTTGGCGCGTCCGCCTTCCTCCCGGTCCAGCAGCACCAGGATGAACGCGATCTTGCCGCCTTCCGCTTCGATGCTTTCGATGGCCTTGATCGTGGAACCGCCGGTGGTGATCACGTCGTCCACCACCACCACACTGTCGCCCGCCTTGAAATTGCCTTCCACCAGTTTTTGGCGCCCGTGCTTCTTGGCTTCCTTGCGCACGCTGAAGGCGTGGATGGGATGGGCTGGATCGGCGTTGTGGGAGGCCATGGCGATGGCCAGGGCCACAGGGTCGGCTCCCATGGTGAGGCCGCCGATCCCCACCGGCTGGGCGCCCGTAGCTGCCTTGGCTTCCTTGAGAACGTCCAGCATCACCTTGCCAATCAGTGCCGCGCCCTGCGCGTCGAGCGTCGTGAGGCGGCAGTCCACGTAGAGGTCGCTCTTGGCGCCGGAAGCAAGCGTGAAGTCGCCGCGCATGACGGATTTTTTCAGCAGCAGTTCGCGCAGCGTGGCGCGGGCGTCGGTGGAATCGGGCATCTTGGAAAAGAATGGTGTGGGGTGGCGTTTTGTGTGATGGGACAAAAGACATGGAAAGCCAAAAATTCAAAGTCCAAAATCCAAGGATCAAGGAAGGATCAAATTCCAAGGGGAGCGTTCGTTTCTTGAAGTTTGGAATTTGGAATTTCCTTGGATTTTGGATTTTGAGCGTTGGAGTTTCGCCGCTTCCAGCGGCGCCCGTTTCCTTTTCCCATGACCTCGCACCGATCCTCGCGGACAAATGCCTGACCTGTCACGAGGAGAAAAAGGCGAAAGGGAAATACCGCGTGGATTCTTTTGAGGTGTTGCTCAAGCCGGGGGAGAGCAAGGATGCGCCGCTGAGCGCGGGCAAGCCGGATGCCAGTGCGCTTTACACACGGCTTGTGGCCACAGACGAGGACGACCGCATGCCGCAAAAGGACGATGCGCTGCCCGCTGCCCAGATCGCCCTTTTCAAGAAGTGGATTGAGGAAGGCGGGAAGTTTGACGGTGCGGACCCCAAGGCACCGCTGCGGGATTTGCTCGCCAAGAAAGAAGCGCCCAAGGCGCCGGAGAAGTATCCCCGCCCACTGCCGGTGACCGCGCTGGCTTTCAGCGAGGATGGAAAGAGCCTTTTCACGAGCGGTTATCGCGAAGTGCTGGAGTGGAGCACGGCGGATGGGAGACTCCTGCGCCGGATCGGCGGCATGCCGGAGCGGGTGCTGGCGCTTTCGATGCAACCGGGCGGGAAGAACCTCGCGGTGGCGGGTGGCACGCCGGGAAGAAGCGGGGAATTGCTGATCGTGGACGTGGCCCAAAGTACGGTCGCCCACAAACTCCCGGGCTCCAAGGACACCGTGCTCGCAGCATGTTTCAGTCCGGACGGTTCGTTGCTGGCCAGCGGTGGCACGGACAACATTGTGCACGTCTTCCGCAGCAGCGACTGGAAGCAGGCCTGGAAGGCGGAGGCGCACGCGGACTGGATCATGGCGCTCGCTTTCAGCCCGGACAGCAAGGAACTCGCCAGCGTGGGCCGCGACCGTTCTGCCCGTGTCATCGATGCGCAAACCGGGGAGATTCAGTTTACCTATGCCGAGCACCAGAGCGGCGTGCGCAGCGTGGTTTTTGACAACGACGCCCAGACTGCCATCTCCGGAGCAGTGGACGGCGACCTGCGGCGCTGGGTTTGGCACGAGGACGAGCCAGAGCCGAAGGACAAGAAAGAGGAGAAAAAGACGGAGTTGCCCAAGGACAAGAAAGACGCTGTTACCGCCACCGCTGCCGTGACCAAGCCGGATGACAAAGCCAAGACCGACAAAGACAAGGAGAAAGCCAAGGCTGACGCCAAGCCAAAAAAGAAATCCCGGACCACCGTGCTCAGAGGCCGGCGCAGCGAGGTGGCCTCGCTCGCTACCGTAGGCGAGCGCCTGCTGGCAGCCAGCGCGGACGGCCATGTGATGGCTTATTCTCTGACGGAGAGCAAGTCACCGCAGGAGTTCTTCAACTTGGGAGGGCATCTGGACGTGCTGGTGCCAGATGCCGAGGGCAACCGGGTGGCCATCGGCGGCCAGGACGGCGAGGTGCGGATGGTCAACGTCGCGGACGGGAAGCTGCTGCTGAAATTCATGACGTCACCGGGACGGTAATCCCCAGCAAAGATGCCGCTGGAAGCACGCATTGCTTGCTCCCTGCGCCGACTGCGCTAGACTCCGCGCCCCATGTTACGAGCAGGCATCGTCGGTCTTCCCAACGTCGGCAAATCCACCCTTTTCAATGCGGTCACCCGCACGCGGAAGGCGGAGGCGGCGAACTATCCCTTTTGTACGATCGACCCGAACGTGGGCGTCGTCATGGTGCCGGACGAGCGTCTGCAGGCGCTGAGCAACATTTCCCATTCGCAGAAACTCATCCACGCCGCGATCGAGTTCGTGGACATCGCGGGCTTGGTAAAGGGCGCGAGCAAGGGTGAGGGCTTGGGCAACCAGTTCCTAAGCCACATCCGCGAGGTGGACGCCATTGTGCACGTGGTGCGCTGCTTTGAGAGCGGGGACATCCATCACGTGTCGGGCAGCGTTGACCCGGTTCGGGACATTGAAGTGATCAACACCGAGCTGATCCTCGCGGACATGGACAGCATCACCAAACGCAAGGGCCGTGTGGAAAAGGACGCCAAGCGCGGCATCAAGGAAGCGCAGGCGGAACTCGCGCTCTGCGAAAAACTCCTGCCGCATTTCGACGCCGGGAAGCCCGCCATCACGCTGGAACTGCCCCACGACGACGAGGTGAAGCTGCTGAAGAGCTTCTTCCTGCTTTCCGCGAAGCCGACGATTTTTGCCTGCAACGTGGCGGAGAGCGACCTCGCCACCGCCACCAACGAGCCGGACAAGCACGAGCACGTCGCCAAGGTGCGCGAATACGTGAGGCACGCCCACGGTGCCAGCGCGGTGGTGATCAGCGCGGAAATCGAGAGCCAGCTTACCGAGTTGAGCCCGGAAGAAGCGAGCCAGTACCTCACCGATCTGGGCGTGAATGACAGCGGCGTGAATCTGCTCATCAAGAGCGTCTATGATCTGCTGGGTCTCCAGACCTACCTGACCACGGGTGAAAAAGAAACGCGCGCCTGGACCATCACCAAGGGCATGAAGGCGCCGCAGGCCGCGGGCGTCATCCACAGTGATTTCGAGCGAGGCTTCATCGCCGCGGAAATCGTGCACTTCAACGATCTCACCGAATTCGGCTCCTACGCCAAGTGCCGCGAGAAGGGCAAGCTGCGCATCGAAGGCAAGGAATACGTCATGAAGGACGGCGACGTGGTGGAGTGGCGCTTCAACGTGTAAGCCGTTTTCAGCAAGACGGCTGCCCGTGGAGGTGTAGGATGGAGGTGCAGCCCGCACCTCGATGAGCGAAGCCATCACCTCCCGCATTTCTGCCTTCCTCGAACACACGAGGCAGCTGATCTCCCAGCTTGATGCGCAGGCCATCGCCTCGGCGCGTCAAATCTTGCTGGAGTGTCATCGGCGCAAGGGCCGAATTTACACCATGGGCAACGGCGGCTCGGCCTCCACGGCGCAGCATTTTGCCTGTGACTTGGCCAAATACGTGATTCCCGCCGGCGAGCGTCCTTTCGACGTGCGGTGTCTCACCGACAACATGCCGCTATACACCGCCTGGGCCAACGACGCGGAGCGTGAGGACGTCTTTGCCAATCAGATGCGCGGCCTCATCACCGCCGATGATGTGGTGATCGCGATCTCCGTGCATGGGGGCAGCGGTTTTTCGACCGACCTGGTGAAGGGTGTGCGGCACGCCCACCAGGCGGGGGCCAAAAGTATCGCGCTGGTGGGATTCGATGGTGGCTTCCTGCATCGCGAGTGCACCTGCTCCATCCTGGTGCCCGTGGATTCCACGCCGCAGACGGAGGCGATCCACCTGGTGATCGAGCACCTGCTCATGCATCTCATCAAGGAAGACCTCGCCGCGTTCGCCCATGCCCGTTGACGTGCTTTGCATTGGCCACGCCGCTTATGATGTGAGCGTGTTTGTGGACGGCTATCCGAGCGAGAACAGCAAGGTGGAAACCCACGAGTTGCTGGAAGCCTGCGGCGGACCCGCGGCGAATGCCGCGTACCTGCTTTCCTCCTGGGGTGTGAATTGCGCCTTTGCGGGATTGGTGGGCGACGACGTGTATGGCCGACGCATCCGCGACGAGTTTCAATCGGTGGGCACGGACATCTCCCTGCTTCAGCTCGGGGAAAACCATGCCACGCCGGTTTCGATGATTCTCATCAATCGGCAGAACGGCAGCCGAACCATTGTGAACCGGAAGCTCAAAGGCGCTGCGCTGCAGGTGGATGCGGGCGGTCTTTCCACCATGGCGCCGCGCCTTCTATTGTTCGATGGGCACGAGCTCGACGCTTCGCTGGCCGCGATCAAGGCTTTTCCGAATGCCATCTCCATTCTCGATGCGGGATCGTGGCGGGAAGGGACGGCGGCTTTGGCGGCCCGGGTGAAGTACCTCGCGGCCTCGGAGCGGTTTGCGCTGCAAGCCACGGGGATGCCCGATCTGCGGAGCGGTGAATCGCGCCGGCAATGCCTGCAAATACTGCGCGAGAGGTTTTCCACGACGATCATCGTCACGCTGGGCGAGTCCGGTTTGATCATGGAGGACGGCCGAGGCTTCCGCCACCTGCCTGCCTTTGCGGTGCGGGCGGTGGACACTACGGCCGCTGGGGACATTTTTCACGGCGCGTTCGCGTTTGCCATCGCGCAGTCGATGCCGCTTTGGGAGAGCCTGCGGCTGGCCGCAATGGCGGCCGCGCTCTCGGTGCAGGCGGCAGGCGGGCGTTCATCCATTCCCTCGCTGCACCAGGTGAAGGAGGCGCTGGCCCATGCAAACTGATGCCATCTTCGCGGGCAGTTCGCTGTGCGTGGTGGGGAACATTAACCGCGACATCAAGACGACACGGTTGCCGGCCGGCGCCCGTCTGTTTGCCGATGGCGAGACTTCCGTGGATGCGATTCTCGAAACCATCGGCGGAGGCGGGGCGAACAGCGCTTTTGCCGCCGCATTCCTGGGAGCAAGCGTGGCTTTTTGCGGCAGAGTGGGGGCGGATGCCTTGGGCGACCGGCTTGAGAAAATGCTGCGCCAGCATGGCATTGCCGCGCACTTGGCGCGGGATGGCGCGCGCGCCAGTGGCACTTCCATCGCGTTGTCCTACGACAACGGCCATCGCCATTTTGTGAGCTGTCTGCCCGCGAATGAGGCTTTGGAATTTGCGGACGTGTCTTTGGAAGCGGTGCGCGGTCATCCGCATCTGCTACGCGCCGATGTGTGGTTTTCCGAGTCCATGTTGTTCGGCGGGAATCGGCTGCTCTTCGAAGCCGCGCGACGGACCAACGTGACCGTGTCTCTCGATTTGAACTGGGACCCGCAATGGGGGCGCGCCAGCACGGACAAGATCCAAGCCCGCAAGCAGGCGGTGCGTGACGTGCTGCCGCTCGTTCATCTCGCGCACGGCAATGTCCGCGAACTGACCGAGTTTGCCGAGGCGTCCGATCTCGAGACTGCTTTGAAACGGCTCGCCGAATGGGGCGTGGACGCGGTGGTGGTGCATCTTGGCGAACAAGGCGCGGGCTGGTATTTCGAAGGCAAGCTTACCATCGAACCTCCTGCGCCGGTGACGTCCCGGATCAACAGCGCCGGCACCGGCGATGTGCTGAGCGTCTGCATGATGCTGCTGCACCATCGGACAGATCTGGACATTGCCGAGCGCCTGCGCACTGCGAATGCCATCGTGGCCCAATTTATCGAGGGCCGTCGCATCATGATTCCATCACTGGCTTGAATGCTGAGCCATGGGGAAATTCCCAAGGCGGCCAAGGGCGAAGGTGCGGCCTCCCGCAATGCTCACTGACTTGGCCCTTGAGCGGAAAAGCTTGCGTGTTGTCGGAGTGAGGCGTTACGTTCCCGTCTTTTTGGTATTTATCATGAAAACCCGTCTCGCTTCGGTCCTCCTGCTGCTAGCCGTATTCACTGCTGTCTCCATAGCCCAAGAGAAGGCGCCCACGCCCGCTCCGGCTGAGGCTCCGGCTCCCAAGACCCCCAAGACCGAGGAGGTCAACACCGGCGGTGGAACGGATCCTGATGAAGCGCCCTGGGAAAGCATCGTCCGAATCGAGGCATCGTTTCTTCTGCCGGACTACCGTACTCCTTGGAATGCAGGGCGTCCTTCGGGCGGCTCGGGCACGGGCTTCTACATCGGCAACAACCGTTTCCTCACCAATGCCCACGTGGTGAGCAACAGCACCAAGCTGGTGATCCGTCTCATGGATTCGCCAGAGCCTTATGAAGCCCGCATCAAGTTCATCGCCCACGACTGCGACCTGGCCATGATCGAGCCGGTGAATCCCAAGCCCTTCGCCAAGCTCAAGCCGCTCCAGCTCGGTGAGATTCCCAAGCTCAACACCGAAGTCATCGCGGTAGGCTATCCCATCGGTGGCGAGCGGGTGAGCGTGACGCGCGGGGTGGTATCGCGCATCGACTTTCAGAATTACTCGCACAGCGGCATTGACCAGCACCTCGCCATTCAAGTGGATGCCGCCATCAACCCCGGCAACAGCGGCGGTCCCGTGATCCAGGAGAACAAGGTCGTGGGCGTGGCCTTCCAGGGCTACAGCGGCTCCGTGGCGCAGAACGTGGGCTACATGATCCCGGTGCCGGTCATCCAGCGCTTTCTCAAGGACGTGAGCGACGGCCACTACGACCACTACGTGGACATGGCCATCTCCACCTTCCCGGTGGAAAATCCCGCGCAGGTGAAGGCGCTTGGTCTTGAGGACAACGGTATCGGCGTCATGGTCAGCAATGTGGAGAGCGCCGGCTGCGCAGCCAACGCGCTGAAAGTGGGCGACGCCATCCTCGCCGTCGACGGCAACCAGGTTTACAGCAACGGTCTCATCAAGGTGGATGGCGAGATGGTGGACATGAATGAGGTCGTGGAGCGCAAGTTCGCGGGCGACAAAATCAAGATCGACCTGCTGCGCGACGGCAAGAAGATGTCTTCGGAAGTCCAGTTGAAGCGCTTCCTGCCTTACCTCATCATGGGTGAGCAGTATAACCAGCGGCCGCAATACGTGCTTTATGCAGGGTTGCTCTTCCAGCCCATGAACCGGAACCTCATGGAGGCGCACAACATCCGCGATCCGCTTGTCAGCTATGTTTATGACAATTACCTGACGAAAGAAATTTATAAGGAGCGGCCCGAGGTGGTGATCCTCACCTCCATTCTTCCGGATGAAGTGAACAGCTACCTCCAGGGCTTCCAGCACAGCATCGTGGACGAAGTGAACGGCGTGAAGATCAAGACCCTCAAGGATCTCGACGCCGCGCTGAAGAAAAAGGAAGGCGACGGCAAATTCGTCGTCATCAAGTTGCTCGAGAAAAACCGTCCGCTGGTGCTGAAGCGTGAGCTCGCGGAAGCGGCCCATTCCCACATCATGCAGACTTATGGAGTGCGGGAGGACTCCTTCCTGAAGGAGGAATAGGAGGAACCGACCACCGCCACCCCTTTTGAACTTTGTGATGCCATGAAATCTTTTTCCTTTTCTCTCGTCCTTCTC